>ENA-OPVT01001802-OPVT01001802.1-human-gut-metagenome-genome-assembly--contig:-NODE-1802-length-12677-cov-2.659642_pt1 | contig 12677 bp, 8 predicted proteins | sample MGYA00241499_ERZ501990 | MGnify/ENA primary metagenome ERZ501990 (study PRJEB25962, sample SAMEA2042104) | human gut metagenome | biome: human gut; feature: human-associated habitat; material: faeces...
CAGCAGGTACAGGTTCAGAAGCTACTCAATTTACAATTATTGCTGATACAGAAAATAATGTAAAAATGCTTTTAGCAGGTCCATCTGTATTACCAGCATTAGCAGTAGTTGATCCAGCATTTACAATGACAGCTCCTCCATCTGTTACAGCTGCAACAGGTGTTGATGCTCTTTGTCATGCAGTAGAAGCTTATACATCTAGAAAAGCACAACCACTTTCTGATACATTTGCATTATCTGCTATCAAAAAAATTCATAAAAACCATAACCTGATTCCCTAAAGTCCCAGAAGTTCCATTGCTTCGTCCTTTAACTCCTGTGTGCGTTCTTTCAAAAGCAGAAGTTTGTTGTACTTATAATAGGCATCATTTCCACATTCACTGACAAATTTCAGACTGTAATAACCGGCCGAAAGTTCGGACAAAAAGATTACCATTTCCTGTCCCTCTCCAAATACCCGTGCAAGAAATTCAAATGCATGCGTCAGATGACGGCCTGCATCTGAAATTTCCTTCTGGCGGATCTGCTCCCTCTCATCAAACAGTTTCTTGACACATAAGAAATCTCCTTTTGCATCACCGGTTCCTTCGACTGCCAGTGCCGTCAGGCAGTCATTCATTGCCTGAAGTGCCGCACACATGGCTTTTTCCTGTTCCCTGTCGATCATGCCGGCCTTTTTCCGGTGAGTGATCATGGTGTCATAAGAAGAAATCTGTCTTTCCAGAATTTCTTTTCCGCTTCCCCGTCCTTCCTTCAGATCGCTCCGCAAAAATCCCAGCTGCTCAAAAAAAGCTTCCTGTGCAGCTTTTTTCCGGGAATAAGAAATGAATTCCTGTCCCAGGCTGTCCAAAAGCAGCCCAAGCAGACTCAGCTTCTCATCAAACGGTGCATTTTTGATCGTCATACTGTTTTCCGGTATGCTGCCCTCTAAAATTTCCGGTATACGGTAAATATTTTTATACTTATTGTACAATTCATAATAAGCAGCAAAATCACGGGCAATCTCCTCGTCCTGCAGATACTGCACAACAAAGTCATAGTCTATGGCAAATCCAAGCTGTTCATACACTTTCATCACCTGTGAGAGATCCTCCCATCCACGGGCGGTCACAAACCGTTTTCCATCCAGATCCGACACAACCGAATAGAAATTGTTCTTTTTAATCTCCAGATAAGAAAGAATTGCTCCATGAATCTGCGCTTTATACGCATACTCTTTCCACACAGAAAAATCTTCTTCTATATAAATCCGCTTGACACGGTCATAAGTAACAATATCAAAATCCCGCACCGACTTGTTGTATTCCGGAGGATTTCCCGCCGTAACGATGACAAAGCCATCCGGTACCCTGTGATTTCCAAATGTCTTGTACTGCAGGAACTGCAGCATCGTCGGAGCCAGCGTCTCGGATACACAGTTGATTTCATCAAGAAACAGGATTCCCTCATGAATTCCGCTTTGTTCGATCTGATCATAGATCGAGGCGATAATTTCACTCATTGTATACTCTGTGACCGATACATCCTCCCCATCATAGGTTTTCTTCGAGATAAACGGCAGTCCGATCGCACTCTGTCTCGTATGGTGCGTGATCGTATAAGAAACCAGATTGATCCCGCACTCCTGCGCCACCTGTTCCATAATTGCGGTCTTACCGATTCCAGGCGGCCCGATCAAAAGTACCGGACGCTGCCGTTCCACAGGAATCGCATACTCCCCGGTCTCATCTTTTGTCAGGTACGCCTGAACCGTATTTATGATTTCCTGTTTTGCCTGTTTGATGTTCATAAAATTTCTCCTTTATCTATCCTTTTGTATCCTCTGACAAATATAATTTCACTGCCCAGTCCGGCACTTTTATCGGCTCTCCCGAAAAAGTTTTCTGCGGTGTGTCATCCCCGTAAAAAACAAATACCGTCTGATAATCCGTCGGTTTTTTCGGATATTCTCCATACCCGTCCGTAAAATACATCAGTCCTTTTAAGTTTTTGAGTTCCCCGCTGTTTCTTAATTTCTCTACATAGGAAAATACCGGCCGAAAATCCGTTCCATACCCTCCGGAAACGGAAAACTGCTCGGTATATTTCCCGATTTCATCCAGATTTGTGATTGGAATATCTTTTTGAATTTGGTTATCACATTCGATGATGCGGATATGCACTTTATGGAAAAAACTCTCCTGGTGCTTTAAAATTGCCCCCGTCTCATTCAAAAACTGCTGCACAAGTTTTTCCTTGCAGGAGGCCGACCCTGTGCTGGGTGTAGACATGGCTTCTACAGGTGAAGTAGGCTGTATCGGCGACGACACTTCATGTGCCGTACTGAAAGCCATGCTGTCTGTAGGCTACCGCATTCCGGAAAAGAACGTCCTGATGTCTACCGGTACACTGAAACAGAAAGTAGATTTGCTGCAGGCAGCGCGCGCCCTCAAGGCCAAAGGTTACAACATCTTCGCTACCGGCGGTTCTTCTAAGTTCCTGGCAGAAAACGGAGTGGAAAACACCCGCGTATACTGGCCAAGCGAAGAAGGTCAGCCTCAGGCACTTGAAATGCTGCACAAGAAAGAAATCGACATGGTGGTAAACATTCCGCGTGACCTCACTCCTACCGAGTTGGAAAACGGATACAAGATCCGCCGTGCCGCAGTCGACCTGAACATTCCTCTGGTAACCAATGCCCGTCTGGCAAGTGCATTCATCAATGCCTTCTGCTCTATGAGCATTGACGACATCGCTATCAAGAGCTGGGACGAATACAAATAATCCGTACCACTTAAAGATATAGATAAATTAATCCCCTCCAGAACTATTTGTAATGAATGAGTTCTGGAGGGGATTTTTATTTGAGCGCACCATGCGTACAGTTTCCTAAAACCTTTACTACTATACCCTAAACTTCCCTCTTATCGCCTCAATACGTTCCCTCAGTTCAGGAACAAACACTAAGAAACCATTTTCTTCCATAAACACACGGCCATAGCTATTGCCCTTGTCGGTCATCAGACTATGTACGGAACCGTAAGGATCAGTCGCAATGTGCAGGGCTTTGAGCTTGTCTATCAATCCACTGCATGTGATACGCTCATACTGCAGATACACAGCTATGATTTTATACACAATGCTATACGGTTTGTCGACCCATTCGAATATCCGCTCGCATTTTTTGACTGTCGTTTTTTTGTCTGGCAAGACCAGAATTCCCTCCATGCTTATATCGTACACGGTAGGCTTCACGCAATGTATCTCACGTCCTAATTTACGAGCCTCTTTTACCACGGTCATGCTCTCGTCCTGTTGCTGACATTCCACCACAATCATCTGCTCACATAGGGCAGCCACCAGCCGTTCGCACGGGCAAAGATTCCTACCGGACGGCGTACCAAACCATTTCGTAGAAATCACCAGCCCGCCTTCATCCACAATCCTCCGGCACAAAGCTTCCATTGCCACACCATCAAATCCAACCTCCATAATGGCTATCACGTGACCATCTGCATCCAGGCAGCCTTCCATTGCGGCCACATCGCATGCGTCTGCCAGCCTGCCTACTACAATACAAGATTCCTGTCCATCATGTCCACTACCGTACTTCTTCCCCCACTCACGCGCAATGGAAACATCCTGCGGAGAGGCTTGTGGGGAACCGGTAACAGATACCAACGGCTGCATGTCCAGCAGGCTCCAGTCGCCCATGCCATGCAACAGTATCGGACGAAAAATATCCAGTTCATTCAGTCTGCATGGATAAGACATTTCATCCAGAAACGACACTGTGCGTATGCCCATTGCCTGCTGTCGTGCCAGAATGCGCCCCGCTTCTTCCAACAAATCTGCCGGAAGGTCTTTCACCATCGGAACCAATGAGACACAATCATGGATGCAGACGCTCAGTTCGTCTATATCGCCCCTCAGCTGCAGGGCCAGCAGTTGCTGATGTGACACCGGTGCATGAGCTGCATCATAATCGGCTGTCAATTCTTGTTCCAGTTTCTCGTTCTCTGTAATCAAATGGGATACATAACCTTTCATAAGCGTTTACTTTAAAAATTATTTTGAGACAAATATCTGCACCCACAAGCTCAAAAGATGACCCTGTGAACAAAAAAGTGATATATTTGTGTAAGAATCGCCTACTGACCATGAAAAAATTAAAAGGACAACTGCTGCGCTGGATACTGATTGTGCGAAAACTGCAGAACCAGCCTTACATATCGTTCCGTGAACTGCAACGCGAACTGGAACGTGAGCTTGCATTCCGCGGCTACGACCCGGTATGCTCGGACGCTACCCTGAAACGTGACCTGAATGAACTGAAGGAAGAATTTGGTCTGGACATTACGTACAGTCGCACACACAAAGGATATTCATTGCCAGCCGTCCGGAAAGGATGGCTGGATATGGACTGCATCATTGAGCCGATTGAGGTGATGACTGCCTTAGGCAACCACAGTCTGCCGGAGTACATCTTACCGGAACAATATCAGACGAGGGGGACGCAGTATCTTTCCTATCTTCTTCATGCCATCCGACAGCGCCAGAAAGTGCATTTTCTCTATCGCAAGTATGCAGACAATACCCGCAGCGAACGTACGCTTTCGCCATACGCTCTCAAGGAGTGGCGAGGCAGATGGTATGTATTAGGGGCGGAAGAAAGCGGAAAGATAAAGACTTTCGGACTGGACCGCATCAAGCAGCTCACCCTTCTGCCAGAAACATTTTCCAAAAACGAGGCTTTCGACCCTGTGCAGAAGTTTAAGGATAGTTTCGGCATTTATTCCTCTGAAGAATATCCCATCGAAGAAGTAGTATTCGACTGCGACATGGAAGACGGGAATTACTTGAAATCGCGTCCGCTGCATCCCTCACAACAATTATTGAAGGAAGAGAACGGAAGAATGGTTTTCAGTCTGCGGGTACGCATCACACCCGATTTTCTGATGGAAATCATGTCGCGCAGCTGGTCACTTCATATCGTGCAGCCGGCATCACTCAGACAACGGCTTTGCAACATCTATCGGGAGGCATTGCAGCGGAATGAATCATCTTCTACGGAAACCACATAAAATAAAAGGCTGTCTTGGAGACAGCCTTTCTTCATTAATAAAACCTATAATTAATCAACCAAAGGGAACATAAAGCCTTTTCCGTCATTATCATCAAACTTAGCTTTTGAAGGAAGAGGCAGATGTTTGGCATTGTTGCTGAAATCCCAGAGCATGGTTTCGTCCTCGGTGATTTCTCCTGTGTCAAGGTTGCGCTTCTTTCCGTTTAGCGGATAATACAGCACCAGATTCTCGTCACTTCCGTCTACCGTTTTCCACATGAACTGCTTCAACTGCTGAGGTGTGCGGGCCGTCTTCCAGAAACGGATTTCACGAACCAGCTCGTTCGCGCCGCCAATCCAGAAGCCTACCAGACCGTAAGGCCCTGTACGGATTTCACGGTCGGCCACCAATTCCCCATTCACATATACATAGTTTTTCTTACCGTCGTACACGAAAGCTAGCATGTACCAGGTGTCGGCCTGTGCCGCAAAGACATCCGCCGGTACGTCAATCTGAGAACCTCCAGTCTTAAACTGAAGCTGGTCGGGACGGATGGTCACGTCGCCGAAGCGAGGATAGATTTCATCGAGTGCACCGGACCCAGATACGAGTTTGGTACCACAGATAGAACGGTTGTTGCTCTGGTATGAGCTACGGTTTACCATGACCTCCATCGTCCACTGGTCTACCTTGAAATCGTCCGGGAACATTTTCGCATCTTCACTGCCGTATCCGTCAATGCGAAGACACTTCGTATTGATGCGCTGCTCCAGTACAATCAGTGATTCAGATTCACTGTCAATCACGGGGACCGTACCTCCACTCAGTTTCACCGGCAAAGCATAGCTTCCCTGCAAGGAGAATTTCACATCCTTGAACTTTACCGGCAGAAATTGCTGCGTCTGCTTGGAGCTGAACACCACCTCCTTGCCTACTTCATACATTTCGGGCGGCAGCATCAGGTAGTCCGTTCCGTGCTTCTTATTGTATGCTTCCAGCTGTTCCTTGCTGCCGGCTTCTACCGTCACCGTCTTGGCATCGTTTTCCTGCTGCACCAGCGATACGGTGATAGACTTCACATCGACTTCCTTTCCTTCTTCCACGAATACCTGCGAAGATTCACCAGTCTTGATGTAAGCCCCCTGTGCCGACTGGTATTCACTGGTTGCATCCTTGTATAATTCATTCTGGCAGGAACAAGCCAGCAAGGCTCCTGCGAATATGCTGAAATATAATTTCTTTTTCATAATTCAATTTTTAATCTAACTTACCCGGATAAACCACATTTCCTAAGTGCAAGGCTTCTCTGAGCCATTTGTAAGGAGGAGTATTCGCATAGTCGTATTCCATGTGATACGTGCCGATGCCGCCAATGCGTCTGCCGTCGGGAAGGTCCAGCGTGGCATAGTCAAAAATCTGACGCCCCTCCGGATAAGCATTGATTTCCGGACGCACGCTGGTGTAATTATCTACTCCACCTGTCTGCCAGCCTTGCTCAAACTCTACGGTGATAATGGTCTTCCGCTCCCAGTTTTCAAGGTGAGGCTGATTGATTTTCCTAAGAACCTGCTCGGTGGAACGTTCCCAGTACGCCTGATAAATATAGTGGTCGATGTACTTGGAAGCCTCGGTAGAAAGTTTCTCAGGCTGACCGTCCATTACCAGCATTCTGCCGGCCGGACGCAAACGGTCTGAAAGGGTTTTGATAAATACGAACATGTTCGTATTGCCCGAATTTTCGCTGATAATCTCCCCGTTAGCCATCGAACCTGAATGACCATAGCCAGGTTCGTAGTCTATGTCGAAACCATCCAGATTATACTTTTCAATCGTATCGCAGATGGCATTTGCATAAGCCTTCACACCTTCCACAAAATTGCCACCTCCCTTTTCCACAATCCAGTAATTCTTCGGGTCTTGTCCCGGAGGAGTCATCTGGTCGCCCAAGTCTTGTACAATCCAGCACAGCAGCGCTTTTCCTCCCTTGATTTCCTGGAAAAACTTCAAGTCTTTTTTCTGCTCTTCCGAAAGATTTCCTCGCGTACCCCACAAGGATACGAAGTCTACGCTGTCGGGCAGCATCTTCAGGTAGTTCTGTGCATTGCTGCCTCGTCCGGTCCAGTTGCCGAACCAGCCGAACCCCTTCACATGAGGTGTCTGACGGTATTCTCTCAGTTTGGCAAAATAATCGCGCATGGAGGGAGTCAGGTCGGCTTCACTTTCCGCCTCCAGCAAGGGTATGTATTTTTCCAGGTTCTCCTGGTTTTCGAACGTTTCTCTTTCAGGCACGTTCCATTCGGAACAGGCCACGAAGCCTGCCGCCAGCAGCAGGGCTCCTGCATATCTTATGATTCTTTTCATCACTTCATTTGTTTGACATTTCCGTAAAACTCATTTCTCATTTCGGCTGTTTGGGACGGTTATTGCGCACCCACCACAACTTGGTTGCTCCCTGGTCTTCACCACCCAGCAGCGCCGGCACTTCCGACATGTTGGGGTTTGTACCATATTCGGCCGGAGCAAAGCGGAATCTTTCGGGCGTGATGGCATCTTCTTCACCTCCTATGCTCACGTAAGCTTTGTCATAAGCCGGTTTGAGCAGGTAAGGATAGCCAGTCCGGCGATATTCGGTCCAGGCTTCCACGGCATTGGGATAGAGTGCCAGGTATTTCTGGGTAATGATTTTCTGCAACTTCACTTCGTCCGAATCCGCATCGTTCCACTTGGGAGACACATTTCCGGTAGAAAGCTTGCAGGAATACTGACGGTTGTAAGGCAACATAGACCGGCTGATGTCATAAGGAAAATCTGTAACCTCCAGATAGGCAGCCACTCCGCTTACTCCGTTTTCTTCGAACGACTTGGTAACACCTTCTTCATACAGTGCTTTCGGATTACCTCCTGCCAGTTTGTAAAGTGCGGCTTCTGCCTTCAGGAAAGACACTTCCGAAGCACGCAACCAGAACAAAGGAGAAGCCGCATCGACCTTGGGCTTGGAGGCTCCCGTCTTGGCTGCGGAGCTAAGGGCATTGTTGTTCGTAGGAGGAAGAGGCATGAAATAGCCGTAAGAATCGGACGTGAACAAGGCACCCAGACGCGGATCGTCATACCCCTGCATGTAGGCCCAGATGGTGGCACCCAGGCGACATTCTCCGTAGTCCTCTACAGTCGGCAGCATGGAGTTCATCAGCGGCAACTTGTCCGTACTCCGTATTTTGGCCTCCTGTGCCACGGTTTCAATGACACCTCCGTGAGAAGGGTCAAGGGCAAACGTGATGTATTCCTTTGCCAGTGCTTCATCCTTGAAATGCACGCGGACGGCTATGCGCAACATGAGCGAGTTAGCCAGTCGCACCCAGTTGGAAGCGTTTCCGTTATAAATCACATCGTACGACGGAAGCACTTTCGATGCGGTATTGACCAGCAGCTGCGAAGCATCCTTCAAATCGGCCAGCATCGCCTTGTACACGGTCTCCTGAGAATCCAGTTTCGGAGCAATGTCTCCGTTGCCGGCATTGGTATATACAATCGGACCGAACACATCCGTCGCACGGAGCCAGGCAGTCACCTTGACAATGTTGGCTACAGCCTGCACTTCCTTGTCGGCAGGGTCTTCCGAATTCTTCGTATGCTTGTAGATGTCATTCCATGCACGGAACAGTTTCGAATAGAAATTCTGGTAAGCATAGCTCATACGGGCATCCGTAAAGTTCCACGTAGCCTCCGTGTTGAAATTCCAGTTGTTGTTCATGCCCCAGTAACCGATGTAGTTACCGGCCGACATGATGTCTGTATTGGCCAGGTCGTTACCCGGTCCTGTCGATTCAGTGGGCGAACCGATGGGAATAACCAGCTTCTGCATGTCCATGAAAGGAGCCCCATACAGCAGTCCGCCCGTCTTCATTCCTTCTTCCGTCACACCATAGATATTTGTATTGATCTGCTCATAGTTGCAAGATGCAAGTGCCAATACGGAGAATACAGGTATCAAATAGTTTCTTATCTTCATATTATACGTTGTTTTTCATGATTTGTTAGAATCCAAATTTAAGGCTCACTCCATACGTGCGCTGGCTGGGCAACATAAAGTAATCGTATCCCTGTCCGAAGGTACCGGTAGAAGCCGTCAGTTCCGGATCAAAAGGAGCTTTGTTGTAAATCATCCAGAGGTTGGTGCCATACACGGAAAGGTTCACGCTATGGAACGGGGTACCCTTGAACCAGGAATTAGGGAAGGTGTATCCCAGGCTGGCCTCCTGCAGGCGGACGTTGGTAGCAGAGTACACATTGTACGCATCCAGGTTCACCACTGATTCATAGTAGTCCTTTGGCTGAACTGCCACATTGCCCACCATGACTTTTCCGGCATCACGCGCATCGGCCGAAGCCTGTGACACACCGAACTGATCGAGCACGGCCTGTGTCTTGGATATCACGATACCTCCCAGACGGGCAGTGACAAGGAAGTTCAGGTTAAAGCCTTTGTAGGTAAAGCCGTTTCTCCAGCCCAGGTTCCACTTGGCATTGACACTGCCCAGCTTGTAAGGTTCCGTAGATTCCGTGGTAATGGTCTGACCTTCGTTGTACACGATGTAACCGTCCTGATCACGTTTCAGGCGTTCTTCCGCATAAATCGTACCTACTTCTTCTCCTTCGCGCAGACGGAAACGTCCCACCTTGATGTCACTCAGGTCGAGTGCCTCTCCGGTCACGGGATTCTTCACGTTCGAAGCCAGTGCGATGATTTTATTACGGTTGGCAGTAGCCGTCAGCGAAGTGCTGTAAGAGAAATTGCCAAAAGTCTGGTCGTATCCCAGCGTCAGTTCGATACCCCGGTTTTCTACGTTACCGGCCTGTACGAACATATAGTCATAACCCGACGTTTCCGACAACTTGGCTTCGAGCAACTGGTCGTAGGTATTCGATTTATACAGCGTCACACCGAGCGACACGGTATTGTTCAGCCATTTGGAGTCGATACCTACTTCATAAGAGCGGGTTCTCTCCGGTTTCAGTTCCGGAAGCGGATAATACTTGAAAGGTTTGATTACACCTCCTTCAATGGAGTGCGTAATGGTGCCGGGAGTCAGTCCGGTGTAAGGAATAGGCGAACCCACCTCCGTATAGGAAGCACGTACTTTCAGGAAGCCCAGCACCGGTGAAATGGACTGGCGCATGGTTTCGGGCAACAGGTCGGTTACGATGGCCGAAAGTCCGACAGAAGGATAGAATATCCAGGGCGACTTGCTGTTGACTAGCTGAGAAGGCTTGTCGGCACGACCGGTCAGTGTGAGATACACGGCCGATTTCCACGAGATTTCCGCAGAACCGAACACACCGAGGTTCATCTTACGGTTGTCACCACCCGTCTGTGAAGGCACACCGGTAGAAGGGTCTATGTTGTCATAGGCAAACAGATTCGGCACCAGAAGCAACTGTCCACCGTATCCTCTTCCCTTCGTATCGTATTCTTCAAAAGAAGCACCCACGTTGACATTGGCATAAAAGTCTCCGGCAAAAGGCTTCGAAAGGTTGGCCATGATGTCTGCATATTTCTGGCGGAAAGTCTCATTCGAATAAGCATAACGTCCCAGCGGTTTGGCAAACGTACCGTGTGTAGAGGCATAACGCTTGTCTTCCTTCTCCGTGTAGGTATTATCCAGACGGCCTCGTGCACTCACGTTCAGGTAATCGGTAATTTCATATTTCAACGATGCATACAGCATGTAGCGGTCTTTCACCTCAGGACGCAAATTGCGGTAAGCCACCCAGTAAGGGTTCTGCACAGCCATACCGAAGTCGCCCGGTGTCCACGACTGCACATTGTAGCCCAGCTCGGCATCATAGCGTTCGAAATACTTTTCCTTCTCAAAATTCTCTCCGCGCGGATACAGATAAGCTCCCAGAAGAGGGTTGAAATACGTACCGTAGGACAGCATGTTGTTGTAATACTCACGCACGTAGCTGGCAGACAAGTCCATGGTCAGCTTATCGTTGAAGAACTTGGTGGTATTTCGCACCATGGCATTGTAGCGGTGGTATTTGTTGTTGGGCACGATACCCTTGGCATTGACCGCCGAACCGGACACATACGTCTGGTTCTTGTCATTTCCCACAGACAGATTAAAAGAGTTGGTAAAAGTGGTTCCGGTATTGAAGAAGTCGGCCGGATTATATGAAGAAGGTACCGGCAGTTTTTCTCCCCACGAGGCAGCCTCTCCACTCACGTTTCCGTAGGTGTTCTGGAAGCGCGGCAGCACGAAAGGATTCGAGAATTCAGCCGATGACGACACGTTGACACTTACCTTTCCGGCAGCACCTTTCTTCGTGGTAATCAGGATGACGCCGTTGGCCGCATTGGCTCCGTAAAGTGCGGCAGCCGAGGGACCTGTCAGCACCGACAGACTTTCAATATCTTCAGGGTTGAAGCTGGCAATACCTTCACTCGACGTACGTCCTGCACCGAAGCCCGTACCGTCGCCTGTGCGGTCGGCCTGATTGCCCATGGGCACACCGTCAATCACATACAGCACGTTGTTGTCTCCCTTGATAGACTTGTTTCCACGCATCACGACGCGGGTACCTCCACCCACACCCGAAGCACTGCGCTGAATGCTCACACCGGCTACTTTTCCGTTCAGGCTGTTCACGAAGTTGGCATCCTTTACCTTTGTCAGCACATCATTCTTCACCTCCTGCACATTGTAGCTCAAAGCCTTCTGTGAGCGCTTGATACCCAATGCCGTTACCACCACTTCATCCAGCTGTTCGGTATCTTCCTTCATGACCAGAACACCCAGTGTTTCCTTGGCAGAAACCGTCAGGTTCTGATACCCCACGTAAGAGATTTCGAGTGCGGCTCCCTCGCCTGCGGACAAGGTGAAGTTTCCGTCCATGTCGGTAATCGTACCGTTTCCGGTACCCTTTTCCAGCACGCTTACCCCTACCAGAGGTTCTCCGTTGACGTCAACGACTGTTCCACTCACTGTGATTTTGTTTGCTTGCGCCGACACCTGTACGGGAGACGCACTGGCTCCTCGCGGAAGGTTGGCATAGGCCGCATTTCCTCCCTGACTTATCAGCAAAAGGAATAGCAGCTGAGTAGCTCTTTCTATTTTCATAGATGATTTAAGATTTTGTTGGACAATTAAGTTTAGTTATCGCGGTTTAGTGGTATCCTGAGGAAGGGAATTCCCCTCCTCAGATACCGGTTAAAAAAAGTCTAGTTTGGTTTTTGTTAAAAAAATGGGTGTAACATTCCTGCACAGGTACTTCCCTGAACTGTAAAAACAGTCTGCGGGCCGTATCTGGCCTTCTTGTCAGTTGTATTCTTCGATTTTAGAAGAACGCTTTCTCTATCCTTTTAAATAATGATACAGGCTCGGTTTATTATCGGCCTTACGAAGTGATTTTTTTCTGTAGTTTAGCTTAAGCTCGTTCAGTTTGTGTCCGTAAAAACAAGGTCGGTAGTTTTATCGGGCTGCAAATATATGCAATTTTTATAAACTTACAAACATTTATAAAAGAAAAAGAGAAAACCAACGATATTTTCACCGCTTGATTTTCTCTTATTTTCCGTGATTCCGCTGCGATTCGAACGCAGGACCCACGCCTTAGAAGGGCGTTGCTCTA
>ENA-OPVT01001811-OPVT01001811.1-human-gut-metagenome-genome-assembly--contig:-NODE-1811-length-12601-cov-3.154711_pt1 | contig 12601 bp, 9 predicted proteins | sample MGYA00241499_ERZ501990 | MGnify/ENA primary metagenome ERZ501990 (study PRJEB25962, sample SAMEA2042104) | human gut metagenome | biome: human gut; feature: human-associated habitat; material: faeces...
GGGCGTGCCCGCCACGATGAGGTCATCGAACAGCGCATGGTTGGAGAGCACCAGTGCGCCCATGGTGTAGGGTTTTCCGTCCAGTTCCACCACCCGGGAGGCGGAGCCGATGCCGCCTTTCAGCCCGTGGCAGCGCATCCCCCGCCCGGCGCCTACGGCACCCTCGGCAAAATCTGCCTTGCAGTCTGCCAGCGCGGCAAAAACGTGCTGCTCGGTCACATGAAGCCCCCGGATATCGTTCAGGCCGCAGTCGTTGCACTCGCAGACCACCGGGTTCACGCTGCCGGTGGTCTCGCAGATGTCGGGGTTTTTCTCCAGCATATACTTTACCAGCGCGGTCTGTGCCGTGCCCACGCTGAGGGTGTTGGTAAACAGGATGGGCGTTTCCAGCGTGCCCAGCTCGTCGATCTGCACAAGACCTGTGGTCTTGCCAAAGCCGTTGATAACATAGCTGGCCGCCAGCACTTTTTCGTGGAAAATATCCCCTTGGTGCGGCAGCAGCGCCGTTACGCCAGTCTGCACCACGCCATCTGCCAAGGTGCAGTGCCCTACCGTCACCCCCGGCACATCGCTGATCTTATCCCGTGCACCTTTGGGAAGCGTGCCCACCTGAACGCCCCATTCGTTCCCTGCAATGCCCATTGTAGCTCCTCCTTGCTTTTTTTCTAAGGTGTATCATAGCATTTCCGCTGCCAAAAGTAAACCACTGTAACAAGCCGGGGCAGGCGCAGAAAAAAGGCTCCCGCGCTGCACAAAATCATTGAGGTGCCGCTGCATTTTCCGTCGGCCACGATCTTCTGAGCGCCGCATAGGAGACCAGAAAGTTTGCCAGCCACCCTGCCGGGACGGCAAGCCAGACAAAGGCAATACCAAAGCGCGGTGCACAGATCAGGGCAACGGACAGGCGGATGGCAAGGTTTACCATGTTGGCAATGAGGAACGGGCGCATGATACCAAGCCCGCGCAGCACGCCATCGGTCGCCATCTTGATGCCCATGAAGATGAAGAAGTAACCCAGCCACCGCATATAATCACCGGACACCTGATAGGCCAGCGCCGTTCCGTCCTTGCCCAGAAACAGCGAGGAGATCTGGGTGTGCAGGGTTTCAATGACCGCAAAGGCAATGACTGCAAAGCACAGGTCCAGCACCAGCGCAGCGTGGTAGCCTTTTTTGAGACGGTCGATCTTCTTTGCACCAAAATTCTGGGAGATATAGGGCGAGACCGCATTGCCGATGGAGACAAAGATCAGCGAGAAAACATTTTCTACCCGCATCGTTGCTGCATATCCGGCAAGCGCCTGTGTGCCAAAGGGGTTTACCACCGCCTGCACGATCATCATGCCGATGGACACGGTGGACTGCTGCAAGACCGACGGCACCGCAATGCGGAGCATGGAATACAGCTCCTGCCGATCGAACTTATTAAAGGGGCTTTTATATTGCCGCATCCGGTGCAGGAAGATCAAAAACGAAAACACCGCAGAAATGCCCTGTGCGATCAACGTGGCAAGGGCTGCGCCAAACACGCCCAAGCCAAGCCCCGCCACCATCCAGAGATCCATAAAAATATTCAGGATGGAGGAAAAGATCAGCAGACCCAGCGGGATCCTAGACTCCCCAATGGAGGTAAACATGGTGGAAAGAATGTTGTACATGAACAAAAACGGGAAGCCCACAAAATAGACCCGCAGATACAGCACCGCATCCTCCAGAATGTCGGCGGGGGTCTGTAAGCCGCTCATCATAGCACGGGAAAAGCTAAAGCCAAAAACGCCAAGGACAACACTCAAAACCAGAAAGCTGAGCAGGGACGTTGACACGATGGTTTTCATTTTGCCATAGTTTTTAGCGCCAAAATAGCGGCTTACCAGCACACCGGCACCCACACCGGCACCCAGTGCCACGCAAATAAAAACATTGGTCAGCGCAGCACAGGCACCGACAGCCGCCAGTGCCGAGGAGCCGACAAACTGGCCGACTATGATGGAGTCCGCCATATTATAGACCTGCTGAAAAAAGCTGCCAAGGATCATTGGCATTGCAAAAACCGTCAGCGCTTTCAGCGGCGCATCTGTGATCAGATATTCATCCTTCGACATGATCTATTTCCTTTCAAGCTGTGTTTCTCTCAATTTTTTTAAATTTGCTCTGCCCAGTATACCACGCTTTTCCCCTACTGAAAAGCTCCCGCTAACATTACCGCAAACCGCTTTTATAACGTCCCGTTTCCCTTTCTCTCGTCTTGACAAGCCCTTTTCTTCCGATTACAATACCAAAAAGAGCCGGCGGGCGGTCTTTTTGCTGCCTGCTGCCACAATCTTCCGGGAAAGGAACTTTTTCATGGAACCAAAAACAAAACAATCTCTGCTCGTTACCGTGGTAGGGGTAACGCTTTTTGTAGCGCTGCTGCGGCTTTCTGACGTTCTGGCCTTTGCCGCAAAGCTGATAGATCTGGTACTGCCCATTCTGGCGGGCGGCATTCTGGCGCTTTTTATCAACGTGCCCATGACCGGTCTGGAAAAGCGGCTGAACCGCCTGTTCGGCAAGGCCAAAAAGCAGCCCTCGGCGAAAGCCATCCACCTTCTCAGCTTTTTCATCACCCTGCTGGGCGTTGTGCTGGTGCTGGTATTGGCGCTGACCCTACTGATCCCGGAGCTGGTGCAGTCCTTCCACAGCCTGTATGTGCAGATCGAGGCCAATATTCCCCGCTGGACTGCCTATCTCAACGCACAGGATGCTGACATGGGCTGGCTGATGAACTGGCTGGAGGGCATCAACTGGGAGCAGCTGCTGCACAAGGTCACCGCAAGCATCGACACGGTGCTGGTCAATGCGGTAGGGGCTGTCTCTGCCACGGTGAATATCGCGATCACCGCCTCGTTTGCGCTGATCATCTCCGTCTATATGTCCCTTAGTACGGAGAGCCTCGGCCACCAAGCCCGCACGCTGGTGTGCGCCTACCTGAAGCCCGCCCACGCCGCCGGGGTGCTGAAGTTCTGCCGGCTGTTCCGGCAGACCAGGTCAAGGCTTTAAACCAGGCAGGAGTGTCCTTTGCAAACTTTTTAACGGGACAATGCAGCGAGGCAGTGATTCTTGGCGTTCTGATGGCTCTTGCATTTTCCGTTTTCAAGATCCCCTACGGCAGTCTGGTGGGCGTGCTCACCGCCATCTGCGCCATCATCCCCTATGTGGGTGCACTGATCTCCTGCGTGGTCAGTGTGTTCCTTGTGCTGTTGGTAGACCCTGTGCTGGCGGTGCGCTGCCTGATCGTGTACCTTGCCGTGCAGTTTGTTGAAAACCAGTTCATTTATCCCCGTGTGGTGGGAAAATCCGTGGGGCTTTCGCCGCTATACACCCTTATTGCCGCCATGATCGGCGGAAAGCTTTTTGGCATCATCGGCATTATCTTCTTTATCCCCCTGACAGCGGTGGTCATCGAGCTTGTAAAAGAGGACACCTTTCGGCGTCTGCGCGCAAAAGAGCCCCTGCAATAAAACAGCGTGCCCGGAATACCATACCCCCTGATACCCTTCCCCGGTGTCAGGGGTATTTTTATGCCGTGCAGCTGCAAAGCACGCGGTTGTTCGCCCTTTTCCACGCAAAATCCTTCAAAAAACAGCTTGAAACACTTTTGTTACAATGATACAATATGATTGTTATTTTATGGGAAAATCGGCGTATGCCCCGTGCGGACAGGCCGCGAGCGTAGGGGTTCCTGTGGGGTGTGTAAGAATCGCTAAGGTAGCACTGCGCTCCTGCACTTGCGCAGTACTGCCTTCCGAAAATGTGAGGAAAGTATATTTATATGATAAAAAAGATCTCCCGCCGCTCCTTTTTGCAGGCTTGCAGCGTTGCAGCTGCCACGGCAGCGCTGACCGCCTGCGGCGGCGGCAAGGCTGAAAGCAAAACAGCAGCTGCGCACGAAGCCGTCACCTTTATGGCACCTTATAAGGAGATAGAAGCCTTTATTGAGCAGGTGCACAGCGTTTACCCGGAAGTGAACATCGAGGTCGTGCCATACAGCGGCGATAACACCACCACCTGTTTGCAGAATATGTTTGCGGCAGGCGACCTGCCGGACGTCTGCACCTTGACCTACTACGACCCCCAGATCGATCTGGTCTCCGACAAACTGCTGGACCTTTCCGGCTACGATTTTACGGATAACTATGTGGAGTCCCGTCTGCAGGACGTGTTCGACAACGGTGCCATCTATCTGCTGCCCTCGGTTTACAACTGCTACGGCATCACCTACAACAAGACCCTGCTGCGAGAACACGGCTGGGAGCTGCCCAATTCTTTCGCTGAGCTGGAAGTGCTGGCTGCAAAAGCCAAGGAAGCCGGGGTCGATCTCTGCCTGCCGCAGATCCAGTATCCGGGCTACGGTTTCCAGTATCTGTGCAACATTGCAGATGCCGATTTCCTTGGCACACTGGACGGCAGACTGTGGCAGAAGGATTATCTTTCCGGCAAGGCAAACGTCAGCAACACCCCCGGCATGATGCAGGCAATGGCGTATGTCAAAAAGTGGAAGGACATCGGGATGCTGAACGGCTCCGGCGATGCTCTTGACGACAACGTGACCCTGCAGAGGATGGCCGAGGGAAACACCCTGTTTTTGATCGGAAACACCAACGGCATTGTGGAGGCAGACGGCAACGCCGATAAATTCGGCCTGATGCCCTATCTTTCCGAGGACGGCACCCAGAACGTTTTTGTGCTGAATGTGAACCGCTTCTACGGTCTGAATAAAAAGCTGAAACAGAACCCCCAGAAGCTGGAAGATGCGCTCAAGGTGATGCGTGTGCTTTCCACCGTTGCAGGCACCAGCGCTCTGCAGCCCGCAACGGCGCTGAAAAGCAGCCTGTTGCCCTTCAAGGGTGCAAAGGCAGACGGCACCTACTATGCCGACATCGCCGATACCCTGAACGCAGGCAACACCGCGCCCTTTATCTATTCCGGCTGGGAAAACACCTTCGTGACCACCGGCCTTAAAATGCTGGACTTCATGAAGGGCAACGCCACCATGGAGGATGTCATCCGTCAGCTGGACGAGGATCAGGACAGTGTGGTGAACAACACCCCGGATGTCATCACTACCGTTACGGAGGAGCTTTCGCAGCAGGACTGCGCCATGCTGGTGGGGCGCTGCTTTGCACAGGCTACCGGCAGCGACCTTGCGCTGGTCTCGCTGAGCACATGGATCCCCGGCAACCCCACCGAGCAGAACCACCACGGCGTAGCCGCCAAGCTGTACGCCAAGGGCATTACGGATTACGACCTTTCGGTCATCCTGCCCACCGGCTGGAACCGCACCATCCAGACCGTCACCCTGACCGGGCAGCAGATCAGCGACCTGCTGGCTTCTGGCTACGATGCCTACGGCAACGGCAAGGGCTACCCCTATGTGCTGGTAAGCCCGGTGCAGCCGGAGGCGGGCAAGACCTATCAGGTTGCCATCTGCGGTGTGAGCGACCGGCTGGCTGCCGAAGCAACGGTGACAGACAGCGGCGTGGTGGGCATGGATGCCGCAAAAACCTTCTTTGGTGCTTACACCACCATCAGCCGGGCAGACACCGCATGGAGTTGAATAAAACGGACAGGAGATACTGGATGTGAACAACAAAATCTATAAAAAGCTGTTTGTGGGCTTCGGCTTTGTCAGCATCGTGTTGATCCTGACCCTTTTTGTCATGAGCCAGACCTACATCCAAAACCTTGTCTACCACGAGCGGCTGAGCCAGATGGAAGAGGTCACCCACCAGATGTTCCACAGTCTGGAGGATGTGATCGACAACCACTGGGGCGAGGTGGATGTGCAGTGTAATTATTTATACTACACCCCGCTGGAGACCGATACCGATCTCTACCGCTATCTGAAAAAGCTGTCGGAGCTTTCCAATTACCATGAAAAACAGATCGAACTGATCGCCGTGGATGCTGCCGGGCGTTATTATACCGAGTATGGCCGCACGGGTCTGCTGCGGGAAATGAACTATCTGGAAAACGCGCCGCAACGGGTCAGCTATGTTTCCAATTCGCTGACCGTGGACGACTCCCGGATGGTGTTTCTGGAACAGCTCTCCACCCCCATCACACTGCAAAGCGGAGAGAAAGAGATCACCCTGCGCTACTTTGGTATTTCGCAGAGCATGACCCAACTGAACGATTATTTCCGCTGCGACGCCTACGAAAATAACAACAGCGTCTATGTACTGGACAACAACGGTTTCAAGCTGTTCAACGCCAATGATACCGAGCTGTTGAAGGGGCACAACGTATACACCGTGCTCTCCCAGATGTCCTATCTGCACGGTTCTTCCTTTGCAGTAGCAAAGGAGCGGCTTGCCCGCACAGGCTCCTGTTATTCCAACGCTGTGCTGGACGGAACTGAGTATTACTACGCCCTGAAGCAGATGGAAAACGCCCAGTGGACGCTGGCGTTCCTTGTTCCGGCAGAATATGTGGCCGTGAATACGCAGAAGCTGGTCAATATCGTCATGGCCGTTATTGTAGGCTTTGCAACGGTGTTTTCGATCATGGCAGTCATTGCTGGCTTGTTCCTTTTGCGGGAAAAGCAGCAGCGGGAGCTGCAGGCTGAAAAAAAGACGAACCTCCGTCTGGAGCAGTATAACATCCAGCTGACGCAGGCCAACGACGAGATGCGGCGGGCGCAGGATGCTGCCGCCGAGGCGTTACAGTCCGCCGAGCGTGCCAGCAAAGCCAAGACGGACTTTCTTTCCAACATGAGCCACGATATCCGCACCCCCATGAACGCCATTATCGGCATTACCACCCTGATGAAAAACGAGCTGCACGAGCCAGAAAAGCTTGCCGAGCATCTGGGCAAGCTGGAAAGCTCCGGGCAGCTGCTGCTGGGCATCATCAACAATATTCTGGATATGAGCCGCATCGAGAGCGGCAAGACCACCCTGCATGTGGAAAAAATGAATCTGCCCCAGCAGATCAGCCAGCTGGACAGCATCATCCGGCAGCAGGCAGGTCAGCGCAGTCAGAGCTTTACGGTAAGCACCAATTTGCAGCACGAAAACGTGCTGGCAGACCCCAACCGTCTGAATCAGGTGCTGATGAACATCCTCTCCAACGCGGTCAAGTATACGCCCACCGGCGGGCACATCCGTTTGGAGGTGGAAGAGCTGCCCCGGAACGAGCACTACGCCCGGTACCGCTTTGTGGTGCAGGATGACGGCATCGGCATGAGCGCGGACTACCAAAAGACCCTCTTTGACCCCTTTACCCGTGAGGAGCGCTCCGGCACCAACAAGGTGCAGGGCACGGGTCTGGGTATGGCGATTACCAAAAGCGTCATAGACCTGATGGGCGGCTCCATCAGCGTGGAGAGTGCCACCGGTAAAGGCACCCGCTTTGAGGTGGTGCTGGAATTTCCCATTGACACCGAAGCGGACACGGTGCAAAAGGCGCAGGCGCTCCCGGAGGAAGAAGAGACCACTTCTCCCCTGTCCGGCATGAAGTTCCTCTGTGCCGAGGATAACGCCATCAACGCCGAGATTCTGCAAATGCTGCTGGAAACAAAAGGCGCAAGCTGCACCATCTGCCCCAACGGTCAGGAGATCGTGGATGCCTTTGCCAGCGTCAAGCCCGGCGATTACGACATGATCCTGATGGATATACAGATGCCGGTGATGGATGGCCTGGAAGCCCGCCGCATCCGCAGCGGCGAAAACCCGCTGGGACGCACCATCCCCATCCTTGCCATGACCGCCAACGCCTTCCTTGAGGATATGCAAAAGAGTAAGGAAGCCGGCATGGACGAACACCTGTCCAAGCCTGTGGACATCAGCGCACTGGAACAGGTGGTAAAGCGCTTCCGCGTTACCCCCCCCGAAAATAAATAGCGGTATACAGCGCTTTTGTCGCAAAGCGCCGCATAACCTTGCATAAAAAAACTGCTGCCCCTTTGCCCGGACGCTTTGGCATCCGGTACGGGGCAGCAGTTTTTTGCGTTATAGAAGGAGCTTTCCCCTCAGATGGGCATGGTCTGGTAGAACCAGTCCGAAATGGCCTTGCGGGTGTCGGCGAAGAACTTTTTCACCGGGCAGGCGGCATCCCGGGCTTCCTGCTCCAGATCCGTGCCTGCGGGGAAGTTGCGGATGACGGTATACGCTACCGACTGCGGCGGCAGTGACATCATCACAGCCGGGTCGTGCACCACGCAGATCTGCTCGCCTACCGCAAGGGTAGCGGGGTCGGAGGTGGTCTTTTCGTCATGGTCCTGCCAGACGGTGCTGTCGGTAACGATCATCTGATAGGTCTCCTGCTCTTCCGCAGTCACCAGAATAGACTCCACCTTGCCCTCCACGGTGCGGCTGACGCCCTCTACTACACCATAATAGTAGAGCTTCTTGGAAAACAGCGCCGAAGCAGAGGGCAGCACGCTGACGCTGAGCAGCAGCACCGCAAGCAGACAAAAGAGCGAGCGATAGGTCTTTTTCATAGAAAACCTCCATTTTTCATGTTGCAGCGGAGCGCCCGGCGCTCCCGGATGCCTTATTTTACCATAACTACCGTCGGATTTCTATATCCGGGCTTAACCGGCCACGGAAAATCAACTTTTACACAAAAAGGACTGCCGTGCAAAACAGCGCACAGCAGTCCTTTTTATGCTTTTATCCGTTTACTTGCTGATGGAAAGGGTGCCGAAAGCAGTCTCTTCAAAGTGGCTGCTGTACAGCTCCTGCATCAGTTTGATGAGCGAGAGGGTATCCTCTGCGCCGGCGGTCTCGTAGCAGGAGTGCATCGCCAGCTGGGGCAGGCCGATGTCCACGCAGTTCATGGACACCTGTGCCATGGCCAGATTGCCCAGCGTGCTGCCGCCTACCTTATCGGAACGGTTTGCAAAGTATTGCAGTGGCACACCGGCGCGGGCAGCCAGCTCCCGGGCGGCGGCAACGCTCATGCCGTCGCTGGTGTACTTCTGGCCTGCGTGGGTCTTGATGACCACGCCCTTGTTCATGTAGGTGCAGTTGTTCACATCGGTGTGCTCCGGGTGGTTGGGGTGCACGGCGTGGGCGTTGTCGGCGCTGACCATAAAGCTGGAAGCCACCGCACGGTGGAAGTCCTCGTCGTTGCCGCCAAGGCTCTGGGCAATGCGGTGCAGCACATCGTACAGGAAGGTGGAAGCTGCGCCCTGCTTGGTGCCGGAGCCGACTTCCTCGTTATCAAAGAAGGCCGCCACGCCGATGGAGCGGGCGTTCTTGGCGGTCAGCAGACCTTTCAGGATGCCGTAAACGCACTGCTGGTCGTCCAGACGGCCGCAGGAGATGAACTCCTCGTTGCAGCCCCAGACGGTGGCCTTTTCCCGCACATAGAGGAACAGGTCGCTGCCAAGGATCTGCTCCTCGGACACCTTCAGCTCCTCTGCGATCAGCTTTTTCAGCGCGCCCTCCTCGCAGGCGCCGCCCAGCACAGGCAGCATATCCACCTGCTTGTTGAAGGAAGCCTTATCGTTGACCTCGCGGTTCATGTGGATGGCCACGCTGGGGATCATCAGCAGGTCGCGGTCCAGTGCCACCAGACGGGATACGATAGCGCCGTTCTCCTGCACCAGCACACGACCCGCCACAGACAGCGGACGATCCATCCATGTGGCGCAGATCATGCCGCCGTAGCCCTCGGTGTTCAGCTTGGTGTAGTTCTGCCCCATGTGGATCTCGGCGTTCTCCTTGATGCGGAAGCATGGAGAATCCGTATGGGCGGCGGCAACGTTGAAGCTGTAATTTTCCAGCTGGTCGCCCATGCGGAAGGCGATGATGCTGGAACCGTTGCGGCAGACAAAGTAGTCCTTGCCGGGTTCCAGCGCCCACTTGCGGCTTTCCAGCAGCTCGGCAAAGCCTGCCTTCAACAGGATATCCCGCACAGCGGCGGTGGTGTGGTATGCGGTGGGGTTGCCGTCGATGAAGGACAGCATTTCACGGACTTCGGATGCGATCATAAAAATAAACCTCCTTGGGTGTATCTGAAAAGAGCCGGTCAGTGCTGACCGGCCCTTTTTAAGCATATTCAGGTTACTTTTTGGCAGCGGTCTGCTCGCGCTTTGCAAGGGCGGGCAGAATGAATCCCAGCACGGTCAGCACTACGGGGGTGATAACGTTCAGTGCAAAGGTGAAGGGGTCCTTATCATACATACCCAGCACGCAGCACACGGCGGTAACGGCAAAGCACCAGCCGCCGAAGAACTTGGCCACGGCCTGATTTTTGACAAAGCGATACTCGGCGGGGATGGTATCGTAGGCGTTGCGCAGGGCGATGTAGGCGGCAAACACCCACAGATAACGCATGGGCATACACACAGAATTCAGCTTGGTCAGCTGGCGCAGAACGGCAGCCGCACCGGGCACGAAGGACTGTGCCAGAATGATGGAGCCGGACAGCACCGCCACCATCTTGATGCCGTTGCTGTGCACGCCGTGGGCGTTGACCTTGTGCAGAGCCTGCGGGATGAACTGCTTGGTGTGCTCGTTATCCAGCAGCATACGCAGCGGTGCGTCGATGCTCAAGATCAGCACGGCGAGCTGGCTGATGACGTTGCACAGGGCATAGATGACCATGAACAGATCGCCCACATGGTAGTACTGACCCAGCTTCTGGAAAGCCCAGTAGGAACTGTTGGCGACATAGGCGTTGAAGCTCTCTGCGCTGGCGTTGATGACGGCGGGGTCGAACATACGGCTCATGGCCAGCGTGCCCAGAATGGCGCAGGTGACCACCATGACGGCCAGCGCGATCATGCCGCGGGGGAAACCCTTGCTGGGGTTCTCGACCTTATTGACGTAGGGAGAGATCTTCTCGCAGCCGCCCACAGCGAACACCAGAATGGACAGAGACGTGAAGTAGGTGACGTTGAAGTTGGGGATCAGGCTGCTGAAGCTCAGGTTGGCGTGAACGTACTCTGCCGTGGGGTTGATGGCCGGGGCAGCAAACATCATCACGATGTACAGCAGGGACATGACAAAGGTGCAAGTGCCTGCGGCAGTCAGCAGCTTTTTCAGGGGGTTCAGACCCAGACTTGCAATGTAGCAGCCCAGCAGCAGGATGCAGAAGGTGGCCAGCTGGATGTAGCGGGTGGGGAAGGAATCGTAGGTCTCCGCGTTGCGGAAAATGGCCCAGCTCAGCGCCTTCAAAAAGCCGCTGCCCTTGCTGGCAATGTAGGTGATGTGGCAGGCCCAGTAGGTCCAACCGGCGTAGTAGGCCAGCTTGGCGTTGGTGGTCTGGTGCAGCCAGGAGCTGACGCCGCCGCCCTCGTTTTTAAAGGCAGAGCCCAGCTCACCCACCATCAGGGCATAGGGGATGAAGTACAGGACAAACATGAAGATCCAGCTGAAGATGACCTGCGGACCGTTAAAGTACACAAAGCCGTTGGTAATGTTGCCGAAGCCCCAGACCGTAGAAAAGGCCATGAAGGCAAGGGTAAGCCACGAGATCTTTGTGGCTTTTTCTTTGTTAGACATGCAGACAATTCCTCTCTTTCTTTTCCACACAGGGCGGAAGTTCCTGTAAGAAGGCCGAGGTTCCGCATACGTTTCGCAATTTTTACCAAAAATACAGCAGTACTCGACCGATCACTTTGATAGTATAGCATAATTGCAGATTGTAGACAATCTGCAATTTCCATAAAATGATTGGTCAAAATTTAGACGGTCAGCCAAATTCCCCTTATTTTGCTGCTTCGTCCGCTGCCTGTACGGCGCTGTTCGCGCTGCGCATCCGCTCCATGGGCTCCATGTAGTGGGCGTAGACGGCGCGGCAGGCAACCTCGGTGTCGCCGCTTGCCAGCGCCTCGTACAGCTTGGTGTGAATGCCGTTCTGCCGCTGCGCCAGTGTCTCGTGGTTAGAGCCGCTGTTCGCCCCAACAAGCAGGTTGCCGTAGTTCAGGTCGTCCCAGAATTTCAGCAGTCTGGGCAGCCCTGCCCGCTGCACGATGACCGCATGAAAGCGGTTGTCGTTCTCCACGATTTGCGAAAGATCCCCCGGCCGGACATTGCGCATCTCCTCTAAGATGCCGCGCAGGGTGTGCAGATCCTCCTCCGGGAACTTGCAATCAAAATAGCGCAGCGCCGTCATTTCCAGATTTGCCCGCAGCAGATAGATCTCGTAGGCATCCTCCGGCTTCACCCGGCGCACCGAGCAGCCCACATTGCGCGAATACTCGACCATGCCCTCCTGTTCCAGCTGCCGCAGCGCCTCCCGGATGGGTGCCCGGCTGGAGCCGAACTCCTCGGCCAGTTTCTGCTCGGCCAGCTTTACGCCCGGCTGCAGCTCCCCGGTAAGGATCTTGCTCCTGATGGCAGAGGTGATACTTTCCCGTAAAGTCTGAAAGGCAAATTCGCCCATGACTTTTATCCCCCTTTTCCCTTCTATACGTTCTTTTTTGCCGCACGCAGTCCGCAGCCGCTGCCAGTGCAGCCACAGACCTGTATTGCGTGTGCCTTATAAGGATACCACGAAATGGTGGAAAAATAAAGTTTTCTGGCAAAAACAGGTATTTTCTCCCCTCTCCGTCATCGAAAGCCTGTACACAAAAAATGCCCCCGGAGGGCTTATTCCAACTCTCCGGGGGC
>ENA-OPVT01001820-OPVT01001820.1-human-gut-metagenome-genome-assembly--contig:-NODE-1820-length-12564-cov-4.706371_pt1 | contig 12564 bp, 10 predicted proteins | sample MGYA00241499_ERZ501990 | MGnify/ENA primary metagenome ERZ501990 (study PRJEB25962, sample SAMEA2042104) | human gut metagenome | biome: human gut; feature: human-associated habitat; material: faeces...
CCCAATATCTTTGCCCGCCGGTATATTGCCAAGGATAGGCAGCGCTTTCTTCAGGAGGAGCTGCAGAAGCGCAGGGAAAGAGGGAAATTTATAGAATGGTGATATAGGTGGAGGGTGTCAAAAAACTCTTAACACTTTCTTTTAGGCGCGGATTACGCGGATTTCACGGATTTTGTTTATTGAATCCGTGTTATTCCGTGTAATTCGCGCCTGATATTATAACATTATAAAAGTGCTCATATATTTTTGAAAACTTTTCTTCTTTTTTAAATGCCCTTTTTCGGATTATAGTGGTAAATGACGGTTTCGCCTTTTTGCAGGGATGTTTGTACGTCAATCAGACGCTGGTTGCGGCTTCCCCGGAAATAGAGTTCCTCATCCCTCAGTTCTTTCTTGAATTTGCCGTCCACCAGTACGTCGATGTACTTCAGCAGTTGGGCTTGGCGCGGGTTGCGCAGTAGTTTTTCGAAAGTATAGCCCGTATAGCACCAGATGTTTTTCCGGCTCCGCTCCTTGATGGCATGTGCCAGTTGGGTGAATCCTTCCGGCTGGAACATCGGGTCTCCACCACTGAAGGTGACGTCTGCAAAGTTGTCGGCAAGGACTTTTTCCAGAATCTCTTCCGTACTCATCCAGTGCCCGCGGTTGATGTCCCACGACTCCGGATTGTGGCAACCGGGACAACCGTTGGGGCATCCGGCAGCATAAATGGCAGTCCGGAAGCCCGGACCGTCTACTGTGGTATCTTCTAAAATGTCGAGAATAGAAAGCATGAGTAGGGAATTAATAATTAAAAATTAAACATCGCAGGTAGGAAGCTGAACATTAATCATTAAAAATTAAACGTCAACCATTAAAAATGAAGCTCCGCTTTGCACTGCGCAGCCCTTTAATTTTTAATTTTCAATTTTTAATTATGAACGACCCTGTCGTTCAACTCTGCCAGCTTGGCATTGTTCCAGCGGTCGGTTGTCCCCACCAGGTAGCCGGTGATGCGTTGCAGCTTGTCGATATGCTTGCTGCCGCACTTCGGGCATTCTTCCAGGTTTGGGGTGGAGTTTTCGTGGCCGCACTCCAGACAGCGGTTACGGTTGTGGTTTACCGAACCGTAGCCGATGTTGTATTGGTCCATCATGTCCACTACACGCATAATGACTTCCGGATTGTGGGTGGCGTCACCGTCTATCTCCACATAGAAGATGTGTCCGCCGCGGGTCAGCTCATGATAAGGAGCCTCCACTTCCGCTTTGTGGCGGGCGCTGCATTTGTAGTATACGGGCACGTGGTTGGAGTTGGTGTAGTAGTCACGGTCCGTAATGCCCGGCAGCGTGCCGAACTTCTTACGGTCGATGCGGGTGAACTTGCCCGACAGCCCTTCGGCAGGAGTGGCAAGCACGCTGTAGTTGTGCTGGTATTGCTCCGAGAACTGGTTGGCACGGTCGCGCATGTAGGTCACGATTTTCAGTCCCAGCTCCTGGGCTTCGCCAGATTCGCCGTGATGTTTTCCGAGCAATGCCACGAGACATTCTGCCAATCCGATGAAACCGATTCCCAGTGTTCCCTGGTTGATGACGGAAGCAATCGTATCGTTCGGTTTCAGCTTCTCGCTGCCTATCCACAAGGCAGACATCAGTAGCGGGAACTGCTTGGCGAAGGCGGTCTTTTGAAACTCCATGCGCTCGTGCAGCTGGCGTGCGGTCACTTCGAGCATACTATCCAACTTGGCAAAGAACCGGGCGATGCGCTGTTCTTTGTCTTCGATGTTCATGCACTCAATGCCCAGACGGACGATGTTGATGGTAGAGAAAGAGATGTTGCCGCGTCCGATGGAGGTCTTCGGTCCGAAACGGTTTTCGAATACACGGGTACGGCATCCCATGGTAGCAACTTCATGCTGGTAGCGTTTCGGGTCATCGGCTTTCCAGTCCTCGCTTTGGTTGAAGGTGGCGTCCAGGTTCAGGAAGTTCGGGAAGAAACGCCGTGCCGTCACCTTGCAGGCCAGTTGGTAGAGGTCGTAGTTGCGGTCTTCAGGCAGGTAGCTCACACCCCGTTTCTTTTTCCATATCTGGATGGGGAAGATGGCGGTTTCTCCGTTTCCTACCCCTTGATAGGTGCTTTTCAGCAGCTCGCGGATGATGCAGCGCCCCTCGGCAGAGGTGTCTGTGCCGTAGTTGATGGAGCTGAACACCACTTGGTTGCCGCCGCGTGAGTGGATGGTGTTCATGTTATGGATAAACGCCTCCATGGACTGGTGCACACGCGATACGGTCTTGTTGACGGCATGCTGTACGATGCGGTCCTCGCCCGTCAGTCCGTCCAACGGCTGTAGCAGATAGTCGGCCAGTTCCTTCTGATAGAGATGGGAATAGTCTTTTCCATTCAGTTCTTCCAGGTTCTTGACTTCCTCGATGAAGCTGTTGCGCACGTAGGGGGCAAGGTAGAAATCGAATGCAGGGATGGCTTGTCCGCCGTGCATCTCGTTCTGGGCTGTTTCCAGCGAGATGCATCCCAGGATACTGGCAGTCTCGATGCGTTTGGCCGGGCGCGATTCGCCGTGTCCGGCAGAGAAGCCGTATTTCAGAATATGGTCCAGCGGATGCTGCACGCATGTCAGGCTCTTGGTGGGATAATAATCCTTGTCATGGATGTGCAGATAGTTCTGGGTGACAGCATCCAGCACTTCTTCACTCAGCAGATAGTCGTCCACAAAAGGCTTGGTGGTTTCGCTGGCAAACTTCATCATCATGCCCGCCGGGGTATCGGCATTCATGTTGGCATTTTCGCGTGTGATGTCGTTGGACTTGATGTTAATGATTTCCAGGAACATGTCGCGCGTCTTTGCTTTGCGGGCAATGCTTCGCTGGTTGCGGTAAGCGATGTATTTCTGGGCAACGTCCTTGCGGCTGCTCTTCATCAGCTCCACTTCCACCAAATCCTGGATGGCTTCCACCGTCATCTGCGAATCTCCCTTGAAAGAGATGCGGTCCGTAATCTGGTGTATCAGTTGCAGGTCTTCCCCCTTGTCTGTATGCAACATGGCTTTGCGGATGGCCGTTGCTATTTTTTCTTCGTTGAATCCGACGACGCGCCCGTCGCGCTTGAGTACTGTCTGTATCATAACCTTTTATGCTTAAATGTGACTGTCTTTTTTAGTTTAATTGCGGAAACAAAGATATTATAGTTATTGATAGGTTTTGCTTTTTGGAAAACTTTTTATGATTTAAAAAGTGTTAATCTATTGATTGTTAATGATGTAATTGTTTAAAGTGGAAAACTTCTAATGAAAAATAACTTTTAAAGTTATTCATTACTGATTATTATTGCATGCATAAGCATCATCTGATTTCGAAGTGTCAAATGAAGATAAATCTTTTGGGCAGATTGTGAATCTTCGATTTTTTTAGTTATATTTGCAACGAATTGGTTTATTTAAGGTTTTTAGTCCTTGATAATACTTCTTGTTGCCATTCGATTGTATTGCTTTGCTGCTCATGGTATTGGGGCAAAAGTATCATTATTATAATAATCAAAGAAAGGATGAACATGGCAAATGTATTTCCTCCGTTTAAAATTGATATAGCTGGGGCTTTTTGTGTACCTCGTGCATTGAAGGATGTCCGCGAGCAATATCAGAACGGGCAGGTGAGCCGGCAGATATTGCAGGCTGTTGAAGATGCGGAAGTGCGCAGTCTGGTGGAACGGCTGGAGCTGGGAGGCATGAAGGTTGTTTCCGATGGTGGTTTCCGAAGTCGCGATTTTTTGGAAAGCTGGGAGGGTATTTGTTCCAAAGACGGCCGGCCTTTCTCCGAAGGCTCTCCTTTGGAGATTACAGGACGGCTCAGTTTGCTACGGCATCCTATTCTGGAAGAATTCGCATTTCTTGATTCCATTGTGGACGGAGGGGTGATGAAAAAACAGCATATCCCTTCGCCGGCAGAGGTTATGACCCAGATTATTCAACGTGTGGAGCGGACTCAGATAGAAACCGTTTACTCCGACATCCGGCTTTTGACGGATGATATTGCTTCCTGCTACAAATTTTTGCTTACCAAACTTTATGATGCAGGCTGCCGCTACGTCCAGTTCGACGGGGTACATTCGGTGATAATGGAAGATACCATCCGGCTCAACAACCGGGTTTTGCGTGAGCGTCCTGCAGGGATGTATGTTGCATTCCATGCACCTACGGATATGCTGGTGCAACTGCATGGGGCCGATGCTTATTTCCTGAATTACGACTGTGGCGCGTGCGACCGTAACCGTCTGCTCTGGTTCATACACGAGAAGGAAGCGGTGTTCGGTTTCGTGCTGTCCCATTATCCTCAGGAAGACGAATTGGATGAATTGCAGGCGAAAACCGAAAGTGTATTGAACTATATTCCTTTGAAACGTTTCACTTTATGTCTGCCGGATGCCAATGCGCTTCTTTCGCCTTCGGAGGCCGATGAGGAGAAACAGTGGGAAACCGTAAGGTTGGGGATGGAAATGGCTGCGCGTATCTTCTCTTGAAAAACGCCGCATTCCATCATTCCGAATGCCACACTTCAGCAAGGAAAATGCCACATTTCACAGAGGTAAATGCCATTGATTGGGCCTCGTGAAGTGTGGCATTTCGATTGACGAAGTGTGGCACTCCTTTTTTAGTTTCCGGTGTGTCCGGTTTTATTATTTGACAGCTTCGGCTATCTTTTCCTGAAGCTCGTCACCGTGCAGTCCGCGTGCAAGGATAGTTCCTTCACCGTCAATCAACACAGTGTGGGGGATGCTGCTTACGGCATAAAGCTGTGCGCCTTCGCAGTTCCAGTATTTCAGGTCGGACATTTGCGGCCACGTGATGTTCAGCTTCTTGATGGCTTCTTTCCATGCGTCAGCACTCTGGTCCAGAGATACGCCTACAATCTCGAAGTTCTTGTTCTTATATTTGGCGTAAGCTTCCACCAGGTTGGGCATCTCGCGACGGCAGGGGCCGCACCAGCTTGCCCAGAAGTCAACAAGGACAACTTTGCCCTTGCCTACGTAGTCGGACAGTTTTACCGTTTTTCCTTCCGGCGTCTGCATCTCGAAGTCTGTAAACTTCTGGCCTACGGCAGTGGCTTTCATCTTTTCAACGTTGTTCTTTATCTTGACGATGGCTTCGTCGTTGTCGTAAGCTGCAGGGATTTGGGGCATCAGCGGGTCGAGGTCTGCCACATCCATGTAGTAGTAGTTCTGCTTCAGCAGGAGTACACCCACCGGGTTGGTGATGTTCTTGTTGATGCCGGCTTTGATGGCGGATATCATGCTGTTTTCCAGATTTTCCATCTCTTTGCCTTTAGCCTCGCGTTGTTCGTCGGTCAGTGTGGTGTCCGACATGGATTCGTAGATGCTCATCATTTGTTTGTTCAGACCGTTGATTTGGGCTCTGATTTCCTGGTAGGCATCATTGTTGGCAGTACCGGTGGCAGAGTTGTTTTCCTGCGACAAGTTGATTTTAATCTTGCCGTTTTCTTCCACGGTTTCCAGATATACGGTGTCGCCGTCGGCTGCACCCTCTACAGTTCCGGTTACGGTGTAACCGTTGTTTCCACTGTTACAAGCTGTAAATACAGCGGCTACAGCGAGCAGATAAGTAAACTTTTTCATTGTTTGTTTTTTTAATGAATGATTATAGCTGCAAATATAGTAATAAAAAATCCCCTCCGATATGAACCGGAGAGGATTTTTATAGTTTTAATCCCATTTTTAGCGATAACGCTGTGCTTACTATTATTCGGCAGCAGCTTCTTCAGCAGCAGGGGCTTCTTCGGCAGGAGCCTCTTCGGCCGGTGCTTCGGCAGCGGCTTTTGCAGCAGCTTCAGCAGCTTTCTTTTCAGCCAGTGCTTTTGCTTTTTCTTCGTTTATCTTCTTTTCAGCTTCCAGACGTGCTTTTGCTTCAGCTTTCTTAGCTTCGTCTTCCTTAGCCTTCAGAGCAGCCAAACCGCTTTGTTTGTTGTTCTTCCAGGCTTCGAACTTAGCATCAGCTTCAGCTTCGCCGAATGCGCCTTTCGCTACACCGCCCAGCAAGTGCTTCTTCATGTAAACACCTTCGCGAGAGAGGATGTTACGAACTGTGTCAGTAGGTTGTGCACCCTTCAACACCCAGTCAAGTGCGCGGTCGAACTTCAAATCTACTGTGGCAGGATTGGTGTTAGGGTTGTAAGTACCAATCTTCTCAATAAATTTACCATCACGTGGTGCTCTTACGTCTGCAATAACGATAGAGTAGAAAGCGTAGCTTTTACGTCCATGTCTTTGCAATCTGATTTTTGTTGCCATTTAATTAAAATGTTTTTAGTTAATGATTTGAATTATGCTACTATCTCGTAATAGCGAGTGCAAAGGTAAGAAAAGATTTTGAGTTTTGAGTTATGAGTTATGAGTTATTTGTTGGCACGAGGGGTGTTTTTTTTAAATGTTCACACAACGTCACCCATAACTCATCACTTGTCACTCATCCTTCTCCCGAGTATTTCCTGGGGTATCTCAGCAGAATGGCGAGTATGGCGCATGTTCCCATGCAGAAGGGGTAATACAGGTTTCCGATGATGCTGATGGGTGAAATGCCGGCAAGTCCGGAGGCTATCAGCATTTGCGCTCCGTAGGGGATGATTCCTTGCACGAGGCATGAGAAGGTGTCCAGTATGCTGGCTGTTTTCCGGCGGTCCAGGTGGAAGCGGAGGGCGATGTCCTTGGCTATGGGGCCGGTGGTGATGATGGCAATGGTGTTGTTGGCGGTGCAGAGATTGGCGATGCCGACCAGGGCGGCGATGCTGAATTCGGCTCCCCGCTTGCCGCTGACGTGGCGGGTCAGCCGGGAGATGATGAAGTCGATGCCGCCGTTGTAGCGGATGGTCTCGAGCATGCCTCCGGCCAGCAGGGTGATGATGATGAGCTCGCCCATGCCGGTGATGCCCGTTCCCATGGCTCCGAACCAGTCGAAGAAGGCGGTACCGGTATAGATACCGATAATTCCAGTAGAGAGGATGCCCAGCAGCAGTACCAGCATGACGTTGACACCTGCTACGGCCGTGCCCAGCACGATGAGGTAGGGGATTACCTTTATCCACTCGATGGTCTGCACTTGGGGCGGGGCGGAGACGGACAGTCCTTGAAAGATGTAGAGACCCAGCACGACAAGAGCTGCGGGGACTACAATCATGAAGTTGACGCGGAACTTGTCCCTCATCACGCAGTCCTGCGTCTTGGTCGATGCAATGGTGGTGTCGGATATGAAGGAAAGATTGTCTCCGAAGAACGAGCCTCCCACCACGATGGCGACCATGTAGGGCAGGTCGATGCCCGTCTTTTCCGCCAGTCCCACGGCTACGGGAGTCAGTGCGACGATAGTTCCTACGCTTGTTCCTATCGAGAGGGAGATGAAGCAGGCGGCAATGAAGATGCCCGCCAGTAGCAGGTTGTCCGGCAGTATATGCAGGGTCAGATTTACGGTTGCATCAATGGCGCCCATCTGCTTGGCGCTTTGGGCGAATGCTCCTGCAAGGATGAATATCCATACCATCAGCATGATGTTCTTGTTACTGGCGCCCACGGAAAACTGGTAGATACGCTGTTCCAGATTCAGGCCGCGCGTGATGGCGATGGCATAGCAGGACGAGGCGAGGAAGGCTACCGTGATGGGGACTTTATAGAAGTCGTTCACCAGGAGCGAGGTCACCAGATAGAGGCAAAGGAACACCGCCAACGGGCTGAGTGCCCACCAGCCGCCTTTGGTTTTAGGGGTTGTATCGGTTGTTGCTGACATAGTTGTATTGTTTGGTTGAGATTAATGTTTCACCACAGATTTCTATCTTTCAATCAATTCCATGTTAATCGGTGTTATCTGTGGTGAAATCAATTTCGCCGCAAAGGTAACAAAAACAAAGGGCGGCACAAAATGGTTTTGTCCCGCCCTCCATCTATCAGCCCTTAATTTTCAATTTACAAAGTTACTCCGGTCTTGAAGATGGCTATTTCCTTGTAGCCTTTCTTTTCGTTGTTCACGAATTCACCGCTTGCTACTTTGATGATATATTCGATGAAGCGTTCGCAGGTTTTCTTCATCGGTTCGTTCTCGACGATAACTCCGGCGTTGAAGTCTATCCAGCCCGGCTTGTTCTTTGCCAAAGTGGAGTTGGTGGAAATCTTCATGGTCGGCACATAGGTTCCGAAGGGGGTTCCGCGTCCTGTGGTGAACAGCACCATGTGGCATCCGCAAGAGGCAAGGGCAGTGGCGGCTACAAGGTCGTTTCCCGGAGCAGACAGCAGGTTCAGTCCCTTTACTTTCAGGCGTTCGCCATATGGAAGTACCCCTTCCACGTAGCTTGTGCCGCATTTCTGTGTGCATCCCAAGGCCTTGTCCTCCAATGTAGAGATGCCACCCGCCTTATTTCCCGGAGACGGGTTTTCACCTACCGGTTCACCGTGTGAGAGGAAATATTCCTTGAAGTCATTAATCAGCTTCACCGTGTCCTCAAACAGCTCTTTGGTGCGGCAGCGGTTCATCAGGATGGTTTCTGCGCCGAACATTTCCGGCACTTCCGTCAGTACGCTGGTGCCGCCTTGTGCTACGAGGAAGTCGGAGAACATGCCCAGTAGCGGATTGGCGGTGATGCCGGAGAAACCGTCCGAACCGCCACACTTCAGGCCTACACGCAGTTCGCTTAAGGGAATATCCTCGCGCTGGTCCTGGATGGCTTTGGCATAAAGTTCGCGCAGCAGTTCCATTCCTTCTTCGTATTCATCGCCCACTTTCTGGGTCACCATAAACTTTACGCGCTCCTGGTCATAGTCTCCCAGGAACTCGCGGAATACATCCGGCTGATTATTCTCGCACCCCAAGCCTACCACGAGTACGGCTCCCGCATTGGGATGCAACACCATGTCGCGGAGGATTTTCTTTGTATTCTCGTGGTCGTCGCCCAACTGGGAGCAGCCGTAATTATGGGGATAAGCCATGATGGCATCCACGCCCTTTCCGCCCGTTTCGCGGCGCAGGCCTTCGGCAAGCTGGTTGATGATTCCGTTCACGCAGCCCACTGTCGGAATAATCCATATCTCGTTGCGCACACCTACGTCGCCGTTCTTGCGTTTGTATCCTCTAAAGGTCAGGTTTGGCGCACCAGTATTGAGGTTTAGAGTTGTAGTATTGAGGTCTACGTTGACAGGGTTGTATGTGTATTCCAGCAACCCGGACAAGTTGGTCTTGATATTGTTTTCATTCATCCAATCCCCCTGCTTCTGCGCTTTCCGGGCGTGGCCGATGGGATATCCGTATTTAATGACGTTTTCGCCTTCCGCAAAATCTTTCAGTGCAAATTTGTGTCCGGCAGGAACATCCTCGTTCAGGGTGATTCCCTTTCCGTCCACCGTGAGTTTTTCACCGGCCGGGAGTGCTGTGATAGCCACTGCAACATTGTCGGCAGGGTTGATTTTCAGGTACTTTGCCTCCATCTTTTAAATTTTCCATTTACCATCTACAATGTACAATTTGGCTGCGCTGCGCTAGTATTAGTCCCCTTCCGCATGGTCGAATTGTACATTGTAGATGGTACATTGTACATGCAACTATTTATTGTAATAAAACTCTATATTCTCCTTCGTCAGCAAGTCAATGGGCATGAAGTTTTCCCTTGTGACTTCCTTCTTCAGAATCAGGTGTTCGCACAAGGCCTTGATGCCGTCGAATCCTTGCAGGGTGGGCTGCTGTGCTATGAGGAAGAAGATGCTTCCTTGTTTCAGGCAGTCTACGTTGCGTTGCAGCAAGTCATAGCCCATCAGGTTGAAGTCTTTTTTCTGCTTCTTCAGCAGGTATTCCCCGATGATGTATGCTTTGGAGTTGAAGGTGATTCCGTTCTTTACGGTAGGATGCTCTTGGAAAAACTCGTCCAGCATCAGTGTGTCCTCGCTGTCGCGCTTGGCATGCAGGTCCAGTTCCCAGATGCGGCAGGCGGGATGATGCTCCTGCATGTATTCGCGGAAACCTATTTCGCGGCGTTCCTGCTGGTTCGACCCAACGATGCCTTCGTTTATCTTGCGGAAGATGACGATTTCCTGCGCGTCTTCTCCGGCAAGCAGCATCAGCATGCGGGCGGCAAAATATCCGCTCTGGTGCGAGTTCTGCCCGTAGAAGGAGAGGGCGGGCTCTTCCTTTATGTTGGAGTCTATATATATATAAGGTATATTATGTTGCGTCAGCTCATCCGTGAAGGGCTTGGTGTATTGCGGAACGGTGGGGGCAAACATCACTCCGTCCGGCTCCAGTGACAGAATCTGTCCGGAGGCTTCCGCAAAAGAATGATAGTCATACGGATCATAGTAGGAGAGGTGCACGGCGACGTTGAAGTCAGAGTAAGTCTCTACGGCGTTGTGTATGCCCGTCTCCACGTCTGTCCAGTATTCACCTTTCTCGTGCAGTGGCAGCAGGCAGGCAAATGCGTACTTCTTGTTCGAAGCCAGTGCGCTGGCATACATATTGGGCTGGTAATCCAGTTGTTTCAGGATTTCTTCCACCCGCTTCCGGCTGGACTCGGACACACCGCTACGCCCGTGAATCACACGGTCGACGGTTCCCACGGATACATCGGCCATCTTGGCGATATCCTTTATTCTGACTCTTTCCATCTGTATATTTACGATTTAACGATTTACGATGTACGATTGATGTTGCTTTGGCTACGATTCTACAATGTAATCTCAATCGTCTAATCGTAAATCGTCCCATCGTACATCTTCTTGTGCTCGCACACAATTATAATCTTAATATTTTCGATACAAATATATGATAATTTTTTGTATTTCAAAAATTGTTGTATCTTTGTGCCCGTACACGAAGACTATGAAGAACGAATATTATTTTGATTTACTCTCCATAGTTTCAGGTGTTTAGGTTCTGTTTATACCTCGAAATGATAAATTGAAAGGAAACAAATTAATTTCATATTAAAATAAAACATAGAAAGATTATGGGAAAGAAAGTAGTTACATTAGGTGAAATCATGCTGAGGCTGTCTACTCCGGGAAACACCCGTTTTGTGCAGTCCGACTCTTTTGATGTGGTATATGGCGGCGGCGAGGCCAACGTGGCTGTCAGCTGTGCCAACTACGGACATGATGCTTATTTTGTAACCAAGTTGCCGAAACATGAAATAGGCCAGTCGGCTGTCAACGTATTGCGCAAGTATGGCGTAAAAACAGATTTCATTGCGCGTGGTGGTGACCGTGTAGGTATCTACTATCTTGAGACCGGTGCTTCCATGCGTCCCAGTAAGGTAATCTATGACCGTGCACACTCTGCCATTGCTGAGGCAGATGCGGCAGACTTTGATTTCGATGCCATCATGGAAGGTGCAGACTGGTTCCACTGGTCAGGTATCACTCCCGCCATCTCCGACAAGGCCGCCGAGTTGACCCGCCTGGCTTGCGAGGCTGCCAAACGTCACGGCGTTACGGTGTCGGTAGACCTCAATTTCCGTAAAAAACTCTGGACCAAAGAAAAAGCCCAGTCCATCATGAAGCCTTTGATGCAGTATGTGGATGTCTGTATCGGCAATGAAGAGGATGCTGAACTCTGCCTGGGCTTCAAGCCCGATGCAGACGTGGAAGGCGGCAAGACGGACGCTGAAGGCTACAAGGGAATCTTCAAGGCGATGGCGAAGGAATTCGGCTTCAAATACGTAATCTCTACGTTGCGCGAGTCTTTCTCCGCTACCCACAACGGCTGGAAAGCAATGATTTACAACGGCGAGGAATTCTACGAGTCAAAGCGTTACGACATCAATCCTATCGTCGACCGCGTAGGTGGCGGCGACTCTTTCTCAGGTGGTATCATCCACGGCCTGCTGACAAAACCCAACCAGGGTGCCGCCCTCGAATTTGCAGTAGCCGCTTCCGCCTTGAAGCACACTATCAACGGTGACTTCAACCTTGTTTCCACAGAAGAGGTAGAAGCGCTGGCAGGAGGGGATGCAAGCGGACGAGTGCAGAGATAAGTTCATTTACAATTTATCATTTACAATGTACAATTTGTGCTGCTGATGAATCGAGATGATATGAAAAACCGCTTGAAGATGTTTGCGGTACGAATAATAAGGCTGGTAGACAAGTTGCCTAATACATCAGCAGGTAGAGCTATTGGCAACCAGATTGTCCGTTCCGGTACTTCTCCCGGTGCCAATTATCGGGCAGCTTGTGTTGGAAAATCAGACAAGGATTTCTTAAACAAATTAAAAATGGTAGAGGAAGAACTTGATGAAACGGCCTATTGGTTGGAGCTTATAATGGAATTGGAACTTGTTAAACCTGATTTGTTGCAGGATTTGTATCTTGAAAACAAGGAGCTTTTGAAGATTGTAGTAAAATCTATACTCACTATGCGTGATAAAGTAAATGGTAAAGTATAATATATAGAGGTAAGTATAATATATAAGTAATATGACAATTAAGCATTGTACAAGTAGTCCGCATGGTAAATTGTACATTGTACATTGTAAATAGTAAATAAAAAGATGAGTAAATTTGATAAAATCGCAGTATTGAATAAGATTGGTT
>ENA-OPVT01001830-OPVT01001830.1-human-gut-metagenome-genome-assembly--contig:-NODE-1830-length-12517-cov-1.950810_pt1 | contig 12517 bp, 10 predicted proteins | sample MGYA00241499_ERZ501990 | MGnify/ENA primary metagenome ERZ501990 (study PRJEB25962, sample SAMEA2042104) | human gut metagenome | biome: human gut; feature: human-associated habitat; material: faeces...
GCTATGGGGAGCTAAACGCCCGCCGCAACGCAAAAAATTTTGACGAGGATTCGCTGAAGGAGGCTTCCCGCATCTGTAAAGAGCGCGGCGTCAAGATGCACATGACGGTCAACACGATGGTGTACGACCGGGAGTATGAGCAGGTGATGCGCACTCTGGAGATTGCCTGCCGCTACGGCATCGACGCGCTGATTGTGCAGGATTTGGGAGTGGCTGCGCTGGTGCGCAAGGCAGCGCCCGAGATGCCGATGCACGCTTCCACCCAGCTGACGGTCCACAATCTGTCGGGTGCACTGGAGGCAAAGCAGCTGGGATTTTCCCGCGTGGTGCTTGCCCGCGAGATGAGCCGGTCGGAGATCGCTGCGATTGCCTCGCAGGCGCAGATTGAAACCGAAGTGTTTGTACACGGTGCGCTGTGTATGTGTGTGTCCGGTCAGTGTTATATGAGCTCGGTGATTGGGGAGCGCAGCGGCAACCGCGGACTGTGCGCACAGCCCTGCCGCCTGCCGTTTTCCAGCGGTCGCAAGGGCGACAGCGGCTATGCCCTTTCGCTCAAGGACCTCAGCCTTGCCCATCGGGTGCAGGAGCTGGTGCAGCTGGGGGTAGATTCCTTTAAAATCGAGGGCAGAATGAAGCGCCCGGAATATGTTGCGGCGGCAGTCAGCCAGTTTAAGCAGGCGCTGGAAGGGCAGCAGGCAGATATGGATTTGATGGCGGCAGTCTTTTCCCGCAGCGGCTTTACCCAGGGGTATTTTGACGGCAAGCTGGGACAGGAGATGTTCGGCACCCGACAGAAGGAGGATGTGCTGGCAGGACAAAAGGTGCTCAAAAGCTTAAACGACCTGGCTTCCAAAGATGTGCCGCGGGTCGGGGTGGACTTTGTTTTTTCGATGTGCAAAGACCAGCCGGTCACCCTGTGTGCGCAGGATCAAGAGGGACATCAGGTGCAGGTGAGCGGTCCGCTGCCGCAGGAGGCACTCAAAGCGCCCACCACCGAGGAGCTGGTCCACCGCAGTCTGGAAAAGATGGGCGGGACCTTTTATATGCTGGATGGACTGCGCTGTCAGCTGGACGATGGGCTGATTTGCCCGGCTTCCCAGCTGAATGCCCTGCGGCGGCAGGCTTTGGAGCAGCTGACCGAGCAGCGCGGAGAGATCGTTGCAAAACCATTTTATAGATTAGAGCCGCAAAAGGTGCAGAAGCATCAGCCAAAACGCCAGCCGGACGGCAGCCTGCCGCTGCGGGCGTATCTGCGCCAGCTGTCCCAGCTGACCGAGGAGCTGGTCGAAAGCTGCGAACTACTGATTCTTCCGCTGGCAGAGCTGCTGCGGGGAGCGAACCGCCTGGACAAAAAGGTGCTTGAGAAAATCGCAGTGTCCCTGCCGCGGGTGGTGTTTGGTGACGACCTTTTGCAGCTTGTGCCAAAGCTGGAGGAATGTCTGCGGCTGGGTGTGCGCCATCTGTCCACCGGCAATCTGGGCGGTGTGCGTCTGGGAAGAGAGCTGGGCTTTATCGTTCACGGAGAGTTTGGGCTGAATATTGCCAACGCCGGCTGCCTGCAAGCGTATGAACAGCTGGGACTGCGCGACTGCCTGCTTTCCTTTGAGCTGTCGATGGCAAGGGCAAAGGGAATCGGCGGAAATCTGCCGCGTGGACTGCTGGTCTATGGCAAGCTGCCGCTGATGATTACCAGAAACTGCCCGATTCGTCTGGGCGGCTGCAAGGACTGCAAGGGCGTGGGAACGCTGACCGACCGAAAGAAGGAGACCTTCGAGGTGCGGTGTACCGAGCGCGCCTATTCGGAAATCTTTAACGCAAAGCCGGTCTATCTGGCGGACCGGATGGAGGAGCTGGACAGCTTTGATTACGGGCTTTTGTATTTTACCGGCGAGGGACCTAAACAGGTGGACCGCATCTTAAAGCAGTACACCCGGCTGCACCAGCCGATGCAGGAGATTACCCACGGACTGTATTACCGGAATGTAAAGTAGGAGAGAAACGATGAGTATACTGAAGATCAAACGCCTGCACCCGCAGGCACAACTGCCGGCAAGGGCGACCGACGGCAGTGCAGGACACGACCTGTACGCCTGCATCGAACAACCGACAGAAATTTTGCCGGGACAGACGGTTAAGGTCCCGACCGGACTTGCTATCCAGCTGGAGAGTAGGAAATATGTGGCGCTGATATTTGCACGCAGCTCGATGGGGACCAAATACGGTGTGATTCCAGCCAATGCGGTCGGAGTCATCGACTCGGACTACCGGGGAGAGGTCTGTGTCTGTCTGCACAATCATTCGGACAAGCCGTATGTGGTGCAGCCGCAGGACCGAATCGCACAGCTGCTGGTGATGCCGGTGGAGCTGCCGGACATCGAGGAAGTCGATGAGCTGGAGGAAACCGGACGCGGTCAGGGCGGCTTTGGCTCGACCGGAAAGTAAACCTGCAAGCAGGCAGGAGGAAAGGAAGAAAGAGGATGAAACTGGTGCTGGCATCCCAGTCCCCGCGCAGACGGGAGTTGTTGGAGTGGATACAAAAGGATTTTATCGTGCAGGCAAGCAGTGCAGAAGAGGTGATCCCGCCGGGAGCAACACCGTATGAAGCGGTGGAGCTGCTGGCAAGGGTGAAGGCGCAGGCGGTAGCAAAGGATTACCCCGACTGTGTGGTCATCGGAGCGGACACAGTGGTGGCACTGGACGGGCAGATCATGGGAAAACCGAAGGACCGCGCAGATTGCGTTCGTATGCTGTCGGCTCTGTCGGGACGGGAGCATGAGGTATATACCGGTGTGGCTCTTGTAGTGAACGGGCAGACTGAATCGTTTTATGAAAGGACGGCAGTGCGTTTTCTGCCGTTGACCGAAGAGGAAATCAACTGGTATGCAGACCTCGACGAGCCGTATGACAAGGCGGGAGCCTACGGCATCCAGGGTTACGGCAGTCTGCTGGTGGAGGGCATCTGCGGGGACTACTTCAATGTGATGGGTCTTCCGGTTGCTGCGCTCAACCGCCGGCTCAAGGCGCTGGGAAGGGCAGAAGCTTAGCGATTTTAGACAGAGAAATGCGGTTGAACACAGGGTGTTTGGTTAAAATCTGTAATTTTTTGCCGCTTTCAAAAAATTCAAAAATTCCTGTTGAAATTGCGCCTTTTTCGGGTTATAATATATAGGATAATGTAGTTTGTCCGCCTTCTGGCGGGAAAAACGAATTGCTTTTGACTGTTTTTGCAATCAATTTTCAGATAAATTTGATGTGAAATAGATAGACGATCGTGCAGGGCAGCGAGGGAGCACCCTGAAATAGCGAAGATCGGCGCAGCTGTTTAAAATTTTGGCAGGAGGAAAAAAGGTTATGTTTGGAAAAGACATCGGCATTGATTTGGGTACAGCTAATACACTGGTATTCATGAAAGGAAAAGGAATCATCATGCGAGAGCCATCGGTGGTTGCAGTGGATACCAGAAATTATACCGTCAAATATGTGGGTCAGGAAGCAAAGGATGTTATCGGCAGAACACCGGGCTCTATCGTAGCAGTTCGTCCGCTCAAGGACGGTGTTATTGCGGACTTTGACATCACCGCAAGTATGTTGCAGATTTTTATCAAGAAAGCCTGCAACAATTCCATCTTTGCCCGTCCGCGCGTGGTCATCTGTATCCCATCCGGTGTCACTGCTGTTGAGCGCCGCGCGGTAAAAGAGGCTTCTTTGAAGGCAGGCGCACGCCATGTAGCCATCATCGAAGAGCCGATGGCAGCTGCTATCGGTGCAGGACTTCCGGTTGCCGAAGCGACCGGCAGCATGGTTGTTGACATCGGCGGCGGCACCAGCGAGGTAGCGGTTATCTCCTTGGGCGGCATCGTTGCCTCCCGTTCGGTCAGAGTCGGCGGCGATGAGTTCGACTCAGCAATCATTCAGTATGTCAAGAAAAAATATAACCTGCTCATCGGTGACCGCACCGCAGAAAATATCAAGATTCAGATTGGTTCGGCATACCCTTATGAGGACGAACAGCCGATGGAAATCAAAGGACGCAACCTGGTGGACGGTCTGCCAAAGAACATGATGCTGCACCCGGAAGAGGTCCGTGAAGCGCTGGCAGATTCCATTATGTCGGTGCTGGATGCCATCCGCACCACCCTTGAGAGAACACCACCGGAGCTGTCTGCGGACATCATCGACCACGGCATTACATTGACCGGCGGCGGAGCTATGCTGCGCGGACTGGATCAGCTGATTTCCAAAGAGACCGGTATGCCGGTGCAGGTGGCAGAAAACCCGCTGGATTGTGTGGCTGCCGGAACCGGAAAGCTGCTGGAGAACCTCAACAGTATGAAGGAACTGCTGTCCGACGACGATTCCAAATATTAAACGTTTTGCAAATAAGGCTGCCGGCCCGGCCGGTGGCCTTCTCTTTTATAAAAACGCAGCTGCACAGAGAAATGCAATGGCTGATGCAATGGCTTTGTGCAGGCGGAAGGGAGTGCTGACCGAAAGTGAAGGAGTTTTTTCACAGCTGGGTCTTTAAGGTGCTGCTGGCGCTGTGTATTGTGATGTTTGCCTTTCTGCTGCGGGCGACCATGACGATGGGAGCTTCCACCGTGGTGGAGCAGATTGTCGGGACCATCACTGCGCCGGTGCAGTCGCTGACCTCCGGTTTGAGCGGTTCGATCACCGGTTTTCTGGACCAGTTTCTCCGGGCAAGCGAGATTTCGCAGGAGAACGAGCAGCTTCGGGAGGAGAACAGAAAGCTCATCGAGCAGATGGTAGACTATGAAAACTATAAACATGAAAACGAAAGCTTAAAGGAGCAGCTGGGCATTCAGGAGGAAAATCCGCAGTGGGAAACGATGACTGCTTCGGTCATCGGAAGGGACCCGTCCGACCAGTTTTACTCCTTCACCATTGATAAAGGCACGCTGGACGGCGTGTCCTACCAGGACCCGGTCATCACGGCGGATGGACTGGTCGGCATCGTTTCCGAGGTGGGACCGGTGTTTGCCAAGGTGACCACCATCCTCGATGTCCGGCTGAACGTTGCCTGTCAGGACGTGCGCACCCAGGATGTCGCCACCATTTCGGGCGATATTGAGATGGCGCAGCAGGGCAAGTGCAAGATGTCGCTGATTCCGCGCGAAAGCGGGATTGCCAAGGGCGACATCGTTCAGACGGCAGGGACCTCGGGACTGTATCCGCAGGGAATTGTCGTCGGAAGAGTCAGCGATGTTGGATTCGAGCCACAGGGTACGATGATGTATGCGGTGGTCGAGCCGGCAAACGACATCAAGAGCATCAAGGATGTTGTCATCATCACCTCCTTTAAAGGGCAGGGAAGCAGCCTGTCCGGCTTTGAGCAGGATGTGCAGCAACAGCAGGAAAACTAGCCGAAAGGCAAAAGGAGGTACGGCGACGTGAACAGGCGTTCCAAAATACAGCTGATAAAATACATTTTGTACAGTTTTTTGATGATTGTACTGTATGTATTGCAGACCGACCCGAATTTTACCTTGAGCAGCGGGACCGGACCGGTGCTGGTGCTGCCCTTTGCTGTCGCGGTTGCGATGTTTGACGGGCAGCTTGCGGGCGGACTGTTTGGATTGTTTGCAGGGATTTTGTGCGACACCTCGTCCAGCGTCCTGTTTGGATTTGGCTCGATTTTATATCTGGTCATCTGTACGGCAGTGGGATTGCTGGTGCTTTACTTCATGCAACCCTCGCTGACCAACAGTTTAATTTTTACCGGCAGCGGGTTTGCGGTTCGGCTGCTATTGGAATACTTTTTTTACTATGCAATGTGGGGATATGAAAACAGCTCCCAGATTTTGCTGCGGCATATGCTCCCCAATCTGCTGTGTACCCTGCTGGTCACTCCGCTGATTTTTCTGGCGGTACGGCGGATGCACCGCTTTTTTGAGGAGAAATTGGAGTAGAAGCAGAAAGGAGGCTATGCCATGGAAGAAAAGCAGAAGCACAAGGGCAGGGTTTTTCTGCTGGTCGGTGTCATCATCGCGGTGTTTGTCGTTTTTGCGCTGCGGCTGATGAAATATCAGATTGTGGATGCAGAAAAATATCGGGAGATGGCACAGGGAAACTACACGAGTACCCAGAGCATCGATGCAGCGCGCGGAGAGATGCTGGACCGATACGGTCGCCCGCTTGCAGTCAATCAGGTCAGCTATGATGTGATGATCAACGAGGCGTATCTGCCCAATAAAATGAGAAATACGGTCATCGAGCGCATCATCCTGCTGATGGAAAGCGAGGGACAAAGCTGGATTGACACCCTTCCCATCAGCACCACCGAACCGTTTGCCTTTTTGACCGAAACCGAATCGCAGAAGCGGCAGCTGGAGCAGATTAAGACCAACAATAAAATCAATCTGGATGCGGATGTGCAGACGACGCTGGACAACCTGTTCAAAAAATATAAGCTTATCCACTACACCTGCAAGGAATGCGGCTACCGCTATGAAGGAGAGTTGTCAGAGGAAAAAGAGGACTACGTCTGCCCGGAATGTGGAGCCTCCAAGGAACAGTTTGAAGCCTACGACCGGCTGATGGCAAGAAAGATTGCGGGCGTGCGCTATCAGATGGAGGTCTATGGTTCCAGCACCAGCACACCGTACACCTTTTCCAAGGACATTCCTATCGACGTGGTGGTGACCATCAAGGAGTACAGCCAGCAGATGCCCGGCATCGAAATCAAGGAAACCACCAGCCGCCGCTATGTGGACGGCTCGTTGGCGCCGCACGCCATCGGAGTGGTCGGCTCCATCACCCAGGAGGAATACACGGCAAACAACCAGGCAATTTTGGAAAGAATCAAAGAGCAGCACCCCGACTGGACCGAGGAGCAGATTGACCAGGCGTATCAGGAGCAAAAGTACGGATACAGCGACATCATCGGCAAAAGCGGTCTGGAATATGCCATGGAGGACCAGCTGCGCGGAGAGCGCGGAGAAAAACGCATCACCACCGACGCCAGCGGAAATGTTCTCACCACTGAAATCATCAAGCAGGCAAAGCCCGGCAACACCATCGTCACCACCTTGGACAAGGATTTGCAGCGGGCAGCGCTGGAAGGGTGCGAGGAGTTTTTAAAGATGGCAAAGGCGACCTATTCCCCCGAACAGGGCGGAAGCGCCGACCGCATCTCGGTGGTGGCACAGGACGTCAAGAGCGGAGAGATTCTGGCAATGGTCAACTATCCGACCTATGACTTGTCCGATTACTACACCAAATATTCCGAGTTAAGCTCCGACCCACTGCGCCCGCTGATGAACTACTGCACGCAGGGTATCTATATGCCGGGTTCCATCTACAAGCCAGTGGTTGCCATCGGCGGTATGGCGACCGGTGTCATCGACGGCGAAACGCTCATCGACTGTAAGCAGGTCTATCAGACCGGCACCAGCTATAATCCACGCTGCCTGGGACTGCACGGTCCCATCAACGTGCAGTACGCACTGATGGTTTCCTGCAACTATTTTTTCTATGAATCGGGCACCCGACAGGGCATCGATAACATCGTCAAATATTCCAATCAGCTGGGATTGGGGACCAAGACGGGAATCGAGCTGTCGGAGGCGACCGGTCATGTTTCCTCGCCGGAGTACTATGAGTCGGTCAGACAGGGACAGGTGGATGATACCTGGACCTACGGTAACGTCCTCCAGTCCGCAATCGGTCAGTTGGACAACGCCTTCACGCCGCTTCAGATGGCAAACTACGCCGCCACTTTGGCAAACGACGGCAAACGGATGCGCTCCCATCTGGTCAAGTCCATCGAATCCTACAATCTGGAGGAAACCGTTTCCACCACCGAGCCGGAGATGCTCAACCAGGTGGAGGCCGACCAGGATGCCTTTGAACAGGTACGTCAGGGAATGCTGCGTGCCTCCCGTGATACCACACGCGGTACGGCAAGATACTACTTTGGCGATTATCCAATCGACGTTGCCTCCAAGACCGGTACACCGCAGGCGACCGGCAGCGACGACAACGCGACCTTCATCGCCTACGCACCAGCCAACGACCCGGAAATCGCAGTCGCGGTCGTAGTGGAAAAGGGTTACAGCGGTCAGCGCGGCGCACCGGTGGCAAAGGCAATCTTTGACGAGTATTTTGGACTCAACGACCAGCAGACCGAGCAGCAGAGCAGCGACGGACAGCTGATTCCTTAAAATTTCACGCAGGTGAAATCGCTGTTCCCTTTTGCGGACGAAATGTAGAAATCAAGAGGACGGAGGAAGTTACCTCCGTCCTCTTTGTGTAAAACGGCTTTCAACAGGTGAATATCCCGTGCTTAAAACGTGAATAAAAATGGTAAAAAAGAAGGATAACGGTGATAGCGTACAAAAAAGAAGATTTTCTTGATTGAAATAGACAAAAATCAGAGAAAAATAGTTTACAAAACAGAGCAATAATGATAGACTATAAATGGTAATAAGGAAAATGAAAAGCTTTAGAAGAAATGTGCAAAAAAAGGGTTTGCATATTTTTAAGCAAAAAGTGGGAAAAACAGGTATCAACCGAACGGGCAGTTTCTCCTGGTGCAAGGTCTGCGACAGAACGGAGAGAGGCTTGCAAGGCGCATCTGAAGGAAAAATCTTCAGGATGTTTTGATATTGTTTACAGAAAGGAATGAAAACAGATGAATATTGGTTTGATTGCTCACGATTCCAAAAAAGAGCTGATGGTACAGTTTTGCATTGCATACTGTGGTGTGCTCAGCCGCCACAATGTATGTGCAACGGGAACGACCGGAAAGCTTGTAGCAGAGGCAACCGGATTGGACATCCTGCGGTTCCTCAGCGGTTCACAGGGCGGAGATCAGCAGATTGCGGCAAGGATCGCCTGCAACGAACTGGATCTTCTGCTGATGTTCCGCGATCCAATCACAGTAAAACCAAATGAACTCAATGAGGCAAACATCCTCCGCCTGTGCGATGTCCACAATGTACCGGTGGCAACCAACATTGCAACGGCAGAGGCATTGATTCATGCTCTGGAACGCGGAGACCTTGACTGGAGAAATATCGGCAATCCGAATGTATAAAGGCGGGAAAACCAAAAGAAAATCGTACGGGATTTACAAAATTAGAATGCCAGAAGTAGATACAGACGGCATTCTTTTTGGTTTGCTCTGCAAAGGTTTTTATGGGTTGTTTGAAAGCGGGAAAACTTTCAAAAGAGGTCTTGACCTTAACAGCAGGATGATGTATGATAGGTGTATTCCATTTGGGATACACCTTTAAAATCATACCGAATAAAAGCGTTTGATGCATGGAGGAGTAGCAAAACATCGACCGACCAGAGAGGATCCTCACCGGCTGAAAGGGACCCGGGAACCGGATTTTGTGAAGACACCTGCTTAGCTGGAGCGAGAAAAATCGCTCCCGTAGTTTCCGCGTTAAGGAAAAACAACAAGGAGCGTGCTGTAAAACAGAGCGCTTGAATCAGGGTGGCACCACGAAAAGCAGAAAGCTTTCCGTCCCTTGCAGCTGACCGATGGCTGTGAGGGAGGGAAAGCTTTTTTTATTGGATTGGCAAGGAGGGGAGCAGAAATGACCTTTTTGGAGCCTTGCAAAAAGGACGAATATTTTGGCACCGGACAGTTTCATCTGCGGCTGCTCAAAACCATTCCGGCACAGCCGCAAAAGAAATATCTGCCGGCATATCTCTTTGAGATGGTGGCAAACGGTCAGCCGGTAGGACGCTGCACGCTGCGGGTCGGATATAACGACCTGGTCGAGTATGCGGGAAATATCGGCTATGAGGTGGAGGAGGAGCATCGGGGACATCACTATGCTCTTATCAGCTGCCGGCTGCTGCTGCGGCTGGCAAGACGTCACCGGATGGAAGAGGTGCTGATTACCTGTCGAGAGGACAACTTTGCCTCCAGAAGGACCTGCGAACAGCTGGGAGCAACGCCGGCAGGCAGGGTGGATGTACCGGTAAACCATGAGATGTACCGCGCAGATTCGGACGCGCCGCTGCTGCAATACCGCTATCGATTAGGGCTGGAGCTTCGACCAATCACCGAGCAGGAGCTGGTCGAGGTGGGAAAGCTGTACGAATGTGTGACAGCCGACCAGCTGGCAGGAGAAAATTATTCCGGCTGGGACACCGAATATCCAAAGGAGTGGACCGCACGCGAGCTGTTTGCACAGGGCGGGCTGTATGGCTTGTTCGAGCAGCAGACCGGACAACTGGTGGCATCGGTAGCGTATGACAGCTGCTTTGACAGCTGCTATCAGCAGGTCAGCTGGAGCCGAACGGTCGAGGATGAAAAGCTTTTGTGTGTCCATACGCTGGCAGTCCATCCCGATTGGCAGGGCTTGGGACTGGGCAGGCGCCTGATGCGGTTTGCCCAGCAGCAGGCACAGCAAAGTGGGATGGAAGGGGTCCGCATCGACACCGGGGTGGGCAACCTTCCGGGACTCCATCTCTATCACCGGCTGGGATTTGCCGATGTGCAGACCTTGCAGCAGGATGTCCACTATGAGGGCGACCGGACAGAGTACCAGTTTTTGGAGTGGTACTGCCGGTAGAGTCAATTTTTGTCAGAACAAGCATTATACAACATCAAGCAGAAAGGAAGAAACAAGTATGGCAGAAACGATGAACGGTCTGAAAAGGACCAGCTACTGCGGAAAACTTTCCAAGGCAAATGTGGGCAACAGCGAAGTTGTCTGCGGATGGGTACAAAAACAGAGGGATAAGGGTCATCTGATTTTTATTGACCTGCGCGACCGTACCGGCGTGGTACAGCTGGTATTCGACGACGATACCAACCGTGAGGTGTTTGAAAAGGCAGCCTCGGTCCATGCAGAATATGTGCTGATTGCAAAAGGTCTGGTTCGCCAGAGAGAAGCGGTCAACACCGAAATCTCCACCGGAGAAATCGAAATCCACGTCGAAGAGCTGCGCATCCTCTCCAAAGCACAGACTCCTCCGTTTGAAATCACCGACAAGAGCAAGGTAAAAGAGGAGCTTCGCTTAAAATACCGCTACCTGGACCTGCGCAGAAAGACTTTGCAGGAAAAGATGATCCTGCGCCATCAGGTTGCAAAGGTTACTCGCGACTACTTCTATGAGAATGATTTTCTGGAAATCGAAACCCCTATGCTGATTAAGTCTACCCCGGAAGGTGCAAGGGACTACCTGGTACCATCCAGAATCCACCACGGCAAATTCTATGCACTGCCGCAGTCGCCGCAGATTTACAAACAGCTGCTGATGCTGTCCGGCTTTGACCGCTACATCCAGCTTGCCCGCTGCTTCCGCGACGAGGACCTGCGTGCCGACCGTCAGCCCGAGTTCACCCAGGTCGATATCGAGATGTCCTTCGTGGACCAGAACGATGTCATGAGCGCGCTCGAAGAGGTTCTTGCCGATGCCTTCGGCCGCATGGGTGTCGAGATGCCCACGCCGCTGCGTCGCATGAACTACTGGGATGCCATGGACACCTATGGCTCCGACAAGCCCGATACCCGCTATGGCATGCACCTGGTCGACCTGACCGACATCTTTGCCAACTCCAAGTTCAAGGTCTTTGCGACCGCCGCAAATGAGGAGGGCTCTGTCGTCAAGGCCATCAACGCCAAGGGCGCCGGTGCCTGGGCACGTGCCAAGATCGATAAGCTCGCCGGCGTGGCCTCCACGTTTGGCGCCAAGGGCCTGGCCTGGATCGCCTTCCGCGAGGACGGCTCCATCAACAGCCCCATCGTCAAGTTCTTCTCGGACGAGGAGATGGCGGCTCTGCGCGAGCGCATGGACGTCGAGCCCGGCGACCTTGTGATGTTCGCCGCCGGCCCGCGCCTGCTCTCTGACGAGATCCTGGGCGGTATGCGTTCCCACATGGCCAATGCGCTCGAGATCAAGCGCGAGGGTCACGACTTCCTGTGGGTCGTCAACTTCCCGCTGTTCCACTGGGATGAGGATCGCAAAGCCTATGCTGCCGAGCACCAGCCCTTCACCCTGCCGACCGAGACCGACATCGCCAAGATCGAGGCCGACCCGTTGGCAGCCGGTTCTTGCACCTACGACTTTGTCATGGACGGCTTTGAGGCCGGTGGCGGCGGTATGCGTATCCACAACGCCGAGATGCAGATGTCCATGCTCAAGCTCCTGGGCTTTACCGAGGAGCGCGCCGAGTCTCAGTTTGGCTTCCTCATGGAGGCCCTCAAGTTTGGTGCGCCCCCGATGGGCGGTTTCGCTCTGGGCCTGGACCGCGTGTGCATGCTGCTCGCCGGTTCCGACTCCATCCGCGACGTTATGGCGTTCCCCAAGACGGCCAGCGGCTCCGACCTCATGTCGGGCGCCCCGAGCGCCGTTAGCGGCGCTCAGCTCAAGGACGTCAGCCTGCGCCTGATGTAGGCGAGCGGCTACATATTGCTTGCAACGAGGGAAGGACGTGTGCCTTCCCTCGTTTTTTATGCGCCGAGGTTGTGAGGGCATGGGATGACCAGGCGTCGCGGAAAGTGCGTCCCGGAATCTGCGTCCGGAATGGGTCGCG
>ENA-OPVT01001845-OPVT01001845.1-human-gut-metagenome-genome-assembly--contig:-NODE-1845-length-12414-cov-5.077433_pt1 | contig 12414 bp, 14 predicted proteins | sample MGYA00241499_ERZ501990 | MGnify/ENA primary metagenome ERZ501990 (study PRJEB25962, sample SAMEA2042104) | human gut metagenome | biome: human gut; feature: human-associated habitat; material: faeces...
CAGACTTTTTACCGTCTGCGAACGAGTCGCACTGACCCAGAAATCGTCTCCCGATTTCCCTTCGCCTTTCGTGTTGGCGATCAGCACCGTTACCAGTTTGAGAATGTCCTTCTCATTGTGGATATACGCAAAAGGGTTATAGTGCATACTCTTTGAGAAATTGATGGTGTTGAATACCTTGATTTTATACGGCTCATACACGATCTTACCATTCTTGCCACGGACCGGCTTTCCGTCCTTATCCAGCTTCGGTGTGCCCCGGCTTAACAGCTTTCCAACCTCAATCAAGACCGTGCCCTTCGGATCGGTAACGACATAGGAGCTGTGCATCTGCATGAGATTGGGCTTGATAAAAAACCTCGTTTTGCCGGAGCCGGAACCGCCGACCACCAGCACATTTTTATTCCGGGCGTTGGCCGGGTTCTTCGGCCTGCCGGACATCATAAGCCCCTCGCTCTGCGTCAGAATGATGTTGTTTTCCGGTTTTTGGTCCATAAACGGTGCAATATCCGTTTTGCTGCCCCAGCGGGCAGAACCGTATTCCACATTTTTACGGTACTTTTTTGCGTCCTTTCCTTTGAGATACACCGCCAGCCTCATAATGACCGCACCGCAGAGCCCCACCAGCCAATCCAGCGCCGCACCGGGCCACATGCTCTGAAAGGCCAAAGTGAAGCCTTCACTTAGCCCCAGCAGTTTTTGCGAAGCATCCGCTCCGGGAGCCAGCCGTCTGGCCCAGCTTTGCTAATACCAAAAGGAACAGAAGGTAAGGCAGGTGGAGGATCACCTGCTTTTTCAGGGTGACCGTATCTATCTTCAACGCTCCGGCCCTCCATGCTCCTTATTCTTTACCTTGTCACGGCCAAGCGCCTGTGCCAGCTCTTTGAATTTGGCAAGCTGGGAAAGCAGCGACGGCCTAGTGCTGCGGGCAAGGTCTTTTCTTGTATATTCCTTAAATGCCGCGGTCAGGGCGTCCGCCTGGTTTGCCTTGAAATACACCGTCCATTTGGGCGGATCCGTGCCGGGGTCTTTTTCAATGTGATAGCGGACCTCATGCTTTTTGGCGATCCGTTCAAAAGAGCGAATCCGTCCGGTCACTTCAATGGTACTGGCGCCGGGGTCCCTGGCGGTCAGCCGCTTCATGCTGTTGCGGCCAACTTTCGGGGTATTGCGGCTATGCTCCATCTTTTGAAGCGCGGCTGCAATGGCCGCTTTCAGCACCCGCCCGGACAGCTTTGCCGCCTGGACCGTGACCGACATGGTTCTTTGTTCAATATCTTCCTGCACCTACATCCTCCTTCCTGAAAAAATATAGTCTGTTCATTACCGTGCCTCACTTAGTACCTGCTGGCGCGGGGCGTGTTCGTGGGCTTTTTCCGCCTGTTCGATCTGAATCCGGGCGTGCCGAAGGAGCGTCTTAATCATGGAAGCCGGTTCTTTCACTTCCGAAAGGTGCTCCGTCATGCCTTTGCACTCGTCTGGCAGATAATCCGCCATTGCTTTACAGGCATCTTCCAGACTTCCGATGAATCCCCAGCAGCTATCCGACAGCTCGCCGTTTTTATACAGCTCAAAGCCATAACACTCACCCCGGAGATAGGCGTCATACTCAGCAACCTCGCCCCTAAGCAAATCCTCGGCTTTTTTTCGGAGGGCGCCGGTCATTTTCTCCCCGCCGAACTCTTTCAGCACATCCTCTTTGGAAACATACACCCAACCTACCTGCCCGCTGTCCCAGGGATCGTGGAAACTCTCTGTCTGCATGGCAAGGCCGCTGTGGTCCAGAAGGTACAGGGGCATCACAACGTATTTTTCAGAGATCCCCCGGAGCATGGCATCATCCGCGGCACGGGGGTCGGGGTGGTCGCCAGTCATTTTCCGGCTCCAGACCATATTTACCATGCGCTCATAGCGTTCCGTGCCGCGCTCATTGTTGCCAACGGTGTTTAAGTACATTTCCCGCAGAAAATCGTCCTTGTCAATATAGTTGTGGTGGTCGCCCAGGGCATAGCGGGGGTGGAAGCATACCATTGTCCCGAAGTTGTCATTAACTTCACGAGGGCTGATCAGCATATCGTCCGGCGGCACCATTAAGGCATAGGGTTCATGTTCTGCCATCAGCATAAGCCATCAGCTCCTTTCCGGTTCTTTCTTTTTCTCCGGCGTCTTAGGTTCTGCCTTTGCCGCCTGTTTCTTAGCGTCGTCAAGCAGCTCCCGCAGCGACACATCCCGCTTTGCCTCCGGCTGCCGGGCGCCGCCCAAAAAATCCGGCACTTCCTTAAACCCAATGCTGTCCACATAGTAGGCGGTGTCGCTGCCTTTTTCGTGGAGCACTACTACATCAGAGACAGAAAGGGAATGCCCCTTAAAATCCTCCGGGTGGTCGATGTTAAAGCGGGTATAAATATCTTCCAGTGTTTCGCCGGGCGAAAGCTCCGCCGCATAGACCATCTGGTAATTGTCCCTGTCTACCGGGAGCCCTTTCTTTTCCAGCCAATCAAGGGACATAAAGCGCAGGTCATCGGTGCTGTCCGATAAGTCAAGCTGGTAAATGGAGTAGGCGCTGATCCCGTATTCTTTTTCATAGGCGGCAATGCGATCCAGCAGCGGCCCGGCCTCGCCGTTCAGGTGTTCCTCCTGAATGACAGTTGCCATCCTCATGCGTATCTTTCCGGTCTGCCCGGAAAGGAGTTCGTCCGCCATGCGTTCTTTTTCCTCATGGAAAACGGGGTGCATATCCGCATAAGCGTCACTGTACTGCCGCAGGAACACATCCAGGTCAAAGGCCAGGTCCGTGGACTCGTCCAGCCGCATTTCTTCCCGCTGTGCCTCCTGTGCGGCCATCTGCGCCCGCTGTGCCTCCTGTTCTTCAGGGGAAGGGACCGGCTGCTTGACTTCCAGGATTTTCCCGGCAATGCGGACAAACTGCTCCGGGTGCTCAAACTGCTGCCGGTATTTCTCCATAAGGTCTGCTGGAAGGTCTGTAAAATCTTCCTCGCCAAGCCCGCAGAGAAAGAAATTCCCTGCAACAATGTCATAGATATTGCCCTCGTCATCATGGAGAGCACGGTTCAGGGGAAGCCCCATGTATTTGCCTTCCTCGTTACAGATCAAGGCAACCGGGTCATCGTAAGGGTAAACAGCCTGAATGTCCCCGCCGACAGCGGCCTGCAATGGCTCCAGACCTTCGCCAATTTCTGCCGCATAGGGGACTTTCCCAGGCTCTACCATTAAAACTTTCATAACTGCATATCCTCCTTCTTTTTATTCGGCTTTGCCTGCCGCCTGCCTTCTTCCCGTTCTTTCCCTGGCTGCGTTTTGGAAGCGGTAAGCCTGCTTACGACAGAACCCTTCGCCGCATTCTCCGCCTCAATCTCTTTTGCGGACAGCCTGCGAAAACTGTCTGTGTCCGGGATAAGGGCAAGCCCGCTGCCATTGTCCCATTTCACATGAATCTGAGACTGGTCATCCACATAGTTAACCGTTCCCCTCATTCCTGCCGGAATCGGTGCAAACGGATCATCCATCCCAATCAGTTCCAGCCTTGTACCGGGAGGGTATGACTGCCGGTAAGATTCTGCCATGCGGCGGTTCTTTTCCCACTCATTCATAAGCTGCTCCTTTCTTCTGACTGATATTTTTCTCCCTGTCGGACCGGCTGCCCGGATTCTTTTGCGTCCAGCTTCGCCGCCGCCAGTTTCCCCAGCACGGAAGGCTTTTCCGCCTTTTCGGGCAAAGAAATATCGCCCTCCGAAACCTCGGCGGCGGTGTGCTCTGCCTTGACCGGTTCCTGGCCCTCCACGGTATAACCGGGAAGGAGGGTACCGTGAACGGTAAAGTGGTGCTCATATTCTTTTGGAATCTGCGGAGAGATTTCTGTAAACAGGTGGGAGTAGGCTTTCTTGCGCCCATCCAGGTATTTCATAGCGGCGGCTTTGTCGGTATAGCGTTTCTGGTTCTGCCCGGCGATCTTTTCCCCATATCCCTCCTTCGGGGAATTCACATACACATCCCATGTCACATACCAGGCAACCGGGACGCTTTGCTTCGTTTCCCGGTCATATTTGGTATCTTCCCAAACGCTGCATGTCATCTTATAGACACGGTTGCTGATTTCCTCGGCGTCCCGCCAGTTGCCGGTTTTGCGCCATTCATTTCCCGTATGTGCAACCTCCGGGGTCCGCAGGTATTCCAGCGAGCGGTTCAATTTCTGTGTGACTGCCGCCTGCTGTTCCCATTGTTTTGCCGCCGCCTGCACGATTGCAAGGGCTTTCTGCTCGCCGTCTATGCTGTCCTGACGCAATGCCTCCAGTGCATCCGCACCCTGCGTAATCAGGGAAGATATATCCACATCCTCACAATATACGTTGTGCTCCAATTTGAGCTGGCTGCCTTCCGTTAGATAGTCAAACCGGTAAACCTGATAATCCTTGTTTTCTTCCAATGTTCCACCTCCTTAAATCTCCGGCGCATGGGACTTCTTAGGAGCCGTCTGCGCCGGCGTACTTCTTTCTGCCGGTCTTGCCGCCGCAAGTTGCCCGATCACCGAAGGGCGTTCCATCGTAAATATGGTAATCTGCTCATTTTCAGCCAACGGTACAGCCTGCACCGCAAGGGGCAGCGTTGTTTCCGCATGGGTAAGGGTGTGCTGCAATTTCAAATCTGCCACGATCTCGTCAAACACCGCGTTGATCGCCCTGCGTTCCTCACCCTGGGGATAGGCTTTCAAAACCTCTGTTTCCCCGGATTTATCCATGACAAGGGCTACCGCGCAATCCGCATGGCCGGCCAGATAATCAGAAGCATAGGGCAGCTTATCCTTGATATAACAGGCAAAAGCCCTGGCCGTCATTTCCGTGTTGCTGTCCCAATAGCCGCCGTCTTTCTCGCATTCTTTTCCCATTTTTACGGAATTGCGGTAGTAGTCGGTCTCTGTCCGCCCGATCTGCGGGGTTTCCTGTTCCTGCATCCTGTGAAGCATCCGCTCGAACATTTCCAAACGTTCACGATCACTTTTGGGAATCACATGGCCGCTGACGGATTTCTTTAAGGCGCTGATCTGATCCACAGAACCGACCTCCCCGGAAAGGAAAGCGTCTTTTAATGCCACATACTGTTCCAGCGTACTTTCATTGCCGTACCGCTTCAAGGAGCCAAGCACCGCCGAATCCAGCCAGCTTGCCGCGTTTTTCTTTGTCCGGCTGTTCTGTGCCTCGGTGCGTTTGGCCGCCTGCTCCGGCGTCTCCGGTTTGTACTTCATGGTATCAATGAGCTTTTGGAACAATGGGTAAAGGCGGGGCTGTTCTGAGAGCATCCCTTTCGCGCCCATCTTTGCCCCCAAATAGTCGTCAAAGCCGTGCCACCATTCATGCGCCAGGGAACCGGCCCCGTGCATCTTCGTAAGGTTGATGACCTTGCGGAGCGGTTCATAATGGGCCGCGGCGTTGCCGCTGCCCCTGGCACCGAAAGCGATAGCAAGCGTGCCACCAAAGGCAATATCCTGATCGCTGATCTGTAAGGCAGCCGCCAGGTCTTTCAGTGCTTCAAATCCCATGTTCAGGGACGCCTGCCGGTCATTCTGGTTCATCCAGTTTCCAAATTCGCCGCCCCGGAAGCCGAAAGTGTCAAGATAATGCTGTCCGGTGATCTCCTGACCGCTCCGGTAGTCCGGCCCGGTCCGTCTCACATGCGCAAGCTGCGGAGGGGTAAACCGGACCTTTCCGCCTTTGCTCCGCTGCCGGGCAAAATCCTGTACCCATTTCAGGGCTGCCTCACGGGATTCCAAATTTGTCTGCAAAATGGAATAGCCTTTCGTCACATAATAGGTGCCGGGTTTCCAGTCGTTATTTCTGGAATAGGTGTTTTTCCCGTCATTGAAGTGGATCGCATAGCCCTTTGGCATCTTCTGGTCTTTGGAAACGCCAAACTGTTCCTGCTGCGCCTTTTGCGTGAAATCCCGGTCAAAGTGAGAAGCGGAGCGGATATGTAAGGCCTGCACCAGCTTATTGGTAATGACCGGGTTATCCAGGGATTTCTTCGTAGCGCGGTAATGGGTTCCGCTGGCCCAGCCCTGCACCTGCTCCACATATCCATTTTGTATCAGAAAGCGGTCATAGGCTTGCATAGCGTCATCCAGTGTGCGCACATCCTCGATCATGGCCTGTAGCTGCCGGACGGTCTCAATATATTCCTCCTGCCTGGCACGCCTGAGCTCCGGGGTTTTGTCACTGTACCGGTATTGGGGAGAAGCCCCCAGGCTGTCCCGTGCCTTTTTGATGAAATAGACAACGCCGAGGGGAACGCCATCGTCAAGCATGGCCTGATAGTCCGGTTTCTTCCAGACATTATCCTTCTTGACGAATTTCTCCGCCTCCCGCTCATTCATGGCGCCCAGGTCGTCTACATACAGGCCGCGGTCTTTCCAGAGGTCTTTTTTCGCGCCTCCGATCTTTTCCCCAAAATCCTCATGCTGTAAATTTTCTGCCAAACATTATCACCTCCAGTCTGTGCGAAAACTTAACGCAATCATTTATAAGCATTTCCATCCTCCGGGTGCTGTCCGCCGGCAATCTTGCTCACGATTTCCGGCCCGGTTTCATAAATTTGCATCAGGCGCTTGGCCGTGCCGCTGGGCTGAACGGCGCCGCTGGTCCAGAGCCGGACAGTGGAGGGCGTAACGTTCATCAGAAGCGCAAAGCCCTTTTCGTTCATATCCAATTTTTCCATCAAAGCCTTAACCATATCGGGGCCATATTCCGGGCACCGGGCGGCTTCGGCGATCATTTGCAAAGCGGTATTTTCTGTCTTCGTCATGTTAAAATCCTCCTGTTAAATTGAAATAGCCGCCTGTTTCTGGCGGCATTGTAGTTGACGGCCTTTAATTTGTTCCCTGATATGTTGCAGCTTTTCGTTATAGTCCTTTCCGACGCGGGGCGGGTTGACGCTCACCCGGATATGCTTAAACCGCTGATCCTCATGGAGCATGGCTTTGATTTTCCGGGCATTGGTAAGGCCGCCAAGATCATTGTCCATGTAAAGCGTGACCCGCTTTATTTCCGGGTGGCGTTCCAGAAACGCGGTCAGCGCCACATGGGAGGTGCCTCCCAGGGATAAGCGGTAGCCATTCCATTTCCAGCCTTCGAGCTCTTGCAGCGTGGCATGGGAAAGTGCGTCAATGGGAGCCTCAAAAACGGCCACATGGCGGCTGCCCGGATTCTGCGGTGGGTAGCAGAAGCTAAATTCCTTGTCACTGCCATAAACATCCTTTTTGAGATTGCCGGTGATACCGCGCATACAGGCAAACTTCGCTTTCCCCGCGTTGTCTTTTCCGACAAACACGCAGACCGGTTCGCCATGATACCGGGCCTCATAGAAAAGCCCGTTCCGAAAGCACCGGCTGATCACATCCGAACTGATCCCGCGCCGCTGCAAATACGAGACCGCGGCGGTAGCACACCGTCTGGCCCAGGGCAGCGTAAACGGTTTCTTTTCCGGCTCTTTCCGCGCCTGCTTTGCCGCCGCGCTTTGGTAAGCCGGCATCTGCCGGATTTCTCCGCTTGAACCGCATCCACCAGACCATAGCCCCGAATCTGGATCAGGTAATCCAGGGCGTTAATACTGCGGCCCCGGCTGTTCCAGTACCAGTACCGTTTCCCGGTCACATAGACCAGGCTGTCATGCTCCTTGTGCCGGTAATTGGGGCCGTCCCGTTTGAGCACGCCGGGCTCATGGGATTGCAGCCAGGCGAACAGGTCCGCCTCCCGTGCAGCCTGAATCTGCTCTTTGGTTACACCGGGCATGGTGTCGGCACAGATTTTCGTTTCATCGTGCTTCGCCTCCTTCCTGTGATGATATGAAAAAAGACGCCTGAAAGCGCCTAACAGCCGTACAGGTCATGGTTGACCTCCGCACGGTAATAGCTATCCATTGTTGCCGGCGCGTTATACAGCGCTGCCAGCAGATAAGCCTTGATGTTGTTGACCTTCGTAACGTTCTTGTCGATACAGTCAAAAACATACTCCAGGTGGTCGGAATTGATCTTTAAGAACCGGCTCCTGACAACCTCCCGTGGGAAGTCGTCTCCGGCAATGCGGATATAGGGCCGTCTTGACAGCACCGTTTCCAGCATAAGCTCCACAGTCTCGTCCATGCGTTCCTGCCCATAGCGGGGAACCAGAAAGTCATACTCAATATTCTCTTTGATAATTCCACGGTATGCCTCTGCCATATCCATCCTATCAATCCCATCCTGACAGCCTGCCGTTTCCGGCTCTTCCGGATAGATTGATTGATGTGTCCTTGATATATCCGTTTTTGATTTTTTAGTTTTTTGTGGATTAGTATTTAATTGTGCGGGATTTTCCTGTTCAGGTTCCGCCTGTTCAGGTTTTGCCTGTCTTGGATTTACCTGTCTTGGATTTTCCCGTTTAGGTGAAACACCTTGTTTTACGCCGGTTACAGGCTTTTCGTGGATCGTGTACTCAATATCGCCGAGCTGTCCGTTCTCATTGCGGAGGCGCTGCCTGGTGAGATACCCGTGCCGTTCCAGCTCCTTCAGGGCGGTGGTAATGGAATCCACGCCATCCCTGCAAATGTGGGCCAGCCCCTTTGTGGTATAATCCCAATCTTCCGGCAGCGACAGCATAAGGGAAAGAAGCCCCTTCGCCTTTAAGGACAGTTCCGTATTGCGCAGGTGGTGATTGCTCATAACCGTAAAGTCCTTCGTTTTCTCTACACGGAATACAGCCATTTCACAGCCTCCTTTCTTCGGTTATTCCGTTACAAAGCGCGGTCCCTGCGGTCATAATGGAGATGGCCGCCTGAGACCTTCGCATGATTTTTCAGTTTGACTTCGCCCCGTTCCTGGCTCTCTAAGAATTTCTGATAGCCGGCCTCCGTAAGAAACAGGCGCATTTTATCGCCCTTATCCCCAACAGGGGAATCATAGGACAGCACATCAAAGACGATCATGTGCTTAACCTCCGGGTCAAAGCGTTCCAGCCCCATGATGTCATGCCCCTTTAATTTCTCCGCGCCGGACTGCTGCCTGGCCTCGGCGATCCTTTCCCCGATAGTCCGGGGCGGGTGGGGCAGCCGGTAATTCTTCTGAATGTCCCGCACCAAATCCATGCACTCACGGTCCGACAGAACACGCACCTTTGCCATAAGGCTTTCCGCCGCCTCCCGCAGCTCGGAATTGTTTGAATATCGCACGGTCATGTAAAGCTCATTCAGAACCTTTGCCTGACAGTCTCCTTCGGCCTGAAAGAGCATCTTTTTTTCCATTTCGTTCAGTTCCATGTGTGGCTCCTTTCTTCTAAAAATCTGCATGAAAAAAGGGCGTCCACCTAAAAAGATGAAACGCCCACGGCAATCAGCGGCCAGGCAAAATGCCGGACCGCTGGCACTATTCGGTTTTGTCGTTAATGTAACAGCCTCCTTTTTTCGTCAATTTTCTCGCCATATTTCAACTTGGGAAAAGGAATTGAATAGACGGCGACAAACGCTGAAACCCCTTGAAAATCAAGGCTTTTTCCGTTTGTCGTTATTATACCGTAATGGCATTCACACGCTTCATTGCTTATCAGCATGGGCGAAAATCCTTTACTTATTAAGGAACGTTTAGGACATGAAAAAATACAGACAACACTCGGCACTTATGGTCATCTGTATCCAAATACTAATCTTGAAGTTGCTAAAAAGCTGACTGGAATATTACAAGTACAATCTGCTACTGAAAGCATTGCTAATTATACCAGCAATCAACATACAGCAATCTATCACAGAACAGTTGAAGAAAAATAATGCAATGAAAATGCAATCCTATAAAGGAAAAGCTGTAAAACCCTTGTAAACAAAGGCTTTACAGCTTAGCTCCAACTATTCAAACTCAATAGTTCCTGGTGGCTTACTGGTCAAATCATAGAATACTCTATTGACTCCCTTTACCTCATTTATAATTCTGCTCATCACTGTCTGAAGTACCTCAAACGGTATCTCGGCTGCTTCGGCTGTCATGAAGTCCACTGTGCGGACTGCACGGACTGCAACGGCATAATCATATGTTCTCTCATCACCCATGACACCTACTGAACGCATGTTGGTAAGGGCTGCAAAGTACTGGTTTGGCATCCATGATGGTTCCTCGCCGTTGGCCTCTTTGTACTCTTTTGCTGCCTTTTCCACTTCGCTTCTGTAAATCCAGTCTGCATCCTGGACAATGCGTACCTTTTCGGCTGTGACTTCGCCGATGATACGGATTCCAAGGCCTGGGCCTGGGAATGGCTGACGGAATACGAGATAGTCAGGTAATCCAAGCTCCAGTCCAACCTTGCGTACCTCGTCCTTGAAGAGGTTTCTGAGTGGCTCCACGATATCCTTGAAATCGACATGCTCCGGGAGACCTCCTACGTTGTGGTGTGATTTGATGACTGCAGATTCTCCGCCGAGTCCACTCTCCACTACGTCCGGATAGATGGTTCCCTGCGCAAGGAAGTCAACCTTTCCGATTTTCTTAGCTTCTTCCTCGAATACACGGATGAATTCCTCACCGATGATTTTACGCTTGCGCTCAGGCTCTGTGACGCCTGCAAGCTTGCTGTAGTAGCGTTCCTGTGCGTTGACGCGGACAAAGTTGATGTCGAACGAACCGCCTTTGCCGAATACGCCCTCTACCTCATCTCCCTCGTTCTTGCGGAGAAGTCCGTGGTCTACGAATACGCAGGTGAGCTGCTTGCCGATTGCCTTGGCAAGGAGTGCTGCGAGTACTGATGAGTCTACTCCACCCGAAAGTGCAAGGAGCACTTTGCCGTCACCGACCTTCTCTCTGATTTCGTCGATTGTGTTTTTGACGAATGAATCCATCTTCCATGTGCCTGCACATCCACATACGCCACGGACGAAATTGTAAATCATCTGTGTTCCGTTCTTGGTGTGAAGTACCTCCGGATGGAACTGTACTGCATATAATTTCTTCTCAACATTCTGTGTTGCGGCTATTGGACAGTCTGCAGTGTGCGCAACTACCTCAAAGCCCGGTGCTGCCTCTGCGATTCTGTCGAAATGACTCATCCAGCATACTGATTCTGATGGCAGATCCTTGAACATCACGCCGTTTGCAGAATATGTGATTTCTGTCTTTCCATACTCTCCAACCTCAGGTGTGATTACCTTTCCGCCTAATTTATGCATCATAAGCTGTGCACCGTAGCAGATGCCAAGCACCGGTATTCCCAGCTCAAACAGCTCTTTCCGGTATGATGGAGAATTCTCTTCATAACAGCTGTTTGGACCTCCTGTAAGGATGATGCCCTTTGGATTCATTTCTTTGATTTTCTCAATGTCTATTTTGTATGAGTAAATCTCACAGTACACGTTGCACTCGCGGACACGGCGCGCAACAAGCTGATTGTACTGACCACCAAAGTCTATGACTATGACCTTTTCCTGATCCATGTTTTCCTCCTAATTGTTTATTCGCTATGCTGCTGTTTTACAATCTTTGAAACGTCACGTAATTGCTGTTTGCCACACAGTGGTGTAAACAATAACAAAAACATAACATATGTTATCTGCTGCCATCTCATTGATTACGTAAAAGCAACATGTTTTCTTATGTCATTATAGATTACGGAGTGCTTATCTGCAAGCGATTTTGTTAAATTTCTGTTTTGATTTTATGTGCAATTACGTTATAATGAATAATAAACACTTTTATAGGCTGGGAGGTTTCATCATGAGTTTTAAAATAATCACTATAAGCCGAGAGTTTGGCAGTGGCGGTCGCTTTATCGGCGAGCAGATTGCTCAAAAATGCGGCATTGAGTTTTACGATAAAAAAATAATTGAGCATGTGGCAAAGGAGCTCGGTATCTCTGAGCAGATTGTCGCAAACCAGGGCGAATATGCACCTGCCGGAAGTATTTTTTCATATGCATTTGTGGGGCGCGACATCACAGGAGTTTCTCTTTCCGACCAGATTTTCAATATTCAGCAGAAGCTCATCAAGGATATTGCGCAAAAAGAGCCATGCGTTATTGTGGGACGTTGCGCAGACTACATTCTTTCTGACAGGGATGATGTGCTGAATGTTTTTATAGAGGGAAATAAGCCTGAGAAGGCTGCAAGAATAAAAAAGCTCTACCAAAAAAGCGATGACGAGGTCAAAAAGCTGCTAAAGGATGTCGATAAGAAGCGCTCTGTAAATTACCGCTACTTCACCGACAAGGAGTGGGGCAACAGAAAAAATTATGATCTGGTGCTAAACAGCTCTGTGCTTGGATACGATAAATGTATTGAGCTCATCGCATCCGCATATGCTTAATTCACTCAAGATCCAGCTTTCCTGCAGTTAAGAAACGGTTTTCTTATTTTATTACGAAAAACGTAAATAGAATTACAACCTGTGTGTAATAT
>ENA-OPVT01001846-OPVT01001846.1-human-gut-metagenome-genome-assembly--contig:-NODE-1846-length-12406-cov-2.487491_pt1 | contig 12406 bp, 13 predicted proteins | sample MGYA00241499_ERZ501990 | MGnify/ENA primary metagenome ERZ501990 (study PRJEB25962, sample SAMEA2042104) | human gut metagenome | biome: human gut; feature: human-associated habitat; material: faeces...
TTGCCATATTCCCTTTACGGATTGTCAAAATTGAACACCCACAAACAACCACCCCGATGCTTACGGGATCCACGGTCAACGGATGGAGGAACGGTGCGCTCGCTCTCAGGCTGCGCGGAAGGCTGCGGAGCGTAGCCTTGGACCACATCGGGGCCCTCCCCTATCCTTTCGCCGACGATAACTTGCTCCCCACCCGATGCATTGCTTACCCCCGGGCCCGAAGGACTGCTTACGTCAGAACCAGAGGAAATATTAACCCCTGAGTCCATGATCGGTTGAGACTGCTGCGCAGCCGTCTGCTGAAGGAGAATCGGTCGAAGCGCTTCCACCTGCCAGGCGGGTTGCCATGATCCGCCATCAGCAGCCATCACCAACGACTCTGCACCGATGCCACGAGCTGCCAACTCGGCCACGCTGTAAGGGCCACGCTTCTCGCTGCCCACACTAAGATAGTATTCCATTTTTCTATTTCCTTATCTGTTTTTTGAGACCAAATAAGACGCGATTTGCCACCTCTACCGGACAATACGGACTCCTCAAGACGGCAAGTTATCTTTTTGGCGTGCGAATGTAAGTAGAAATAATGAATACACCAAAAATCGCTGGTTATATTTTGCTTTTTTAAGCATAAGGACTCTTTTCACCCTGCCAAAAAACAGATTTCTCATGTAATCTGGGAGGCCAATGGATGGAAAGGAAATAAAAAAACGCTTGAAAATACCAAAAAATGGGTATCGCTTGTTTGTGGTATGAGATTTTTTCATTACCTTTGCGAAACAAATAATACAGTATAGAAAACAACCATACCAAACAGCTGAAGAATGTTTGAGAATCTAAGCGACCGACTTGAACGGTCATTTAAGATACTGAAAGGTGAGGGAAAAATCACCGAGATCAATGTCGCCGAGACGCTGAAGGACGTGCGCCGCGCGCTGCTCGATGCGGATGTCAACTACAAAGTGGCCAAGAGTTTCACGGATGACGTGAAGCGCAAAGCATTGGGCATGAACGTGCTGACCGCCGTCAAGCCAGGCCAGCTCATGGTGAAGATTGTCCACGACGAGCTGGCTGAGCTCATGGGTGGCGAGACTGTCGGCATCAAACTGACCAACAAGCCCGCCATCATCCTGATGAGCGGTCTGCAAGGTTCGGGTAAGACCACGTTCAGCGGCAAGCTCGCCAACATGCTCAAGCAGAAAGACCACCGCAAGCCCCTGCTGGTGGGTTGCGACGTGTATCGTCCTGCCGCCATCGAGCAGTTGCGCGTGGTGGGAAGCCAGATAGACGTGCCCGTCTATGCTGAGGACGACAACAAGAACGTCAACGAGATAGCAGACCACGCCCTCCAGGAGGCCAAGGCGAAAGGCTACGACACGGTGATCATCGATACCGCCGGACGCTTGGCAGTGGACGAGCAGATGATGGCCGAGATAGAAAGTCTGAAGAATCATGTTCGTCCCGACGAGACCTTGTTTGTCGTCGACTCCATGACGGGACAGGATGCCGTCAACACGGCCAAGACCTTCAACGACCGCCTGGACTTCGACGGTGTGGTGCTGACCAAGCTCGACGGCGATACCCGCGGTGGTGCCGCGCTGAGTATCCGCACGGTGGTGACCAAGCCCATCAAGTTTATTGGTACGGGCGAGAAGATGGAAGCCATCGACCTGTTCCACCCAGCCCGTATGGCCGACCGAATCCTCGGCATGGGCGACGTGGTCTCGCTGGTGGAGCGCGCCCAGGAGCAATTTGATGAGGAAGAAGCCAAGCGACTGGAGAAGAAGATTCGCAAGAACCAGTTCGACTTCAACGACTTCTACAATCAGATCCAGCAGATCAAGAAGATGGGCAACATCAAGGAGTTGGCCAGCATGATCCCTGGTGTGGGCAAAGCCATCCGCGACGTCGATATCGACGACAACGCCTTCAAGGGCATCGAAGCCATCATCCAGAGCATGACTCCGCAGGAGCGCACACATCCCGAGGTGCTCAACACCTCACGCCGCCGGGCACGAGCATCCAGGAGGTGAACAAGCTCATCAAGCAGTTTGACCAGACCCGCAAGATGATGAAGATGGTCACGGGTGCCAACATGAAGGGCATGATGGGACGAATGAAAAACATGAAGGGCTCAGGTATGCCCCCCATGAATTAGTCCTCGTGCATTATTATATGGTTCGCGCGCGTTCATTATATATAGTATAAACGTACATTCGGTAGCATCGTATTGCGGACATACTGTGATGGCGCGCCAACCATTCAACTAAAAACCAAACAGAAAATTCCCCTGCCCCGCCCCTCAAGGGAGGGACAGAACGAAAGAAATAGATTATAAACGCGGGGACGCGAGACCATCCGTAGCCCACACCTTAGGAAGGGCTGGACGAGCCACCGTGTTCCCATAACACACCTAACCATATGGAACTGATTGACGGTAAAGCTACTGCAACGGCCATCAAGGCCGAAATTGCCGACGAAGTGAGCAAGATTGTCGCCGCTGGTGGCAAACGTCCTCATCTGGCCGCTGTCCTCGTAGGACACGACGGCGGCTCTGAGACGTACGTGAAAAACAAGGTTATCTCCTGCGAGCAGTGCGGTTTTACCTCGACGCTCATCCGCTATGAGGATGACGTGACGGAGGAAGAGCTGCTGGCTTGTGTTGACCGCCTCAACAAAGACGAGGATGTCGATGGCTTCATCGTTCAGCTGCCGCTGCCGAAGCATATCGACGAGCAAAAAGTCATCATGGCTATCGACTACCGCAAGGACGTGGACGGCTTCCACCCCATCAACGTCGGTCGCATGGACATCGGACTGCCTTGCTTCATCTCTGCCACTCCGCTGGGCATCATGACCCTTCTGGACCGTTACAATATCAAGACTTCTGGCAAGAAGTGTGTCATTCTCGGACGCAGCAACATCGTCGGAAAGCCGATGGCCTCGCTGATGATGCAGAAGTGCTATGGCGACGCCACGGTCACGGTTTGCCACTCCCGCTCGGCCACGCTGAAAGAAGAGTGCCGTGAGGCCGACATCGTCATCGCCGCCATTGGCCGTCCCGAGTTTGTCACGGCCGACATGGTGAAAGAAGGCGCTGTCGTCATCGATGTCGGCACGACGCGCGTGCCCGATGCAACCCGCAAGAGCGGCTTCCGCCTCTGCGGCGACGTGAAGTTTGACGAGGTAGCACCGAAGTGTTCCTACATCACGCCCGTACCGGGCGGCGTTGGTCCCATGACCATCTGCTCGCTGATGAAGAACACCTTGGCAGCAGGCAAGAAGGAGTACTATAAGTAATGGAGCCCATGACTGCCGAGGAATGGTATCAGAAAGGTAACGAATATCGCAAGCAGGGCGACTGGAAACACGCCATCGACTGCTACTTGGAAGCCATCGAGCTCGACGCCGAGTCGCCAGCCGTGGAAGCCAAGAAGATGATCGACGACATTCTGAACTTCTATCATAAAGACGCATATAATCCCTAATCAAGGCCGCTCGGGGCGGACGCAGCTCTGTCCCAACGACTTAACTAAAAAATTCAAATCAATATGAGCAAGATTAAAGGTGCGATTGTGGTCGACACCGAGCGTTGCAAGGGATGCCAACTGTGCATCGTTGCATGCCCGAAGGATGTGATCCAACTGGCACAGAAGAAAGTCAACGTTCACGGCTATCCGTACGCGGAGCCTGTTTTCGCCGACAAATGTATTGGCTGCGCTTCATGCGCCATTGTTTGCCCGGACGGATGTATTACTGTTTATAAGAAAAAAGTGGAGGAATAAGGTATGGCTGAGAAAGAAGTAAAATTGATGAAGGGTAATGAGGCTATCGCACACGCGCTGATTCGCTGCGGTGCCGACGCCTTCTTCGGATACCCTATTACCCCGCAGACAGAGATTATCGAGACCCTCTCCGCCCTGAAGCCTTGGGAGACCACCGGCATGGTAGTAGTCCAGGCTGAGAGCGAGGTGGCCTCTATCAATATGGTCTATGGTGGCGCTGGTGCTGGTAAGCGTTGCGTCACGACCTCCTCCTCACCGGGTGTGTCCCTGATGCAGGAGGGCATTTCCTACATGGCTGGTGCCGAGATTCCTGGTGTCATCGTCAACGTGCAGCGTGGCGGTCCTGGTCTGGGTACGATCCAGCCTTCACAGTCCGACTATTTCCAGTCCACTCGTGGTGGTGGCAACGGCGACTACTATGTCATCGTGCTTGCCCCGAACTCCGTCCAGGAGATGGCAGACTTCGTAGACCTTTCCTTCGAGCTGGCGTTCAAGTATCGCTGCCCGGCCATGATTCTCTCCGATGGTGTCATCGGTCAGATGATGGAGAAGGTCGTTCTCCCCGACGAGAAGCCCCGCCTCTCTGACGAGGAGGTGAAGAAGCGCTACCCGTGGGCCACCTTCGGCCGCACGCCGGATCGCGATCCGAACATCATGACTTCCTTGGAGCTGAAGCCCGAGGTGATGGAGGAGCGCAACCTCGCCCTCCAGGCCAAGTATGAGGAGATCCGCAACAATGAGGTTCGCTACGAGACTCAGCAGTGTGAGGACGCCGACTACATCATCGTCAGCTTCGGTTCTGCAGCCCGTATCGGCGAGAAGGCCATGGAGTTGGCCCGCGAGGAAGGCCTGAAGGTAGGTCTCTTCCGTCCGATCACCTTGTGGCCGTTCCCGACCAAGCAGATCGAGGAGCTTGCCAAGAACAAGAAGGGTATCCTCGTGAGCGAGTTCAACGCCGGCCAGATGGTCGAGGATGTCCGCTTGGCTGTCAATGGTGCCATCCCCGTGGAGCACTTCGGCCGCCTGGGTGGTATCGTTCCTTCACCCGAGGAGATTGTTGACGCACTGAAAACGAAGTTGGTAAAATAGTCGAATCAAATGGATAACCGGCTATCAACCGGCTTTCCCTTAAAAAGAAGAATCAAATGGCAAACGACATTATTGCACCAGAGAATCTGGTATATAAGAAACCAAAACTGATGAACAACGTCCCGATGCACTACTGTCCGGGATGTTCTCACGGTGTAGTCCATAAGCTCGTGGCCGAGGTCATCGAGGAGATGGGCATGGAGGACAAGACCGTCGGTGTATGCCCGGTAGGTTGCTCCGTGTTCGCATACCGCTACCTCGACATCGACTGGTCTGAGGCAGCCCACGGACGCGCTCCCGCTGTGGCTACGGCTATCAAGCGCGTATGGCCCGACCGCCTGGTGTTCACCTACCAGGGCGACGGCGATATGGCTTGTATCGGTAGTGCTGAGACGCTCCACGCTCTCAACCGTGGCGAGCACATCACGATGATCTTCATCAACAACGCCATCTACGGTATGACGGGTGGTCAGATGGCTCCCACCACGCTGATCGGCCAGAAGACCGTCACGTGCCCCTACGGCCGCGATCCGAAGATCCACGGCTGGAACCTCAACATCACGGAGCTGGCAAGCCACCTCAAGGGTACCCGCTACGTCACACGCCAGAGCGTTGACACCGTAGCCTCTATCCGCCAGGCCAAGAAGGCCATCCGTAAAGCCTTCGAGGCCAACATGGCTGGCAAGGGAAGCTGCCTCATCGAGATCGTGGCAACGTGCAACACGGGCTGGAAGCTCTCACCGGTCAAGGCCAACGAGTGGATGCGTGAGAACATGTTCAAGGAGTACATCAAGGGTGACATGAAGGACACCCTCGACCAGGAGATTCCCGAGCTCTAATCATCATTCCTTCTCTTAACACAAGAAACAGCAATTATGAAAACAGAAATCATTATCAGCGGTTTCGGAGGACAGGGTTGCCTCTCAATGGGAAAGATTCTGGCTTACTCCGGACTGATGGAAAAAAAAGAGGTGACGTGGATGCCGGCCTACGGTCCGGAGCAGCGTGGTGGTACGGCCAGTGTGACCGTTATCGTCAGCGACGAGCGCATTTCCTCACCGATCCTCAGCAAGTACGATGTGGCTATCGTCCTCAACCAGCCTTCCCTCGACAAGTTCGAGTCAAAGGTGAAGCCGGGCGGTATCCTCATCTACGACGGCAACGGTATCATCAACCCGCCGACCCGCAAGGACATCACGGTCTATCAGATTGATGCTACGGACAAGGCTGCCGAGATGAAGAACTCCAAGGTGTTCAACATGATCGTTTTGGGCGGTCTGCTCAAGGTTTGCCCCGTTGTGAGCACCGAGGGCTTGAACAAGGCTCTCTTCAAGTCGCTCCCGGAGCGCCACCACAAGCTCATTCCTCTCAACATGGAGGCCGTGAGCGAGGGTATGAAGATCATCGAGAAGAAGGAGATCTAATTCAAGACAAGATAGACAGGGAAGGCTCTCAAGGTTTGGCATTCCAAGGTTTCATCCTTTGCCCTGCCCCGTAGAGCCCTACCCGATATAGACACAAGGGAGAAGAAACGCCGCATCCATCTTGGCGCTTCCTCTCCCTTGATCTATATTCATTACCCTTGATTTATAAAGATGTTTTCTCGCCCTTGTCCTATAAAAGGAGCTTCTGGGTGATATTGAGACAATATGTAAAGTTGCCTCGTACGGAAAGGGAGAAAGTGTTCGGTAATTCCCCTATTCTCATAGGTTTTTCCCTATTTATGATTACCAAACGTCTTTTTACCCCCTAAATATTTGTTCATATCGGTTTTTTTTCTTTACTTTGCACCCGAAATGATTGAGAGAATAAACTTTCATAACATAAAATTTTAAATTTAGAGAGACATGAAAAAGTTCGTTTTGATGATGGCCTCTGCGCTTTTCGCAGTTTCGGCATCAGCACAGACTGTGCAGGAAAGCAAGACTTTCGACAACTTCTACGTCGGTATCAATGGTGGTCTTTCAACCAAGACAACTGGCCACAAGTGGCTTAGCGGTCTGAACCCCAACGCCAGCCTCCGCATCGGCCGTTGGTTCACTCCTGTCTTCGGTTTGGCTGCTGAGGGAACAGCATACTTCAACTCAAAGGCATGGGTCCCCGAGCCTGTCCGCAAGCCGCACACGGTTGTCACCTATAGCAACGTGAGCCTGCTCGGTACCATCAACGTCAGCAACTGGGTTGCTGGCTACAAGGGCGAGCCGCGTCCCTTCGAGGTGATCGCAGTAGCTGGCCTCGGCTGGGGTCACGCCTACGGTCCTGGTGAGTCTTTCCTCGAGAAGAACGACCAGCTCACCTCTAAGTTGGGTCTCGACTTCACCTACAACTTCGGTTCCAACAAGGCTTGGCAGCTCTACCTTGAGCCGTCTATCAACTACGCTGTCGCTGGCACGCACGCCACCGGCTTCGATGATGACACCGAGTACAACCTCAACCGTAGCGCCTTCCAGCTCAACCTCGGTATCAACTACAAGTTCGGCAACAGCAACGGCACGCACAACTTCGTGATCGTTACTCCGCGCGACCAGGCCGAGATCGACGCTCTCAACGCTCAGATCAACGAGCTCCGCAACCGCAAGCCGGAGGTGATCGAGAAGGTTGTTGAGAAGCGCGTAGAGGTTCCTGCTCCCGCAGCTAAGACTGTCAGCGTTTCTGACCTCATCTTCGTTACCTTCGCTCAGGGCAAGTCTGCTCTCACCAACGACGCCAAGAAGGCTCTCGACGCTGTCAAGGAGGGTTCACACGTTCAGGTTGTCGGTACTGCTTCTCCTGAGGGTTCTAAGGAGATCAACGACCGTCTGTCTCAGGCTCGTGCCGACGTGGTCGCTAAGTACCTCAAGGGTCGTGGCGTGATCGTCGACGAGGCTACTGGTAAGGGCGTTCAGGGCACTACCTCTAACCGTCTGGCTATCGTTTACGTCAAGTAAGCATAGACAATAGACAGAAGATTACACCAAGGGACCATTCCCTTCAAGTAATATCACATCGAATCCCCAGTGCGGTCATCGTACTGGGGATTTTTGTATCAACACTCGCCTTAAGTCTTTCCCCTCCCTCCTACTCCACTGGATAATAATCCTGTCAAGTACACAGTAAACCGAACAGGAATACACGCCAAACCACCTATATACAACAAGCCCGTCACCACCATATTCGGAGGGCGACGGGCTCGTTGCTTGACGTACTCGTTGTTTTTATGTACTTGTAGTTTTATGTAGGAGTATAAGGATTATAAGCCGAAGAAACCTTATGCTTCCTTCTTCTCCTCGGTGTCAGCCTTGCGGCGGGTACTGCGCTTGCGCTTCGGCTTCTCAGCCTTTCCGTTCTCCACCTTGACGCCAGCCAACTCCGGATCGATCAGGATGCGTCCACAATACTCACAGACGATGATCTTCTTGTGCATCTTGATGTCGAGCTGACGCTGGGGCGGAATCTTATTGAAGCAGCCACCACAGGCGTCACGCTGCACATAGACGATACCCAGTCCGTTGCGCGCACTCTTGCGGATGCGCTTGAAGGAACTGAGGAGGCGCGGCTCGATCTTGACTTCCAAGTCCTTGGCACGCTCCTTGAGCATGGTCTCCTCCTCGCGGGTCTCCGCCAAGATATCCTCCAGCTCGCTCTTTTTCTCGTCAAGATCCTTCTGACGCTCCTCGCGCTCGGTCTTGGCTATCTCCAGGTCGTTGGTACGGTAAGCCACCTGGTCCGTTGCCTCCTTGATTTTCTTGTTGCAAAGTTCCACCTCCAGACGCTCGTAATCGATCTGCTTGCTCAGCGAGTCATACTCGCGGTTGTTGCGCACCTCATTGAGCTGGTTGTTGTAACGCTCCAGGTTGGCCTGTGCCTCCTGCACCTCACCCTTCTTCATCGTGATAGCCGACTGAAACTCCTTGATTTCTGTGTCGATTTTCTCGATACGGGTGTCTAGACCAGCGATCTCGTCCTCCAGGTCCTGCACCTCCAGCGGCAACTCGCCACGCAACGCACGCTTCTCGTCGATAGCCGTAAGCGTCGTCTGCAGTTCATAGAGAGCCTGCAGCTTCTGCTCTACCGACATTTCTTTTGCTTCTTTCTTTGCCATAAGTATTCTTGTCCTTATTTGTTTCTTACTATATACCTTATTAAAGATAAAGGATCGGGTTGGTGTTGACCGACGTGATGTAGCAAGGCACGCCCGCACACTCACGCATGATGATCTCACGGAAGATCTCCGATGTATATTGCTCGCTCTGATAATGACCGATCACGCAGATCTGTATCTGCTGCTCCCGCCCAAAGAACTCGTGGTAGTGCATCTCTCCCGTGACAAACGCATCGGCACCCAACCGTACGGCCTCAGGAAGCAGAAAAGCTCCCGATCCGCCACAAAGGGCCACCTTCTCTATGGGGCGGCGCAACAACTGGTTGGCCTGGACACACTCCACACCAAACTCTTTCTTCAGCAGGAGCACCAAGTCGTCGGCAGCTACCGGCTTCGCAAAGCGACCAATCACGCCCTCGCCTCCCGAGACGCCTTCCACCTCTTGCTGCTGCCCGATGAAAGAGAGGTCCTGGAGACCCAACTTCTCAGCGATCTTATAGTTGACGCCCCCCACAGCACTATCCATATTAGTATGCATCGACACGATGACGATGCCACGCTGGATGGCCTTGAAGACCGTCCGCTGCACATAGTCGCCATCCGATATGCACGACAGTTTGCGGAAGATGAGGGGATGGTGGGAAACAATCAGATTACAACCGCGCGCGATGGCCTCGTCAACGATGGCCTCCGTCACGTCAAGACACAATAAAGCCCCTGACACCTCCGCCTCTGTCAGCCCAACCTGTAGGCCAGCATTGTCGAAGCCAGCCTGCAAGGGCAGAGGCGCGAATCGTTCAAGGGCAGCGATTACTTCCTTTATTTTCACGCTACAAACATGTTTTTGAACTGCAAAAGTACGATTTTTTCCTTTCTCCGCCAAGAAATCCTCTTTATATTTAATCTTTTTTGGGAAAAACGACAGAGGCCCTATTCGTTCACCGCTTCCTCACAACATGGTCCAAAAACACTTTTCCCCAGTCTTCCATCCCGCTCCACACACTATTTTTGAAGCTATTCAAAAAACAGAATAAAAAAGTGATGAAAAAGAAATGGAATACCAATGTTTTTCCATATCTTTGCATAAGATAAGCAACACCAAAAATAACGACTATGATCGATTACTTTGCACAAAACCTCTGGCTGGCCTGGCTGCTCATCAGCCTCCTGTGCCTGCTGCTCGAACTGACCAATGGCGACTTCTTTATTGTCTGCTTTGCAGTCGGCGGCCTCTTTGCGTCTATTTCATCAGTCTTTACCGACAGTCTGACGATTCAGATCATTGTCTTTGCGATCACCACCTTGCTGAGCATTTTCTTCCTCAGGCCGGTGGCCCTACGCTGGTTTCACAAAGGCGAGGACCGCCGCGTAAGCAATGTGGACGCCCTCATCGGGCGCATCGGACGCGTCACCGAACCGATCGAGGCCAACGGCTATGGTCGCGTGCAGATCGACGGCGACAGTTGGAAGGCAAAGACCCGCGACGGCCACCCCGTCGAAAACGGCATGAAGGCCCGCGTGCTCAGCATCGACTCCATCATCATCACCATCGAGGAAGCATAAGATCCAAACAGAAACCAAGTATATTCAACCTTAACACTTTACGATTATGTCAATAGCATCCTATGTTCTTGGAGCCATCGTCCTTCTGGTCATCTTCTTCACCATGAAGGCCGTTGTGATCATTTCTCAGAGCGAGACCAAAGTTATCGAGCGTCTCGGTAAGTATTACGCCACGTTGCAGCCGGGTATCAACATCATCATGCCCTTTCTCGACCACGCCAAGGAGGTGGTGGCCGTCAAGGGCGGACGCTATGTCTATACCAGCACCATCGACCTGCGCGAACAAGTCTATGACTTCGCACGCCAAAACGTCATCACGAAGGACAATATCCAGATGCAGATCAACGCGCTGCTCTATTTTCAGATTGTCGATCCCTTCAAGGCGGTCTATGAGATCAACAACCTGCCCAACGCCATAGAGAAACTGACCCAGACCACGCTCCGCAACATCATCGGAGAGATGGAGCTGGACCAGACCCTCACCTCGCGCGACACCATCAACACCAAGCTCCGCGCCGTGCTTGACGACGCCACCAACAAATGGGGCATCAAGGTCAACCGCGTCGAGCTGCAGGACATCACGCCGCCCGAGAGCGTCCTCCAGGCCATGGAGAAGCAGATGCAGGCTGAGCGCAACAAGCGCGCAACGATCCTGACCAGCGAGGGTGAGAAGCAAGCCGCCATCCTGCAGTCAGAGGGCGAGAAAGCCTCGACCATCAACCGGGCCGAAGCCGACAAGCAACAGGCCATCCTCATCGCCGAGGGTGAGGCCCAGGCACGCATCCGCAAGGCCGAAGCCGAGGCCATTGCCATCAACAAGATCACCGAGGCCGTAGGCAAGAGCACCAACCCCGCCAGCTACCTCATCGCCCAGAAGTACATCCAGATGCTCTCCGAGATGGCGCAGAACAACAACCAGAAGACCGTCTTTATGCCCTACGAGGCCACCAATCTCATGGGATCCATCGGCGGCATCAAAGAGATGTTCAAGTAAAAACGCTGGCGGCAGCCTACTCCGCCACGATGTTTCCATACTTGACACACGATGTTTTCATACTTGATAGAAGAGCCGAAAAGCCACCACTTTTTCGGCTCTTCTTTTTGTGTTTTGCCACGGAATTGCTAATTTTGCAACCCAGCACTATCAGCTGACAAGTTATTAGAACAAAACAAAAGGTCTTAGAAAACAAATTAGGAGAGAAAACGAATGAAGAAGATCCATCTGATTCTTTTGACGGCCATCACCCTACTGATGACCGCATGCGGTACCACCCAGACTGTCCCCCTGACAGGACGCAAGCATCGCATCAGCGTGAGCGACGAGCAACTGCTCTCCCTCTCGCAGCAGCAGTATTCCACCTATATGCAGAAGGCGAAGAAATCGACCAACGCAGCCAACACCCAGATGGTGGTACGCGTAGGGCGCAACCTCGCCAATGCCGTCGAGACCTACCTCCGAAACAACGGCTTCGCCAGTGAGGTGAACAACTTCCATTGGGAGTTCAACCTCATCCAGGACCCGCAGGCCAACGCTTTCTGCATGCCCGGAGGCAAGATCGTCGTCTTCGAAGGCATCCTGCCCTACACGCAGAACGAGGCCTCCCTGGCCATCGTGCTGGGACACGAGATCGCCCACGCCGTGGCGAAACACAGTGCCGAGCAGATGACGAAGCAGCAGAATCAGGGTGTAGCCACTACTGTGCTCGGAAGCGTACTCGGAGCAGTGGCAGGACAAGACGCTGCCAACGTGGCCGGACAGATAGCTGGCACGGGCTTCTCCCTGCTCAATCTGAAATACAGCCGCAAGGATGAGAGCGAAGCCGACTATATGGGCCTAATCTTTGCCGCCATGGCCGGCTACGACCCAGCCAATGCCATCACCTTCTGGCAG
>ENA-OPVT01001847-OPVT01001847.1-human-gut-metagenome-genome-assembly--contig:-NODE-1847-length-12404-cov-2.201636_pt1 | contig 12404 bp, 7 predicted proteins | sample MGYA00241499_ERZ501990 | MGnify/ENA primary metagenome ERZ501990 (study PRJEB25962, sample SAMEA2042104) | human gut metagenome | biome: human gut; feature: human-associated habitat; material: faeces...
GCTAAATCTATCTATAATGCTTGTCTTAATGAATGTTTAAAAAGATTAAAAGCTGTAAAAGCTGATAAAGAATATCATACTCTTGTTAAAACAGAAAGTTCTAAACAAAGAAATATCCGTTTAAAAGAAATAGAACTTTATTATGGATATTCTGAATATTCTATACATTCTTATGTTAAAGATATTAATATGCACTTTAAAAATCATTTAGGTTCTTTTGAAGTTCAAAAACTAGCTACTAGAGCTTTCAAAGCAGTTGAAAAATATCATTATGGTAAAGCTAAAAAAGTATATTTTAAAACTTATAAAGATGATATGTCTGTTGAGAATAAAAGTAATAAAACTGGATTAAGGTTAAAAGATTTTAAAATTATATGGGATAGTTTGTCAATGTCTTTTAAAGTTAAAAAGAATGATAAGTATGCTCAATTAGCTTTACTTGATAGAACTAAATATGTACGTGTTTTAAAACGTGAAATAAGAGGAAAAGAAAGATTCTTTGTCCAATTAATTCAAGAAGGTTTACCACCTAAAAAACATCAAACATCTACTGTTGAAAATCGTGTTGGTATTGATATAGGAACATCTACTATTGCTGTTGTGTCTGATAATAAAGTTTTTATGAATGAATTAGCAACTATCAAAACTCCTTATAAAAAATTAAGAAGGTTAGATAGAGCTATGGATAGATCAAGACGTTCTACTAATCCTCAAAACTATAATGATAATGGTACTGTTAAAAAAGGTTTTAAAGAATGGAATTATTCTAAAAGATATTTAAAATTAAAATATAGAAGAAAAGAGTTATTTAGAAAAATTGCTTCTATTAGAAAACAAAATCATGAACAAACTGCAAATTTTATTCTTTCTTTAGGATTAGATGTTCGTGTGGAAACTATGAGATTCCAATCCTTACAAAAACGAACTAAGAAAACAACTCGTAATAAAAAGAATGGAAAAATCAACAAGAAAAAACGTTTTGGCAAATCCATTGCTAATTATGCTCCAGCTATGTTACTTGAAATAATTAATAGAAAGTTAAAGTACCAAGATCTTGAATTAAAGAAAATAGATACTTATGCTGTTAAAGCAAGTCAATTTAATCATACAACTGGAGAATGGACTAAAAAGTTCTTATCAAATAGATGGAATAATATAGATGATAAACTTATTCAACGTGATTTATATTCAGCATTTTTAATACAAAATACTACTAAAACATTAGATGTAGTAGATATTGATTTATGCAACTTAAAATTTGATAATTTTGTAAAACTACATGATATAGAAATACAAAGATTAAAAAATCTTAATAATAAAAAATTAAATTGGTTTGTTGCTTAAAATATAAATAACTGTCGGATTGACTACACCGACATAAATAACAGAAACAAAAGTACATAGCAGGTCATTAGGCTGTGCTAACGAAGTGCCTATCTATACGATATAGTTCTGTAAATTCTTGAAAAAATATATTAGATAATTCATGCAACCTCTAAACTATGTTTAGATAAGGTAGAATTAAGCAGTATATGGTTTTTATAATCTCAAGAACCTCATGACTTTAGTCATTGGGAGTAGTCAGTCTATTGTAATTAGTGTGACTATTTCTTGAAGTATCAAAAATAACAAAATCATAATTTTTTATTCTTTCTGTATACTTCATTATATCTTCAGCTTCTATAAAATCAGCGAAATATACCTTTCTTAGATTATCCTTATCTCTTTTATGCCAATGACCTCCAACTATTATTAACTTTTCTCCTGAATAGATATTAGTTGGTACAACTTTAGGAACAGTTAAAGTTAAGTCTTCCTGAATTTCTTTTAACTCAAAAATTGTATCTTCTAATTCCTTATTTTTAGCTTCTAATTTTTCAAGTTGAGCTTTTAGATAATAGTTTTCTTGTTCTAATTTTAATACTTCCTTCTTATCAGTTCCGACTTCAGAAGATTTAGAAAATTCTTCTTTTAGAAATTTATTTTCATTTTTTAAAAAGTCGTTATCTTTAGTATTTTCTAAATATTTCATAGCTTTTTGACTTAAAGAAAATAATTTTAAAATAGATACAGCTTTATATTTTTGATATTCTACTATTTTATGTGCTTCAGTGTCAAAAAACTTTAATATTTGAGGACTTATTAATAGTTTACCATTTATATATTCAGCTTTATATCTATTACATAAATCTTCAATAATTTCCTCTTCAGTAATACCATCTGCAATCTTTGCTCTTCCATAATAAAATTCATTAATAAATTTCTCGAAAAGGGTATCTTCTAAATCTTTAATTTCAATGACTTTTTTATAGGTTTCTGAAAAATCTTTATATTTTTGAAACTCTTCTTTATCATATTTTACAGCAAAGTTAAATTTTTCATCTCTAGGTAAATCATGTGAAACATAATAGAATATAACCATATCAGGAGAAACTCCACGTGTATTATGATAAGCAGGAACTATACTTTTATCAAATTCTTTTTTTAAATCTTCTATCCCTAAATCTAAAAAATTTTGTATATTTATATCATTTATTTTTATCAAATTCATAACTATTAGATTTGCTACACTTTTTTCTCCTAAGATAGCTTCTACAATTTGTCTTATTCCTTCTTCGTAATCTTCTATTTCATCAAAATATTTTGCTACTAATATCATATTAAAATTTGAAACTACTACATCACAAATTATTAATTCTGAAACATCGTTTAATTCATTTAAAATCTTTTTAATTTTTCTATTTAATCCTTTTTCTTTTATTTTTTTCATTTCCCCTTCCTTTCAGATAAAATACCCTCTAATTCAATGTTTTAGCACAATAATTATATCACATTTTCACCTCTTTTCCAAGAAAAAAAGGTAACCGTCAAGTTGACGGTTACACATTTAACAATCTTTTATAACTTTATAAAAAAATAAATATTTTTACATTATTTTTAAGAATTAAAGATATATAATAAATTATATTTTATCTTGATTTTAAAGTAAAAAAAAGGTATAATACATATACTAGAAAACAAACATTAGGAAACTTTCTAAGGAGAAAAGACAAGGACTGCCAATGAAAAGCCTTGTCTTTTTTATTAGAAATATTTTAATAGGTTACTACTCCTCTATTAAAAAAATTTAATATCATTTATTAGTTCCTTTATAAAACTTTCTTGATAACAAGCTTTTTTTATATCTTCTATTGCTAATATTAATTCTTGAAATCTTGTATCTTTTATAGAAGTAAGTTTTTTCAGACTTGTTTCACTAATAGGATTTTCATTTTTTTCATATTTTAAATAAGTTTCTAGATCAACTCTCCAAGGGATAACTTTATTACCACTTTTTTGAATTACTCTATTAAGTATTCCTATTCCTTCAGGATCTATATCTCCTGAATAGTATATTTGATAATCTTCTTTTAATAATAAATCAATTAAAACTAAAGAAGCTAATCTTAGCTGTCCTGAAGTACAAATTAAAGCTACATCTTTTTTTCCTCTAAAGTATTCATATAATCTTACAAATACCATTTCATTTTCAACTATAAAAATATTCTTACTTTTAGCTTGGACTTTTATAACATCTTTTAAATGTTCTAAAGGTATGTTGTATAAAAGATTATTCTTTATAAATTCACTGTAGGCTTTTATCTCTCCAGCCTTTGTAAATAATTTTATACCATAAGCTGTTACATAATTAGATATAGTATTTACTTCTATTTTAGATTGGTAGAAAATTTCTTGAGCTTTTTCTGTTTCAGTTAAATCTTCATCTACCTCAATATTATTAAAAAGCTTTAATAACTTAACCAGTAAACTTCCTTTTATTCCTTTATCAAAATAATGTGGATCTTTAGTTATTTTTTCCCCTAAAAAAGCAATCTTAATAGATGTGTCAGCAGTGGTTCTATCATATATAGCCATTCCACAATAATATAATTTCTGAAGCTCTTCCTCTTGTTCTCTTAGCTTTCCTTTATCAAAATAGTTATTTTTCACTATTTCTATATATTTAGTTATATATTCTTTCTGAAGATTACTTTCTTTAAGTTTTGATACTAACTTAGAAAAAAACAATTCTATCTCTTCATTTAATAGTCTTTTTTGCTCTTCTTTTGAAAGAACAACTTCTCCATAGTATTGATTAGTTAATTCTTTTAAATCAATATCTTTAATTTCAAATTTAGTTTTTTCCAATCCTTTTTTAAATTCTTCAACAGTAAAATTAATATTCTTTCCTTTAAAATTTTTAGAGGAAAGAATGGCTTGAAAAGCCTTTCTTTCTTCTTCTGTTGGAGTTTTTATAGAAATTGTACCTTCTATACTATTATTTGTTAATATTTTTTTCCTAAAACAATCAAATAATTTTTTATATTCTTTATTCTTTTTAAAAAAATTTACACAGTCTAAAAAGGCATTATTCATTATTTTCCTCCATATCTGTTATCTCACTTCCAGTCCAACTACTAGTAGAGATTAAAACTTTTGAGTTATCAATACTCAAACTATAAACATTGAATGATGTATTTGGAACAAAGCAATATTCTTTTGGACTATTAAAAATAAAATCTAAGTCTAAATCTTCTATTAAACTCATTATATTTTTTGTATTTTCAAAATCAACAACACTAAAAGCTTCATCTAATACCATAAGTCTAAAAGCGTCTTCTCTTGCTTTTGACAATTTAAAACTTAGAGCAGTTAATACAGGTAACATAACTATTGTTGATTTCTCTCCACCACTAAAGTTAGTTCCATCTATTGCTTCTTCTTCCTTTTCTCCACGTTTAGTATAGAATATTTTTAGATCAAACCATTTTTTATAATCAAAAATATCTTTTAGTGCTGTTTGGTAATCAAAATCTTCATTCCTTTTTTCCAACTTTTTACTTTCAATTTGGTCTAATACAAAATTATATAATTTTCTTTTGTCTTCAGCATTTAATAGTTCTTCTTTTCCAAAGGAAGTTCTCTTTAATATATTTTTTATATTGTCAAATTCTTTTTTTAACTTCCAACCAAGTCTTACAATAACTGGTGTATTCATACTCTCCATTTTTGCTGAAGAATCACTAATAATTTCAGAAGTTTTTTGAATTAAATTAAGAAGTTTATCTCCAATACTTTTTGATATTAAATCGTTAACAGCTTTTTCCATATCTTTACTCAAAAGTTCATTAATTAATTGAATTTTTTTATCTAATTCTATTATTTTTTTCCATATAAAATCTTTTTCTTCGTTATCAATTTGAATATATATTCTTCTTTTGAAATTCAATAAATAATTTGTAAATTTAACTATATTATTTGGTTTTAAAGAAAACTCTAGTTTTAATTTTATCAATTTAGAGCTTATAGAATGACAAGTAGCCTGTAGTTCTTCAGCTAATTCTTCTAATGTAAATTTTAGAAAGTTTTTTTCATTTGTCCAAATATCAATATATTTCTTTAAATCTGAAATTGAATTTATAGCATAACTTTCGTCCATTTTCTCAGAATAATACACTACATCTTCATCAAGAGCTTCTTTTAAATAACTTATATATTCTTTAAATATTTTTTCACAAAAGTCCATTTTTTTAAGAAGGTCTTTACTATTATTTTCAGCTATTCCTTTTTTTATTTCTATTTCTTTAATAGTTTTCTCAAAGTCTAACTTTTCTTTCTTTAAAAGAAGTATTTTTTTCTTTAAACCATCAATTTCATTTAATTTTTGTATTATATTTTCATCTTTGATAATTTCTTCAATGTTTTTTACCCTTAATAAATAATTATGCTTAATTATTTCATCTGATTTTATCATTTCTTTAAATTCAATAATTTTTTGGTTAGAATTTTTTTCATTATTTCTAGCCATTTCTATATTTTTCTCAATTTCGTCATAGTAAAAAATATTTTTTTCCAAAAGATTTAAAACTTTAATATATTCATTGATTTTATCACGTAACTCAAAGTATACTTTAGAAGATTTTTTAAAACTATAAATTTTACATTTTTCCTCTTTTTCAAAAAAACTCTTGTCATACTTTTCTTTTTCAATAAGAAGTTTTTTCTGAGTACCTTTTAATTCTTTATCTAAGTTTGATATTTGAATATCATTCACTTTTATTTTGCCAATAGCGTTATCAATATTTCCAAAAGTTGGAAATAAATTATTTTCTTTTTTTAAAGTTAAAAGATTTAACTCCTCTTTTTTCTTCTCTGAAATAAACTTTTGTTTTATTTCTTCTAATTCAGCTTTTTCTGCTTCTTTTTTTAAAATATCATTTTTTAATTTTTCTCTTCTTCTAAGAACTCCTATATACTCAGCTTCTTTAGTATCTACACTATTTCCACTTATTACTCCATTTCTAAAAAAGCCTGTTGAAGATAATATATACATAGCATTAGTATCTTCAGAATTTGTTGATATTGAATTTAAAAAATCTTTTACAACTCTTTTTAAATCTTCAGATATAGTATCTTCTATTTTTAATTTATCAAAATTATATTTTTTACTAATAGAAGGAGTTAAAATACATTCTGAATTTTCTTTTAGTATACTCTTTGCTTTTTCTATCTCAGCATATGGAATAATTAAACTATCTAGTATATTACTATCAACTAACTGTTTTTCTATTAAATTACTTTCTTTTTCTGTTAAATCATCTCTAAAATCTATTGCTTGATAAAGAGAGATATGTTCTATATTATTTTCTTTTAATAATTTTCTACATCTTTTTGATGATAAAGTTCTAGTTGGAACAGCTTCTTTTTGAGATTTTAAAACTTTAAGATCCTCTGTTACTTGTTTAATTTTAATCTCTTTATCATTAAGATTAGTCTTAATAGTAACTATATTGTCATTAAATTCTTGTTGTTTCTCATTATAGAAATATTCTTTAATATCTAAAATCTCTTTTTTTTCTTTTTCAGAGAAGTCTATATAACTTTTTATTTTAGAATCTATCATCTTTAGAGAATCATCAGAAATCTTTAAGAAAGTATTACTGTTAGAAACTTCATAATATCTATCTATATAATATTTTTTCTCAAACTCTTTTTCTTCCAATAAACTTTCTTTTTCTTTTTCAAATTTTTCTTTTCTTGTTTCTAAGTCATCTACTTTATCCTTCAAATCATTGTATTTTTCTTCCGCTTTTTCAAAATCTAATAATAACTTAGCACATTCAAGAATATCTTTTTCATAATATTCAGCCCCTGCTTTTGAATCAGCTAATTTTGTTCTTATTTTTTCAGGAAATTCAATATCTTTGTATTCAGGAACTTCTAAATGACCTTTATACTTTATTTCCAAATTCTTTTCTTTTAGATTTTCATATAAATTTTCTCTCTCCTTTTTATTTCTTTTCTGAGAATCTTTGAAGTTTAAAATCTTTTTTTCCTCATTAGAAAGCTTTTCCTCTTCTCTTTCTACTTTTTTAGAGTTATTTTTAATTTTATTTTCTAAATCATAAATATCTTTCTTTAAATTTTCTAATTCTTTTTTTGATTTTTCATTATTTTTTAATTCTTCAGCTTCTTCTAGTAATTCAATTTTTGTTTCAATATCTTTCTTTCTCAAATCATTTTCTTCTATCTTTTTCTCTTCTTCATCGTAACTTTTTTTAAGGTTCTCTATATCCTTTCCTATATTTTCATATTCTTTTTTTGATGAATCATATTTATCTTTTTTGTCCATATATTCCAAATATTTGCTATATATATTTTGTTTGTTGAACAAGTTAAATTTTTTGTTCACATCATAAATCATTTTTTTGTCCTCTTGGAAATGAACTAATTCTCTTTTGGCTTCTTCCATATTTTTAAAAATAGTACTTAAATCTTCAAATTGTTTTTCATCTATGGAAGGAAGTGTTGAAAGTAATATTGTTTTTACTTCAGAAATTGAAATATTTCCAGTTAAATCTGAGTTTCTCAAAACATTAATTATATCACAAACTTCTTCTAATTCTTTATTGCTTCTAAAACCAAATAATTCTCTATTAATAGCAGTTAAATATTCTTTTCTAGTCCTAAAAATATCTTCATTCTTTAAATTTAATATTTTTCTTAACTCATCAAAACTATATGGAATTATTTTATCGAACTCTTTTCTATAAAGAATAAAATCTTTCCCTTCTTCTCCCATCTTTTAGAATAAAAGCTACAAAAACTAAATTTTCATTTCCTTGATTATTTAAAACATATCTTTGACCTACACAAAGTGTTAAATATTGTTCTGTAAATTTCTTTTTAAATTCAAGGCATATATATCCAAATTGTCCGCTTTCCCCTTTTATAATATTTCCTTTTTCATCTCTTGGCATATAATAAAAAGACATTTTTCTCGATTGCTTTACACCTGTTGCACTTAAAGACTTACTCGATTTATCCCCATTTAACATAAATGGGAATAATTGAATAATATTTGATTTCCCTGACGCATTTTGTCCTGTTATAAAAATTTTTCCATTTTTTAAGTCAAATGTTTCATTCACAAATTTCCAGTAGTTCAATAAATGAATTTTTTGTATTTGCCATCTATTAATTTTTTCTTCCATATTAATTCCTTTCTTCAACCGTCAACTTGACGGTTGACATCTATTAAAATAATTTTTGTGTTTCTATTTTATTATCTATCTTATCCTCTATTATTTCTTCTTTAAAATATCCTGTTATTTTTCCAACAGCTGAATAAATAATCAATTTCCCATCTTCTTCTTTTAAAAACTTCCATTCTTCCATGTGTTTAATAAGGTCATCAACTTTCAAATTTAGGATATTCTTAGTAATCCAAGAGCTGTTCTCTTTTTTATAATTAGATAAAAACTCTTCTAATTTTTCTTTTTCAAAAATAAAAGTATCATCTTTCCTTAATTCTACTTCATTATTTATAACTTTTTCTTTTAAAAAATTATTTAAAATTAAAATTAATTTATCCTCCGAATTATTTACACTTGGAAAACAATCTCCTATTAATTGCTCTTTAAAAAATAAAAATATCTCATTTCTATGAATGTGAATTTCTGATTTTAATCTCTCCTCAACACTTCTTATAAATCTTTTATTCTTCAAAAGTTCTATTTCCTCTGATGATAAATCTTTTAAATAAATCACAGGTTTGGTTATTAATTTTCTCATAAGATTAATTTTGGGTGGTAAGTTTTTTTGACTTTCTTCAAAGTCTTCTACACTCTTAAAATAAAAGATATTTTCATCAAAATTATTAACAATATAGTTATAATTACAATATTCTCCTTTTTTATATAATACTTTTACTTCGTCAATATTTTCTTCGTCAACTTCAATATCTGTATTTTCTCTAAAATTTGCTTTTATCAAAATATTTTGTTCTTCTGCAAATTTAAAAACATTCTTTAATAAATAACGAGTATGTCTGTTTTCCCAAGTCAAATCAATTAACTCTTTTAGATGTTTTTTTAACTTTTCAAAAATTTGTGCAAAAGAAAAAGTATTATGTTGAGTATAACCTTCTAAAGATATTAGTAAAGCTATATAAATACTATATTCCTCTTTTGTTTTTAAAAACTTACTTGCCATATAAGGCTCTGAAATAGTTGGTATTTTTTTTAGTTTAAACAAATTTCTATCAGAATACAATGTCCAGTTATAATTTTCCTTAAAATAAGCTGAAAGCTCTCTTTTCTTTTTTTCTATATCTCGAAAATTATCATCTGTTGATAATATTTTGTCATTTTCTAGTAATAATTTTATTAACTCAATCATTGGAAGCTCCTTTTTTAATTCATTCTAGTAAAAATACATCTTGGCATTTTACATAAACCATCTTCACATATCAAACTAACCTTTTGTTCTTCCATAATTTCTACTTTATAAAAAATACCATATTTAGTAACAGCTACTTTTTCGCTATTTATATATCCTTGAAAATATAGACTAAATAAAGTTTGAAATTCTTCCACCTTAATAAGTTTATTGTTATAGTCTAAGGTATCTATTTTATCTTTCAATAAATGAATTTTTAAATATTCTCTAATCTCTTTTTCTTTTATTTTTTTTAATCTTTCTTTTTCCTTTTCTTCAGGAGTTTTTTCACTTCTACCTTTTTTTGAACTTTTTATAACTTCTGTTTTCTTATTTTTTGTTAAAGCAATATTAGTCCCTTCAATATAATATGAACTTTCAACAGAATCATTAGCTGTATAATCTTTATAAGCTTTATAATGTCTAAATTGGTTTATCCCAAAAAGATACCCAGCCAATTTATTAACTTCATTGTCATTATTACAAGAGTTTATGAGTTCTAAAATATGAAAATATTCTTTATCCATTTTACGTCCACCAGTGGAAAGAGTTTCAGTAATATTTTCATACAATTTTCCAACAAACTTAATTACATATTTCTGAATATTAACTGATTTACTTTCTTCTCTTTCTGAAAACCAATTCTTTAGATCATTCCATATATTTTTAATTTTTGTCATTTCGTTTTCAAAAGAAGAAAAGTTTTCTTTTCCTGATTTTTCAGAAATTATTGGAGCTATCTTTTCAAAAAAAGAAGTTTCATATTGTTCCATTTTCTTAAACAAAACTTTCTTTTTCTTTCCTAATAAAGTTATAAAATTTTTAATTATTAACAAAAGTTCTCGTTGTACTTGTATTAGTTCTACTAGTTCTAATTCTTTAAATTCATCTTCAGCATTTCTATTAGAATATTTATTGATAAAAGTAATATATGTTGTATCTAGTGTTTTGTAGTTTATAAAAATTTGATGCCATGTATTATATATTTTTTCCTGCTCTCTTTTTTCATCAAGTTTTACTAAAATATCTATATTTTCAATTATTTTCTCTATATAACCCGGAGAAAGAGTTAAAGTTTCCTCAGTTCTATTCTCTCTATTATTAATATATTCCATTAAAGGAATAGTATCTTTCGTTATAGAATATAAGATACTACTCTTATGAAATTCTTCCCAAGTTTCAAAATTATCATAATCTAATCTTTTTGTTAAATTATTCCATTTAACTAAACTATTCATTAATTCATTAAAACCTTGACTATCTATATCTTTAAATTCAATATTATCTTTACACAAATCAAAAACTTCTTTTTCAGTTGCTTCTTGTCCTGCTTTGAAATTAGCTTTTTCAAATTTATAATTTGAATAAAAAACTTTTAAGATTGTTATATATTTTTTCCAATTCTCAGCAGTCATAAAAGTGGCTTCTATAATTTTCTTTTCCAATATATGTCCTCCATTTTATAAGTTACTAATTTTTTTGGATATTTGATGAGAAAAATCAGATATAATTTTCCATAATTTTTCTTCAGGCAAATCTTTAGCCAAATAAGACCTAACTATCATTTTTTTTGTTTCATGCCAACTTAAATTAGTATATGAACATTTATTTTGAAATTCTTCTCCTAAGTTTTCAATTTTTTGAAAAACTAATTCTAACACTCCTATAACTCCTGTTCCCCTGTCTTTTAAATTGTAAAAAGTATCTTCTTCTTTTTTTATTTTTTCTAATAAAATTTTACACTCAGGGAAATCTTTTATAGCAATTTCAAGAATTTCTTTGTCAACAAATTTTGAATTATACAATATATTATTTGGTAAAGCTCTTAAAACTTCTCCATCTCTTTTTACTAAAGATTTTAAAAGTTTTTTGTCTTTCATAAACTTTTCAGGAATAAACTGTAAAGCCCAAGGATTGTTATTTAAAGCAGTCATAATAATATTTTTATCATTTTTAAGCCTATCTGACGCTATTTCTAGGAAAATACCATCTTTTTTTATTGCTTCCATAATTACATCATCATCATCATTTAATCCACAAGTGAAGATTGTTGTCGAAGGTCCAAAATTTTTAATAACAGACAAAATAAATTCTTTATCTTCTAAGAAATCGTAGTATATATGGTATGATGAATAAATATCTTTTTTTAAAGCTTCCCATATAATTTCTTTGTCTTCTTTTAATCTTTTTGACAAAGATTCATATATATCAAATGATGTAGTTTTAGGTTTTTTTCCAAACTTTATAATTTTCATAACAAATTCTTTGTCATCTTTTAAATTTTGAGTACAATATTTAAAAAAAAGAAGATCTGATTTTGCTAAATTCAAAATAAATTCTTTACTTGATTTCAGTTCTTGAGAAACGAATCTCATCAAACTTTTATTATTATTTTTAGTCAAAGCAAAAAGAACCAATTCTTTATCATTTCTAAGTTCTTCAGATACCCACTCTATTGCTTTAGGATTTTGTTCGATTGCTCTCATACAAACTTCTTTATCGTTTCTAAGTTCTACACTTGCATACTGTAAATTTTTATAATCCAAACACAAAATTTCTAAAACTTCCTTTTTACTATTCCAGTCCATATTTCCCTCCAATTTTTTAAGATATTAAATATATTATATCACTAACAAATTAGCCTG
>ENA-OPVT01001860-OPVT01001860.1-human-gut-metagenome-genome-assembly--contig:-NODE-1860-length-12339-cov-2.281504_pt1 | contig 12339 bp, 9 predicted proteins | sample MGYA00241499_ERZ501990 | MGnify/ENA primary metagenome ERZ501990 (study PRJEB25962, sample SAMEA2042104) | human gut metagenome | biome: human gut; feature: human-associated habitat; material: faeces...
GAATCGTGACATTGCTGGACAGCACGGCGGTAGCGTCCCTGCCGGTGGTAAGTGTCAATGACGTGCTCAAATATGTGGCAGGCATCGACGTGCGGCAGCGGGGCGACATGGGCGCGCAGACGGATATTTCCATGCGCGGAGGTACGAGCGACCAGGTGGCCGTCTTCCTTAACGGCATCAATATCTGCGACCCGCAGACCGGCCACAATGCAGTAGATTTCCCTTTTGATGTCAATGACATTGACCATATCGAGGTCCTTTCCGGGCCGGCAGGCGTGGCTTACGGTTCGTCTTCCCTTGTAGGGGCCATCAACATTGTCACGAAAAAGCCTGTGGGAAAGGAAGTTGCGGCGCATGTCGAAGGTGGCTCCTATGGCTATTTCAATGGCGGTGCGCGTCTTGGCATAGTCACGGGAAAAGTCACAAACCAGATTTCAGCAAGCTGTCTGCGCTCAGACGGTTTCAGCCGCAATGCTGACGGGGGCCTGAATACCGACTATGAGACGGTCAAGGCTTATTATCAGGGCGGTTTCACTTCTGCAAAGGCGGATGTGGACTGGTTTACCGGGATAAGTCTGCGCAATTTCGGCTCCAATACATTCTACAGCGCCAAGTTCGACAACCAGTTCGAGCATACGTTCAAGTCTTTCGTGGCTGTCAAGGCTCAGACAAAGGGTTTTGTGAAACTCAGGCCTGAATTCTACTGGAACCGTGGTCAGGACAGGTTCGAACTTGTACGCGGCGATGAGTCCAAAGTTCCGTTCAACTATCACCGTACCAGTGTTTTAGGTGGCGGATTGACGGCCTGGATAGAGACCGTGGCAGGCAAGACCGCGCTCGGTGCCGATGTCCGAGATGAAGACATTATCAGTACCAATCTTGGTGAGAATCTCGAGTCTGTCAAGAAAGTAGGGAAGGCCGAGTACAAGAAAGGGCTCAGGCGCACGAATTACAGTATCTATCTCGAACACAGTTACGAATACCGCAATCTGGCGGCTACGGCAGGTGTGGCGGCTGTGAAGAATACCGGAAATGACGAGCCTTTCAAGTTCTATCCGGGAGTGAATCTGAGTTACCGCTTTTTGGGCGACTGGAAGGTGTATGCATCGTATAACTCTTCATTGAGAATGCCTACTTTTACGGAATTGTATTATTCCGTGGGCGGACATCAGGCCGACAAGAATCTGAAGGCAGAGAAAATGCAGTCTGTGGAAGGCGGTCTGAAATTCTCGAGGCCGTGGCTAAATGCCGTTCTGACAGTGTATTACAATATGGGACGCAATATGATTGACTGGACCAAGGACTTGTCGGAAGGGGCCAATGCAGAGTGGCGTTCGGGCAATTATACCAGGGTCAATGCCTTCGGTCAGGAGCTTTCCGCAAGGGTGGATTTCCCGGCATTGCTTGTCCGTGATGATTTCTTCTTGCGAAATCTGGATGTCGCGTTCAGCCACATTGACCAGGACAAGAAACTTGGAGCGGATGTGCAGTCTAAATATGCATTGGAATACCTTAAATATAAGGTGGTGGTGAAGGCCGGTTTCCATATCTGGAAGGGCTTGTGCGCTGATGCTTCGTGGAGATGGCAGGACAGGGAAGGCAACTATGAACTCTTCGAGAACAAGGTCTCCAAGGGAATGGTGCCGTATCGTCCATATTCATTGGTCGATGCACGTGTGTCATGGAGCGAGGTGCGTCGCGGAATTTCTTATAATATATACGCTGAGGTGAACAATGTGCTGAACCACAAATATTTCGACTATGGCAATGTGCCTCAGCCGGGTATAATCGCCAAGGCAGGACTTGTAGTGGGCTTCGGCCGCAGATAATGAACGAAATGGAACTGACTATTCCTACTCCGCGGGGAGATATCTTCGCCATATATACAGAGGGAGACGCTTCTGAATCAATGTGCCCGTATGACGACTCCGGGCGTGGACCGAAGCCGTTGGTGATACTGTGCCACGGACTGATGATGAACTGCAGGCAGAATCCGATTATGGGTTTTGCCTCCAGTCTCAACAAGGCCGGATATGATACGCTGCGTTTCGATTTCCGTGGAAGCGGACTCAGCAGTGGCGATATCACTGAAATGACTCCGCTTACGGAAGTGGATGACTTGAAGGATATTGTCGCACACTACAAGGATAGACGTATCGTGCTCTGTGGCCATTCGTTGGGCGGTCTGGTTTCATTGATGACGGCTGCCGAGGACCCGTCAATTTCAGCATTGGTCCTGTTGGCTCCGGCAGTGAACATTGAACTGGATTCCAGGGCCGGGCGTGTCGCCATCGAGACTTTTGATCCGGTCAATATTCCTGAATTTGTGGAAGTCTGGGGCTCAAGGCTTTCGCGGTCTTACTTCACCACAGCGCAGAATTTGGGGATATTTGAAAGAATAGCCAAATACAAGGGGCCTGTCTGTGTTCTGATGGGTGAAAGGGACAGGATTGTGGAGCTGAATCTTTCCGAAAAACTGCAGGAGGCATTGCCGCAGGCTCAAATTCATGTCATTCCTCATGCCGACCATCTGTTTTCCAGAGGAATCCGTCTGAAGGCTGCAGCTGTTGCTGTGGATTTCCTGCGCAATTTTTAAGGGCTCGCTTATACGTTTTAGGCGGAAAATAGTTAAATTAGCAGTTTGTCAGCGGTGTGCTGACAAGACCTATTATTAGTAATCAAGGTATGGTAAAATTTGTCCAGGAGCCGGCAAGAGAAATTCCGGTGAAAGATGAGGTGGATATTCTGGTTGTCGGCGGAGGCCCTTCCGGAATTATGGCAGCAAGGGCTGCTGCCGGTAAAGGGTTGAAAGTCATGCTTATAGAAAGCAGGGGATATGTAGGTGGCAATCTCACCATCGGTCTTCCGATTCTGGGTTTCCTCGGAAGGAAGGGAAATCAGGTAGTAGAAGGCCTGCCCCAGATGCTTATCGACAGATTGCGCGCGAAGGGCAAGGCGTCTGAACACAAGCCTTGCAAGAATCACGTCAGTCTGACCATCATTGACTCGGAAGAGGTAAAGGATGTGGCTCTCGGAATGCTCGAGGAAGTAGGCGTGAAAATTCTGTTCTACGTTTTCTGCTCAGATGTTATCAAGGAAGGCAATGAGGTGAAAGGCGTGATAGTCGAGAGCAAGGAAGGCCGTGAAGCGATTCTTGCGAAAACCGTCATTGACTGTACCGGTGACGCAGATGTGGCTTACCGTGCAGGCGTGGAATGTCACAAGGGCGACAAGGACGGCGGAATGCAGCCTCCTACACTCATGTTCTGCATGAGAGGTGTCAATGTCCCTGAACTCCGTGATGCCATCGTGAACCACCACGAGGAGTATGATATGGACGTGATGCCGCCTGAGCAGTTCAAGGAAGGGCCGTTCATCGTGGTCGGTTTCAGAAACAAGATCAATGAAGCCCGCGAAAAGGGTTATTCGATTCCTGTAGCGAGGACCATCCTCATTACCGGACTTGCGGATGATGAGATCTGGGTCAATATGTCCAGAGTCTGCGGTGTGGACTCCACGAATCCGGAAAGCTACACCAACGGTGAAATAACTGCTCGTACGCAGAATGATGAAATCGAAAGATATCTGCGTGACTTCATACCGGGATTTGAACATGCATGGAGAGACAAGGTCGCATCATTTATGGGAATACGCGAAAGTCGTGTGATAAAAGGCAAATATGTGCTGACTGCGGATGATATCCTCTCCTGCCGCAAATTCGAGGACTCGATAGGTGTGGCAAGTTATCCTGTGGATATCCATCACAGCCACGGAGATGACTGCACTATGATGTGGTGCCCGGACTGTTACGACCTCCCGTATCGTATGCTCGTGCCGGAAAATGTTGAGAATCTGCTTGTTGCGGGACGTTGTGCCTCGATGACGCATGAGGCTATGGCTTCAGCCCGCGTGATGTCCACCTGTATGGTGATGGGCGAGGGCGCAGGAAGAGCTGCCCGAATCGCAATCGAGGAAGGCGTGCCTGTTTCCAAGGTCAATGTGGAAGAAGTCCGGAAGGACCTGCGTGAAAGCGGAGCGTATCTCAGAGACTAATAGGCAATTACGCATCTTTAATACACTGAAACGACGTGAAAACATTGAAATACATACTTTCAGCTGCATTGGCATTGACAATGACAGTAGCGGCGACAGCCAAGATAGTGCGTGCTCCTCAGGAAAAAGGCACGCACAGGGTCTTGACCTGCAATATCAGAATTACCGGACTCAGCGAGGACGAAAATACTCCGGGCCAATGGGAAAACAGGAAGGAGGTCTGCAGGGACGTGATTCTTTCGCAGAAACCGGACATCATCTGCATGCAGGAGGTGATCTATGAGTCATATGCATATATGAAGAAGGAACTCAAGGGCTATACTTCATTCGGCTTTACCGGGCCGGAGATGGATCCGTACACTGAAGGATATCATTACATTGGCAAGAATGTGATTTTCTTCAGGACTTCGAGGTATGAAATGACCGGTTCCGGCTGCTATTGGCTTTCTGAAGATCCGCTTATCGGTGGCAGCCTTTCATGGAACACGACTCGTGCGAGACATTGTAACTGGCTGAGACTCAGAGATAAGAAAACAGGAGAGGAGTTCCGCATAATGGATATTCATCTGGACCACAAGACTGAGCTGGCTCGTCAGGAACAGACCAAGCTGACTATTCGCGAGACCTCGCAGTATGCGGAGGATTTTCCGCAGATCCTGTGCGGTGATTTCAATTCCGGACCGAAGAAGGCGGCAGCAGGTTTTTTGCGTGAGGCCGGATGGAAAGACGCTTATGAGACGCTCGGCATCCCTGAACGGAATTCGTTCCATGGATTCAAGGGCGAAAATTATAAGAAACCGAAGCCGAGAATCGACTTCATCTTCATGCGCGGTGCTGTGCAGCCTGTGTATTGCAAGATGCTGACGGATACTGTCAATGGCATTCTACCGAGTGACCATTATTTCATTGTGGCGGATTTGAAGATAGGAAATAACGACTAAATTTTCGATATATGACATCAGACCAGGCCGGAATCAGGCAATACATTGAGGAAAATAAGGACAGGTTCTTCGAGGAACTGTTCTCGCTTATGAGAATACCTTCGGTCAGCGCGAAGCCGGAGAACAAACAGGACATGTGGAAGTGTGCGGAGCGTTATGCCGAACTTCTCAGGGAGGCCGGTGCAGATGAGGCCGGTGTGTTCCCGACAGAAGGGAATCCTGTAGTCTTCGGGCAGAAGATCATTGACCCGACATATAAGACGGCATTGGTTTACGGCCATTATGACGTGCAGCCGGCAGAACCGCTCGAAAAATGGAACTCGGATCCTTTCGAGCCGGAAATACACGACGGAGCCATCTGGGGACGCGGTGCCAATGATGACAAGGGCCAGACTTTTATGCATGTGAAGGCTTTCGAGTACCTTGTAAGGAACGGACTGCTCAAGCACAATGTAAAATTCATCTTCGAAGGTGAGGAGGAAGTCGGCAGCAAGAATCTTCCGGTTTGGGTCGAAGCTAACAAGGAAAGGCTTGCTTGCGACGTGATTCTCGTTTCGGACACGACAATGTTGTCCGACAAGGTGCCTTCCATCAACTGCGGAATGCGCGGCGTGACTTATCTTCAGGTCAATGTCAAGGGACCAGACAAGGACTTGCATTCAGGACATTACGGCGGGGCTGTGGCCAATCCGATAAATACTCTGTGTGATATGATTTCGTCATTGATAGACAAGGACGGAAGGGTTACCATTCCGGGGTTCTATGACGATGTGGAGGAACTTTCTGCTGAGGACAGGGCTTCACTCGCACGTGCGCCGTTCGATATGGAAGAATATAAGGAAAGCATCGGCATCAAGGAAGTCAAGGGCGAAAAGGGCTACACTACGCTTGAGCGTACGGCGATCAGACCTTGTCTGGATGTATGCGGAATCTGGGGCGGTTACACTGGAGTCGGCAGCAAGACGGTGCTTCCGTCAGAGGCTCATGCCAAAATTTCCATGCGCATCGTGCCGAACCAGAAGGCTGACAAGATCATTGACCTGGCTGCAAAGCATATCCTCGCGATAGCGCCTCCTTATGTCGAGGTCAGCGTCGAGAAGATGGAGGCGGGCAACGGATTCCTGATCCCGATCACTTCTCCGGCTTACAAGGCTGCATCCCGTGCGATGACGGAAGTCTATGGTATTGAGCCTGTTCCAAGTCGTGGCGGCGGCAGTATCTGTGTGCTTGCGGACATGAGGAACATTCTCGGTGCGGACCCTCTGTTGATGGGCTTCGGTCTGGAGCGTGACACCATCCACTCTCCGAACGAGAGTTATCTGCTCCGTCAGTTCTATGCGGGAATTGAGTCTATAACCCTGTTTTACGAATATTGGAAATAATCATAATAAACTAATAATGAACGAATTGAATACCATACTGGGAAATTTCGCGATTGAGGGCGAAATCAGTGAAATCAAGCCTCTCGGCAACGGACTTATCAATGACACTTACAAGGTGACCACAGCCGGCGATGCGCCTGACTATGTGCTGCAGCGGATCAACAATGCCATCTTCCAGGATGTGGACATGCTTCAAAACAATATCGAGGCAGTAACTTCCCACATCCGCAAGAAACTTGTCGAGGCAGGGGAAAATGACATTGACCGTAAAGTGCTGAGATTTATTCCGTTGAAGGACTCGGCCAAGACTTATCTTGAGGTGGACGGTAAGTTCTGGAGAGTGTCTGTTTTCATTCCTGACGCCTACACTTACGAGACTGTAAATCCGGAGTATTCTTACTGTGCCGGCAAGGCTTTCGGAAATTTCGAGTCAATGCTTTCTGACCTCGATACCGAACTCGGCGAGACAATTCCTGATTTCCATAATATGGAACTCCGTATGGCTCAGCTTATCGACGCCGTGGAAAATGACTGCCGCTGCAGGATTGACGAACCGGAAGATGGTGATGGAAGAGAACCGATTGCTGATGACCCTGACCACAGTGACGAGGTCGTGGCAATGCTGGATGACATCGACGAGCACAGTGAAGAGATGTGCAAGGCGGAGCGTATGTATCGCGACGGGCAGCTGCCTAAACGTATCTGCCACTGCGATACCAAGGTCAATAACATGATGTTCGACAAGGATGGCAACGTCTTGTGTGTCATCGACTTGGATACTGTGATGCCGAGCTTTGTGTTCTCGGATTTCGGTGATTTCCTGCGCACTGCGGCCAATACCGCGCCTGAGGATGAGCCGGATACTTCCAAGATCAGTTTCAATATGGATATCTTCAAGGCGTTCGCACGTGGATATATCGAGTCCACCAAAGGCTTCCTGACTGACGTGGAGAAGGAGAATCTGCCTTATGCTGCATGTATGTTCCCGTTTATGCAGGCTGTGAGGTTCCTCGCTGACTATCTTAACGGCGACACCTATTTCAAGACCAAGTACATCGACCATAACTTTGTCCGCGCGCGTGCCCAGATGGCTCTGTTCCACAGCGCAATGGATCATCGTCAGGAGATGACCGACTTCATCAACAGCCTGTAGTATAGCGATGCAACGTGAAAATCTTGTTGTTCGAAAATCCGTGCCCGAGGACATTGACCGTCTGAAAGACATTTTCGCTCACGCCAGGCTTTTCATGGAAAACACTGGCAATCCCGACCAGTGGGGAGACGGCTACCCGAGCGAAGAGCTCATTTTGGATGATATCAGCAGTGGGGACAGCTACGTCTGCGTCTCGGAAGGACGTGTTGTCGCCACTTTCGTCCTGCGCGGCGGAGATGATCCGACCTATGCGCAAATATATGAAGGTCAATGGCTTGACTCTGCGCCATGCGCTACTATCCACCGGATTGCATCATCCGGGGAGGTGAAGCACATCTTCCACGCCGTGGTTCACTTTGCATTGACCCGCTACGACAGCATCCGTATCGACACACACAGCGACAACAAAGTCATGCAGGCGGCCATCCTCAAGGAGGGCTTCAGCTACTGTGGTGTCATCCGCTGCTGGAATGGCACAGAACGTCTTGCCTATCAGTATATAAAGTGATTGTGGATTGTCCTGAACATGTCCGGGATGATCAGAATCGGTGACGTGAAGAGAAGGATGATTCCCCAATCCTGAAGAGACAGAGCTTCAACATTGAATGCTGGGCCGCAGAAATTCACGATAATGAACTGGCCGGCGAGAATTACGAAAGCGATGATGACAAATCCGCGTCCGATGGCTTTCTTTCCTTCCTTCGGGTTCTTGAACAGCATGACCAGGTCGCCCAGCAGACTTCTGCCAGTCCTGAAGAACCTTGCATTGAACAGATTCCAGAACTGCAGCACAACGAAAATTGAGAAGAAGATGCCTTTCTCGTAAGTGGTCAGGACATTGTCCGCAGTGTGGCCGGACAGGAATTCCGTAAAGAATGACTTCATTGCTTCTTTAGTGAAAAGGCCGTTCATGCTGGTAATGTCCAGATGCCAGAGAACCTGCCACAGAAGAGCCAGGTATATGAAGAAGCAGATGCTCACGGAGAATATCGACTTGGCCATCTTTCTGTCGATTATATGGCTCTTTGGACTACGTGGCTTATCGTTCATCACTTTAGGATCGGCAGGCAACGAAGACAGAGCCATGGCCGCGAATGTATCCATAATCAGATTCACCCAAAGCATTTGTGTGACTGTCAGCGGGGATTCCATTCCGATGAATGAACCCAAAAGCACCACAAGGCAGGCACATACGTTTATTGTCATCTGGAAGAGAATGAACCTCTTGATATTCAGATAGATGGAACGTCCCCAGAGGATGCCCGTATTGATGCTTGAGAAAGAATTGTCGATTATGGTGATGTCGCTTGCCTCTTTCGCCCTTGCCGTGCCGTCTCCCATTGACAAACCGACCTGAGCCTTTTTGAGTGCAGGAGCGTCATTGGTCCCGTCTCCTGTTACAGCGACCACTTCGCCCATCCTTTGCAGCAGGGTGACAAGCCTGGCTTTGTCTTCCGGCTTAGCTCTGGACAATATCTTAAGGCGCGGAATGATCTTCATGGCCTGTTCATCCGACATCTCCTCAAAGGATTGGCCGCTCAATGTCAGGTCCTCCTCACCTTCATTGATGATGCCTAATTCCCGTCCTATCTCATTGGCAGTCACTGCCACGTCGCCGGTAACCATTATTACCCGAACACCGGCTTTCCCCTGACACATATCTATGGCGTCTTTCACATCAGGACGAACAGGATCGGCTATCCCGACCATTCCGATGAATGTGAGATTGCCTTCATTTCCGTCAGGGTCAATGTATTGTGCGGCAAATGCGAGCGTTCTCATCGCTTTGCTTTGCCACCCGGTCAGCGTGTCCTTGATATTTTCGGCAGTTGCACCCTCCGGGAAAGCGCTGCATCGGGAAATGATTATCTCAGGTGCTCCTTTCAGCAGCCGGATCTTTCCGCCCTTCACGTCAGGATTCTCAATGAGCGTCTCCATGCTTTTCGTCAATGAGGAGAAACTCTTCCTGTCCAGTATGGTGCAATCTTCTCTAATCGGAAGATAATCAATGCCTTTCTCTTCTTTTAACCACATCAGCAGCGCTCCTTCAGTCGGATTGCCGATAGCCTTGACATTGCCTTCTTCATCCTCGGACAGGCCGGCTGTAGCGTTTATAGCAATGCTTCTGCTGATAATGTCATCGTTTCCGAAGAACTGTGATTGAAGGACTTTCATCTTGTTTTCCGTGAGAGTGCCGGTCTTGTCAGTACAGATGACCGTGGTCGCTCCCATTGTTTCGCATGCGTGCAGCTTCCGGACAAGATTCTTCTCCTTGAGCATCTTCTTCATGCTCAGCGCAAGACTGATGGTAATGCTCATCGGAAGTCCTTCAGGAACAGCCACCACAATCAGGGTCACAGCTATCATTATCGAACTCAGCACGTATTCCAGAATCTGGACTATGTCAGTGTTGTTGTCAATGTTCCCGTCCAGGAAGAAATAATAGAAAAGTCTCCCCACTACTATAAGGCCGGCAATGATGTAGCTCACCTTGGTAATCATATTGCCCAGATTGTCAAGCTGTTGCGAAAGGGGAGTGGTGACTTCCTGTTCTTCCTGAATCAGTTTTGCGCCCTTTCCTTCCTCCGTGTCGGTTCCGACAGCAGTCACGCGACAAACACACAGCCCCTCGATAATCGTGGAACCGCGCAGGACTATGTTCGCCGGGAAAGTAGTATCTTGTTTGCCTTCAGGTACAGTTACATATTTGTCAGCATAGAGCTCACCGGTGAATATGGATTCGTCCACCTTCAGGGAAGCAGCTTCGAGGACAATGGCATCCGCAGGCACCTCATCTCCGCTTTCGAGCTGGACAATATCCCCGACGCAGACATCGCATTTGCGTATTTCGTAGAACTGTGTCTGTCTGCCGTTGCTGGACTTGCGGATTACCTTGACCGGTCTTTCATCCTTGACCTTGTTCAGCACTTCAAACTCTTTCTCAGCGCGTACCTCAAATATGAAACCGATACCTGTAGCAAGCAGAATCGCCACAAGTATTCCGGCAGGTTCTATCAGGGATGATGCCGGTTTTCCAAGCCAATACACCTCATATACGGATACGATTACCGAAAAGACCAATACTACGAGCAGAATGATTATGATCGGGTCCCTGAACTTGTCCAGGAACTTCTTCCACAGTGATTCCTTTTCAGCTTCGGGTATAATGTTCTTTCCGGCTCCGTTCACCACTTCCGGAGAGCCTTGCTCAAGGCAGCTTGATATGTATGATTTGTTCATCTTTGGGACGATTGTCATAGCAAAGGTATTGAATTATTTATAAGGAAGATACGGAAACGCTCGTTCAGATCTTCAAGAAATCTCATTTCATCGTCTTCAATGATGGAATCAGCTTCTATCAGGTCTGACAATATCCGTGCGAAAGCAATTCGTTGAAGTCTATCTTTCAGGAGCATTTTAAATCAAAATCCGATGAATTGTGAGAGGGCTTGGGTGATGTCATTGTAAGTCGCCTCGAAATCGCCAGTGTACCAGGGATCTGCCACGTCACGTGCATTGCCTGTGAGTGACATCAGCAGGGATACGTTGGCGTTTTTCCCGGGGAACATGCGTTCCAGATTACGCAGGTTGTTCCTGTCCATGACGAAAATATGATCAAAGCAGGAATAGTCTTCCGCCGTTATTCTGCGTGCAGCCCTGCGTTCGAACGGAATTCCGTGCAGGGTCAATGTCCTTTTGGCCGGCGGATAGATGTCGTTGCCGATTTCCTCCGTCGATGTGGCTGCGGATGCTATTTCAAATTCATTCTCTTTCCCTGCATCCTTGACCATCTTCTTCATTATAAACTCAGCCATCGGACTTCTGCATATATTTCCGTGGCACACAAAAAGCACTTTTGTCATTTCCTCATAATTTCTGCTGTAAAATTACAGAAAAAATAGCAGATTCCTACATCTTCCGCTGTGGCAGACTGTCAGCTAATGAAACTGGCCAGAGGAGACACATCTAAGCCGGTAATGGCCCGGGAAGTGCGCCTTACTAATACATTTGTGGGCGGCAGTATCTTCGCTGACGATATTACCTTAGTCAATTGTGTGGTGGTTGGAGGTGTTTTCGCCAACAAGGAACTCTCTCTGAACAGTTGCATTGTAGGGACTTTCAATGCTCCGAGTGTAACAATGGAAGGAGATAATTCACTCTTGCTTCCGAGTGCATTCTCGTTGGAGCCGATTAAATTCAATCCTGGCACGACGACGTTATATAATCTTGCTTTAGCTGACTTGGGTGCTCTTTACAAAGGCGTAACCCCGGCGGCCAATTCCGGCAAGATCAAGATGAATCTTGAAACAGATGAAGTTAAGAGCACTCTGACTTCTGATGACCGGCAAATGTCGGTGAGAAATTATACGGTTGTCGGAAAAGTTCTTGCTGCGGATATGATCGACTGGGAAAAAATGCAGAATCATTTTCTGCTAACAGCCGCAAGCTTGAATACACAGCTGCTAAGCGTTTATGATTTGGGTATGGACGCCAATGGAGAGAAAGCTCTTCTTACGCCAGAAAAGATATACGATTTCTTTATGGCTTTGATGCTTGGAAAGATTACTGTTCCTGAAATCGACGGCAAGTTCTCCATAGAGTCAATCTCAGAAAATCTTCGATAGAAGAACACAATCATTCAGCCCCTTGTAGCAATAATTGACAGTTTGCTCAGGGGGCTGAAAAGCATTGTAGCCTTCATCAAGACTTCAAAGGATGAAAAGGACAATGACGAGGTGTAGCTGGACATGCGGTCAGCCACGGCGGACGTGGCCACCCCACGGCCTCGGGAAGTGGGAGGTGCCTGCCG
>ENA-OPVT01001863-OPVT01001863.1-human-gut-metagenome-genome-assembly--contig:-NODE-1863-length-12305-cov-3.815918_pt1 | contig 12305 bp, 15 predicted proteins | sample MGYA00241499_ERZ501990 | MGnify/ENA primary metagenome ERZ501990 (study PRJEB25962, sample SAMEA2042104) | human gut metagenome | biome: human gut; feature: human-associated habitat; material: faeces...
ACCTCTGATCAACTCATTGCTGCTTTGAAAGAAGCAGGTTTTACAGAGATAAAAACGTATTCAAATACAAAAAATCATTGGATAAGTATTGTTGTAACGAAATAGCTAATTTCCGATTTATAAAGGAGGCATTATCATGGGAATATTTGATAAGTTGAAAGGTAAAAAAACAGTAGATTGGAGTAACGCATATATTGCTACCCCTAAATTCTACGGAAAACCAGACGGTACGCCTTTTGGTGCAATCGCATTGACAGAGGGAACAGAAACTATTTTACCTAAAACGCCACAGAATGAGTATAGAGTGGACGGTAAGATTGTATCTGAATGGAAATTAGTACTTGTTAGTACAACAAAAGATACGATTGTCGGAGATGCAGATTATTTTACGGCATTACAGAATGTTGAAAAATATGCTCTCGATTCAAAGAAAGATAGCGTTTTAGTTAAGGGACTTTCATTAAGTGAATTGGAAAGTTTAAGGGGATAAACATTTCAATCAAATTTCAGTTTATAAAGCATTACTTCGGTAGTGCTTTTCTTTTACCCTATTTTAGAAAGGACGGTGAAAAGATGGCTAATTATAAATCTTCGGATGAAAAAACTAAACAAGCTTTTGAGATGATTGAACAAGGTGTAAAAGATGTTTATTCTTCTGATTCTTTTAAACGATATTTATCTTGTTGCAGCAAATTCCACAATTATTCATTGAACAATACTTTACTGATACTAGCTCAAAAGCCGGATGCAAGTTTAGTTGATGGTTATCGTTCCTGGCAAACAAACTTTAATCGACATGTGGATAAAGGTGAAAAAGGATTGATGATCCTTGCTCCTGTAACTTATAAAGAAGACAGGTTGATGAATAAATTAGATGAAAATGGAACTATTGAATTGGATGAATCTGGTTCACCCATTCAAGAACAGCGACAAGTCAATGTGACACGATTTAAAACAACAACTGTATTTGATATATCGCAGACTTCAGGTGATCCTCTCCCTTCTTTGATTCACGATTTAACGGGGTCAAGTAATGAAATTAAAGCCATGATTCAAACGATTCAGTCAGTATGTATAATTCCCATTGAATTTAAAACGGAAACTGAAGATCTGAATCTTATGACAGGAGCTAAGGGATACTATTCTCTTAAAGAAGATAAGGTTGTCATTAATAAAGAGTTGGAAGATTTACAAATCGCCAAAACATTAATTCATGAGTATGCTCATAGCATACTTCATAAACAAACAGATAAAAATCAAAGCCAACGAGAAATTGAAGCCGAATCGTTGGCTTTTGTATTATGTGATCATTTTGGACTAGATACTTCTGAATATTCATTTGGTTATATTGCTAGCTATGCTGATAAAGATTTTGATGAATTGAAATCTATCTTAGTTAATATTCAAAGTACGGCTCATGAAATGATTGAACAACTAGAACCTGTATTCAAGGAGAAACTGCATATGATAGAAATGAAAAGTAAATATATAACACCATTAGAAATGGAACAAATGAATCATGATATTGTGATTCAAGTTTCTTCTTTGATGGAACAATATAAAGATGCATTAAATGATCCAAATGTATCCACTTCGGATATTCATGAAATGGTGGATCAACAAATCTATGATGTTATCAATAGTAAGCTTGAATATTCTGATCAGGCTTTTTTATTTGGAAACAATCACGACTATTATCAAACACTACGAACAATATGTTTTGAAGCATTCACGGATCCCAATTTTGATTTAAGTAAGAACTGGTTTATTGAAAATTCAATCGAACATAGAAACTATGAGTTATTTGAACAGATTGCCCAACCATTACTTACCAAGGATGCTTATTACATCAAATATACAACACCTGGATTTATGGATCTGAATGTTGAAATCATTGAAGATGATCGATTGGTTATGGCTCATAACTATGAATTGAATGGCGATCTAATGGCTGATCCTGATATTGAATTTACGGTGGATAAAGAAAACAGACTGCTCTACCCTCAATCTTATCAACAGGATAATCTTCAATTCTATGAAAGAGTGGATGGAGATCCATTCCGTGCCAATGAACTCAATCGCTTTATGAATCAATGGATTCACAATATCCAGGAACAAAGATACAAAGTCGAAACGATTTATACGGATGAATTTGAATTATTTGCAAAAGAAAATCCAAATGGCGTACGTAAGTTTTGTAAAGAACATGGAATTGCAAAAATGGCACCAAAAAGCAAGGAGTTGGAAAGATGAGTCAACGATTAATACGAAAAGACGTTCTAGAAAAAGTAAGAACCTTATCTGCTTTTGATTATTTAAGAAACTATGCTCCAGACCTGTTAGTAAAAAATGGGAGAACAGATTATTATCATCGAGATCATGATTCCTTGCATTTTTCCAATGGGAAGTGGTATTGGTGGTCACAAGGTAAAGGCGGAACTTCTGCACTAGATTATTTAATTATTGTAGAAGGTTATGAATTTAAAGATGCCTGTAACTATCTATCCGAATTAATGAATGTTAGTGCACCAGTTACTACTTATTATCATCCAAAACCAACAAAGCCATTTGAATTACCTATTAAAGATAAAAACAATGATTTAGTGATTCATTATTTATGTGAAGTACGAAAAATTGATAAAGGAATTGTAGAAGATTTCATATCCAAAGGAATGATTTATCAATCTGCCAATTTCAAGAATGCAGTGTTTGTTGGATATGATGGAAATAAACCTGCCTATGCATTTAAACGAAGCATCTTTAAAAATTTTAAATTAGATCATGCTGGAAGTAATAAGGCATTTAGTTTCAATTACACAAATACAAATAGTAGTGAACTCCATGTGTTTGAAGCAGCTATTGATTTATTGTCCTACATGACACTTTTAAAAATGGATGAAATGGATTATACCGAATTTAATTATCTATCTCTTGCTGGTGCCAGTGATAAGATTGCGAGTAAATCTGAAGCCGATATTCCTATTGCGCTAAAAGCGTATTTAGAAAGAAATCCAAATATCAAAACAATTGTTTTTCATTTAGATAATGATGAAGTTGGTATTGGTGCGACATCTAAAATCATTTCTGTTTTGAATTCAAAATATCAATGTATAGATGAGCATCCAACTTCTTACAAAGATGTAAACGATGAATTAATTGATAAGGCGAATCAGAATTAATTGATAAGCTAACTATATAAAAGTCAACAGAAATTGATGAAAAAGTTTGAAAATGAAATTCTTTGAACAAGTTAGTTTCAGAAGGTATCTGTTCTTTGAAAATGTGAATATTCAGGCATGATGAAAACAACTTCAGCAGAAGCTGTTGAATGTAATTCAATTGTTTCTATGCCTATCGCAATAAAGCTGGATCAAACTGTGTACCTGTGCTTAACAGGTGGTAGATGACTCGCATGAGTTTTCTTACACAGTGACCCTGTGCACACCTGTGTCCTTTTCCCTGGGCTATCTTTAACAGATAGAATTTTCTGAAAACGGGATTGTACTGTATGACAGGTGTAATGATCTGATACAGGGTCTTTCTGAGGTATTTACAGCCTTTCTTTGTAATGGCAGTGTGTTGAGCGGTGAACTGTGATGATTCATAGGTCAACGGTGCTACACCTGCAAATTTAATGATCTGAGAAGGCTTTGAATAGTTGTGTATATCTCCTAATTCTGCTAGAATCGAAGTACCAGAGAAATGTGAAATCCCTGGAATGGAGAGAATAGGAGAGTTGTTTTGGATGGAGAACTCTTCTATTTTTTTATCTATTTCAGCGATCTGTTCCTTGATGAGTTCAATCCGTGCTACCAGATGCTTGATCTGAGTGGCTTCTGAACTGGATGGAAAGCCAATTGAATTTCTGGCTGCTTCCTTCAGCTCTTCAGCAGTAAGAGAGATGTGCTTGCCTCTGCCGGTATCAAAGCATTTACGAAGTGTACGGATGTCTGCGTGTGCAATTGCATCAGCGCTTCCAAATTCTTTCAGTATGTTCATATACACAATTCCATACTTGGACTTGAATAAACTGTTGAATTCAGGAAATACGACATCTATGCACTTCTGCAGACGATTTAAGAGTTGATTTTCTTCTTCCTTGAGATTGTGGTGTTCTCTAGTCAGCAACTTCTGCTCATACAGATCAAAGCTGCTGTATTTTGAAATACGGTAAGATTTGACGCGCTGATTAGAAGCAAGTACGTCACAGATAGTCAGAGTATCCAGCTTGTCATTCTTAGAGATTCCTCCCTGCATTTTGCGGGTAAGGTTAGTAGCAACAGGATTGATCAATGCAACCTGATAGTTTCTGTCCAAGAGAAACTTCAGTAAAGCAAGATTATAGTGGCCTGTATCTTCCATACCGATGAGAATATCTTTCTGAGGTAAATGCTTAAAGGAAGAAAGCAGTGCATTGAATCCATCTCTGTTGTTTTTGAAGAATACAGGTTCAACAAGAATTTCACCTGTTTCCTTTTCAAGGAGACAGAAAGAGTGTTTGAGTTTACCAATGTCAATACCGACTAAATACATAAAAATACATCCTTTCAAAAAAATATATGCGATGTGTTTAATACCACAGCACTTAAACCACAAAACCTGGTGCAAAATACGAATTCAAAGACTCATCTAACTAATCATTGTTCTGGAATAAGTCGTGGTAAGACCCTTATCAAAGTAGTCAAAGCTACAAGGAGAACTACAAATCCACATTCACATATTTCAATATTCTACAAGATACATCGAACCGTTATCAATCACGGTTAAACAGGATTGATAGAAAGAGTGAGTATATTGTGAATGACTTGTTTTATGAGTCTTCAACAATATACCAGGCGAATCATATATAATTGAATTTTTGTATACTTTAAAGTATACTACTTATAAGTATACAAATAACCAGTTAGGAGGGAATCAATCATGTATGGTAGAAAAGAAGAAATGAATCATCTAAAAGAATTGTATGATAGTAATAGATTTGAATTTTTAGTGATGTATGGTCGTAGACGTGTTGGCAAAACGACCATTCTTCAGGAATTTGCTGAAAACACGAATTCTATATTCTTCCCTGCTCGTGAGAAAAATGACGCACTAAACTTGGAAGATTTTTCTAAAATGATTCAATATCATTTTGATAAAAATTTTATTGCTTCCTTTCAAAGCTGGGAAGATGCATTGAATTATATTGGTGCAAAAGTTGAACAAAGAACTGCCGTTATTATTGATGAATTTCCATATATCATTGAAGAAAATCCTTCTATAAAATCAATTTTGCAACATACAATTGATCATAATTGGAAAAATAAAAATATTTTCCTAATTCTTTGTGGATCTTCTGTAAGTATTATGGAAAGTGATGTTATGGGCAGAAAAAGCCCATTGCACGACAGGCAAACTTCTTCTTTAGAAATTAAGCCTTTTGATTATTTAGAGAGTAGTGCATTTTTCTCAAATTACAGCAATGAAGATAAATTATTGGCTTATGGTATTCTTGGTGGGATTCCAAGATATTTGGAAGCATTTGATTCCAAACTTTCCATAGAAAGAAATATTGCTGAGAAAATCATTCGTAATGGTGCGTATCTACATGAAGAACCAGATAATCTTTTAAAGGCAGAATTAAGAGAAACAAATGTTTATAGCAGTATTTTGTCAGCTATTGCCAATGGCAGAAATAAAATCATTGATATTGCCAACTTCATTCATGAAGATCGTACAAAAGTTGCTAAGTATCTGATTACTTTACAAACACTTCGATTGATTGAAAAAAGAATTCCGTGTGGAGAACCTGAAACAAGTAAAAAAACAATATATGTTATTAAAGACAATTTCTTTAAATTCTGGTTTAGATATGAATTCACAAATAATTCCTATTATGCAATGCTTGGAGCTAAAGATGCTTCCAAAGAAATTATGAAAGATATCAGTAATCTGATGGGTGATGCTTTTGAAGATATTTGTAAAGAATACATCATTCGACTAGCTAAACAAAGAAAACTTCCATTTATTCCCTATCATTTAGGAAAATGGTGGGGTGCAAATCCTGCAATTAAGGCACAGGATGATGTTGATTTACTAGCTATTGATCGTACAGGCACGAAAGCCATCTTTATAGAATGCAAATTCACTTCTCAACCAATGCCTTATGATGAATATGAAGATTTAATGACAGCTACAAAAGCTTTTCCAAATATAGAAGAAAAACAATTATGGTTCATCAGTAAATCTGGTTATACAAAATCTGTAATCGAACAGGCAAAGAAAGATCAAGCAACTTTATTAACGGTTGATGATTTATTTGACTTTTGATACACTTTATTTAGTAATTTGGGCTGGTCGAAAGACCCGGGTCCACACATTGGCGGGTAAGATACTCGCCTTTTGTATTTTTAGATAAGGATGATATATATGAAACCAAATAGGCTTAAACAACTATCAGAAAAAGAATTTCTTGAACGATTAGAAAAATCAAGAAAGCAATCTAAAGATGGAAAAGGAAAAGATGCAGATACTGCAATAAAAGACATTCGAAAGAAATATAATTTGTGATTATTATTAAGGGAAAGTAGATGCTTTCTCTTTTTTATTATTCAAATTTAGAAAGTGAAGGTGATGCAATTTGAATAAACAATTTGATTTATTTCAGAAAATGAAGATAAAAGAAGTCTGTGAAAATATCAGTCGTATGACTTATGCCTATATTAATCCAGACACAAAACAACCTACTGTTGTTCCATCTAAACATTACAAAGATATTCTAGATCAGCCTGTAGAAGTTTTAGTTAATGATCAGGTAAAGAAGCAATTCTTAAATATCATGTTTAAGCAAATGAAAGCATTGAAGGATGAAGAACCTATTTTATTCAATGAAACTTTGCTCTTGATGGATTTAAACAAAACACCGGATAGTTTAGAACTTAACGAAGAAGCTGCATTAAAGATTACTGCTACAGAACTTGTAGAAAATGAAAAAACACAGAAGAAAAAATTTCATCTTGTTGATAATGAATATTTGAATGCCTATGAATCCACAAAGAATGATTCAGAATTGATGACTCAACTTTTTGGTGAACAACAAAATGAACGAGTTTATTCTATTGAATTAGATGAAATGGATATGGAAAAGCCAAAGTCAAAAGGAGGAAAGAACAATGACTTACAACACTAGAATTTATAATTACGCAAACTTACATTCAGAAGATAAACAAATCGTACAGGCACAATTACTCATGTTGGAATCTGTAGAAGATACCATTACAAATTACACATACGCAAAGGAAACTTCCACAAATATTTTAGAATCTATTTCTCTTGAAGAAGGAATCCATGCATTAGAAGAAGCAAAACAAAATATGTATAACGATATTGTTGAATATATGATTTTTGCGATTGATAACTATGAAAATGAAGTATATGAATTAGATACAGATGATCCATTCTATGGATTGTATGTAGAAATGGAGAACTTAGAAAATGAATAATGTAGAAACAATTGAATTCAGTACGGCTAATCTTGAAAGATTGGCTTTTTATTTTAAGAATTTGAAGATGGAGGTTAGTGGAAAATGGTACACAATGACAAAGTTTTAGAGGATGTAAATGCTCTGCTTGATTATAATGCCGTTAAAGATTATTTATTTATGACAGTCATTAATGCAGAAGAACATAAAAATGATTTAGCCACTATGCCTCATACTATTATTGGCGATCTTGCGATTGTTTATAAGATTATGATACAAACAACAAATGACCGTTTTTTTTCGGCTAGAGTTACAAATCAACTCATGGATCAGTACGGAATTGATGTAAACAAACTTCATAACGATGCATTGATTTCATCGCCAAATATGATGAAACCAGAAATACTTCCATTAGAAACCATGTTGATAGGAATTCCAAAAGACATAGCCTTGGAAGAAAAAGAACATCAACTTGTTGTTCTGACAAATGAACATAAAACAGATGGTGCAGCCACAATGTTCTATGCTGGAATTTTAAATGATTTGGCTGAAAAATTAAAACGTGACTTATATATCATTCCATCATCAACAGATGAGTGTATTGCATTATGTGATTCCCCTTCTTTGAATATTGAACATGTTAAAGAAATGCTTCTTTCTGTTAATAAATCAACATTGGTAGATCCTGATAAAAAGCTATCTGATCATTTGTATCATTATGATAAAGATGAACACATTTTAGAAAAAGCAGATGATTATGAAAAGCGAATCAACAAACATAAATATTCGCAATTACTTCATTAGAAATTGGAGATTTCAAAATGATAAAGTACGAAGATATCGTTAAAAGAATATCCACTATTGAAAAGAAAAAAATCAAAAATGAAGAACGCATCAAAACACTTTCTGAAGAAAATAATATTCTGACTGCAAATCTAAAACTACTGAATCAGAAAAAAGAAATGTTCGAAAAAATGGATCAAGATCTTGCCGATTTGATTCCGGATAAGAAAAAGACTGTAGCCAATTAATGTCTACAGTTGTAACAAGCAACGTCTTTTGGGGACAAAAGACAAGTATTTAGGGAATATCCCTAAGACCCTGAGCTATCACAATTTGTTGATAGCTCTTTTAAGATTGGAGGTACATGAAAATGTTTAATAGTATAACCCTATGTTTTATCAGTTTTCTTGGTGGAGGATTAGTTGGGATGGGTACGGTTTTATTTATTTAAGGTGCTTTCTACAATGAAAACAAAATCGAAGAAAAAAGAAATCAAAGTTAGATTAACGAATCAAGACTTTGATCATCTTAACAATTTAGTTAAAGAATCAAGTCTATCTCGTGAATCTTATCTAAGAATGTGTATAAACGGTTTAGTGCCTAGAGCTGTACCAAGTAAAGAATTAATCGAAGTAATCAAAATTTTAAGAGAGATTGCTGAAAAGATGAATCAAATCGCGATATCTGTTTATACACAAAATGCAATGGATAAATCCTTTTACATGGAAAACTATGAAAAGCTGCAATATCAAATCAATGAGATTATGATTTTGATTCGACAACCAATCAATATGGAGGAAGTATGGCAATTACCAAAATATGGGCAGTAAAAGATGATTTAAATCGTGTCCTAAACTATATTAAAAATCCAGATAAAACAAAAGAAGATATGAGTGATGGTTTAAAAGAAGTTTTAACTTACACTACCCAAGGCTATAAAACAAACGAAAAAGAGTTTATTACCGGAATCAATTGTGAACCTCGTACGGCCTTAAAACAGATGATGAATACAAAGCTTTCTTACAACAAGATGGATGGTCGCCTTGCCTTTCATGCGGTGCAATCTTTTAAGCCAGGTGAAGTGACACCAGAACAATGCCATGCATTAGGTGTTCAGCTTGCTAAACAAATGTGGGGCAATCGATTTGAAGTGGTTGTTTCTACTCATTTGGATAAAGACCATCTACACAATCATTTCGTGGTAAACTCCGTTTCCTGGGTAGATGGTAAAAAGTATGACAATAAGAAAGCTGATATCGATCACTTCCGTGAATTAAATGATGCGATCTGTAAAGAGCATGGTTTAACTGTCATCACAAAACCAGAAGGCAAAGCGATGAATTATGGAGAATGGAAAGCAGAAAAGAATGATTCTATCTATTTACGGAAATTGATTCGCTATGACGTGGATTCTGTTTTATTGTATGCAAGAACACCTGAACAGTTTCAATCTAGTCTTGAAGAAATTGGATATGTTGTAAATTTGAATGGTAAACATTGGACTTTAAAACATCCACAATCTAAAAGAACATTTCGCTTTTATAAACTGACTCGTGATAATCGCTATGATGAAGAACATTTGATGGAACGGATTAACAGTAACTTCTTGTTTCCCATGCAGTCATCTGTTAAAGATGTTATACCTTGTAAAGAATATCAAGGCAATCATAGAAAATTAAAAGGAGTCAAAGCGATGTATATTCGATATTGTTTTGAATTGGGTATTTTACGACCTAAAGGAATACCTCAAAAATATCCAAGTCCAGCACTTAGAAAGGATTTAATTTATATGGAGAAAATCACAGATGAAAATACATTTGTTGGCAAGCATAATCTTGAATCGATTGAAGATGTGCTTGCTTTTAAATTGGATTTAAACAACCAAATAGAAAACTGGATGAATCAAAGAAGATCCATCTACAACAAAATTAAACGAACCCGTGATCCTGAGTTGAAACAACAATTAGAACAGGATCGAGATACGCTCACTTCCAAAATTGCACATGGGAAAAAGGAAATCCGAATATGCGAAGATATAGAAAAGAGAGTACCTGACATTGAAGAAAAATTAAAAATGGTCAATGCATTAGAAACAGAGCGTATGCAAACACAAAAAGAATACGAAAGGAGCTTGAACTTATGAACAGTGCTGATACTGCAGATCAAATGATGAAGATGACATTAGAAGGTATTCAAGTAGCTGCTGAAATTGGATTAAAAGCAGGAGGAACAGCTGCTAAATCTTTAGCTGTCACTTTATATGCAATTATTAGTGACAACAAGAAAATCAAAGGCAAAACCAACTTAGATAACTTATTAAAATCCAATAAGGAATTAAAGGTATTTGCGATTCATCATTCTGATTTGAAAAAGTTTTGTGAAGAAGCTAAACACTATGGTGTTCTCTACTCTGTTTTAAAAGAAAAGAACAATACAGATGGAATTGTAGATATCATGGTCAAAGCAGAAGATGCTTCTAAAATATCTAGAATGGTAGATAAATTTGATTTGGCAACCATTGATACAAAAGCCATTCGTGAATCTGTCTTATCACAGAAGGATATAAAGCCAATGAGTGATGAAGAACATGATGCATTGTTATCCAAATTAATGGATGAGAAAACAAACCCCGTCAAGGCTCGGACAAGCATGGACGGTACTCCGTTCGAGCCATCTTCAAAAACATTGAAGAAAGAAAACAAGAAGAAAACCGTCGAAAGAAAAAAATCAACAGCTATTACGGATAGACCTTCTGTACGTCAGGAGCTAAAAGATATTAAGCAACAGCAATTAAAATCTTCTGCACCTAAATATCCGGTAAGAAAGAAATCAAAAAAGAAAGTGAGATAACAAGTATGCGTAACTGGTTTAAAAAACAAAATGATGAAATGATTGAACTCCAAGTTGATGATACGGAAAGAAGAATCATTGTACGTGCTCTTGCGGATTTGAGAGATAAACAACGCATGGCACATAAAAATTATGACTTTTTAGATTCACTGATTGTCAAAGTCTGTGATGCAAATTCACCTTCTATAAAAGATCATTATGAGAGATGCTAAAAAAGATGAATATGTGTTTCTTGGCTTATTACTAATACCAACAATTTGGGTTGCATTGCTTATTGCACCCTACATGGATAAAGGATTAATCAATGCAATTCCATATCTTAATGAAGCTTTAAATCATCCATTTCAAATTCAATGGACGGATTCAACATTAAAAACGATCGGTATCTTTCTGATAATCTATGTATTAGGTGTTGGGATGTATTTATCTTCAGCTAAAAACTATAGAAGAACTGAAGAATACGGATCAGCTAAATGGGCAAATCCCAATACTGTTTGTAAGAAATACGCGAATAAAGATTACCTTGCTAACAAAGTCTTTTCACAAAATGTACGAATGGGGTTAGATGGTAAAAAACATCGTCGAAACTTAAATACAGTTGTGATTGGTGGCTCTGGTGCTGGAAAGACAAGATTTTATGCAAAACCAAACATCATGCAGTGTAATACAAGTTTTGTTGTATTGGATCCCAAAGGCGAAATCATTCGAAGTGTTGGTCATCTATTAGAAGAGAATGGTTATGTCATTAAAGTCATTGACTTGATTGATATGTCTAAATCTCTTGGATATAATCCATTCCACTATATTCAAAGTGATAAGGATGTACTTAAATTAATTACCAACTTGATCCGTAATACAACACCTAAAGGTTCTTCTACCAATGATCCATTCTGGGAAAAGAGTGAAACAGCACTATTGGAAGCGCTGATGTTATATCTGTACCATTATGCACCAGAAGATGAACAGAATTTTACAATGGTCATGGAAATGCTCAATTATGCAGAAGTCAAAGAAGATGAAGAAGACTACGAAAGTCCATTAGATGAGTTATTTAAAAGACTAGAAATGATAGATTCTAATTCATTAGCTTTAAAACAATACAAAATATATAAACAGGCAGCAGGTGATATATGCTCTAAGTGACTTCTTAATCATGATTTTGTCATGGTTAGTGAAGCAATCACTTAGAGCATTTTTGTTTCAGGAGGTACA
>ENA-OPVT01001867-OPVT01001867.1-human-gut-metagenome-genome-assembly--contig:-NODE-1867-length-12291-cov-8.593168_pt1 | contig 12291 bp, 12 predicted proteins | sample MGYA00241499_ERZ501990 | MGnify/ENA primary metagenome ERZ501990 (study PRJEB25962, sample SAMEA2042104) | human gut metagenome | biome: human gut; feature: human-associated habitat; material: faeces...
AACGCCACACTAGCGTCCTTTGTTCATCGGTCTTTCTAAAAATATCTTAATTCTTTATTGAATTCCTCTTTCTCTTAACTTAACCTGCCAATTCCATGCAGATTTCAGTGTCTCTTCGATAGTAGCCTTTGCCTGCCATCCTAACTCTTCGTTAGCGAAAGTCGGGTCAGCCCATACCTTAACAATATCTCCCTGACGACGGCCTACAATCTTATAGTTCACCTTCACGCCTGTAGCAGCTTCAAACTTATTCAGCAGTTCCAATACAGACAAGCCGCGACCTGTACCGATATTGAATACTTCCACACTTTCTTTCTGCTTATCGTTCAAGATACGATCCATAGCAATCACGTGAGCCTTAGCCAAATCTACTACATAGATGTAGTCACGGATACAAGAGCCGTCAGGAGTGTCATAGTCATCACCAAATACGCTCAATTGCTCACGGATACCCATTGCAGTTTGAGTGACATACGGCAACAAGTTTTGAGGTACGCCATTAGGCAACTCACCAATCAATGCAGACGGATGTGCACCAATAGGGTTAAAGTAACGCAACATGATAGCGTGAACAGGAGAACCTGATGCTACAGTATCGCGGATAATTTCTTCATTAATTTGCTTTGTATTGCCGTATGGTGATTCTGCCTTCTTGATAGGAGCAGCTTCAGTTACAGGCAATGTATCCGGCTGACCGTATACCGTACATGATGAAGAGAAGATAATACCTTTTACATTATGCTTAGGCATCAACTCCAACAAGTTGATTAACGAAACCAGATTGTTACGATAATACAACAACGGTTTTTGGCAAGATTCACCTACTGCTTTGCTGGCTGCAAAGTGAATAATACCTTCAATACCGGCATATTTAGTAAACAGTTTGTCCATACCTTCATAATCCAGACAGTCCAACTTCTCAAATGCCGGACGGATACCTGTTACTTTTTCAATATTGTCAACCACATCGGCGTTAGAGTTTGAGAGATTATCTACAATCACTACGTCGTAACCGCTTTGTTGCAGTTCAACTACGGTATGAGAACCGATATATCCGGTTCCTCCTGTCACTAAAATTCTCTTTTTCATAAGACTTATTATTCTGTCGTTTTTAATAGGTTCAAAACAACTTAGAAGGATAGATACCCTTACGAATCATGTCGTTGATACGAAGAACTACCTGAATCTTATCATCGTGCGAAACCAATCCCATCCATCGGGCAGGTGTTTCAATCACCTTCACTCTGACTCCTTCTCTTATCCGTTTATTCATAAAAGCAGGTATAGAATAATGAGCTTTCAAATCCATTCCGTTTTCATCAATAAACTTATCAAATGCAGCTTGCATTTCATTAAATATATCCGGCCTGAAGCCCCACATATTCATTGAAACCAAACTATTATCATCCAGTGCCACCCATTTATGCACCTCATTAGGATACATGGGATTACCACTGATCCGCTCCACTCCTGTACGGTCTGTTACAGAAATTAAATATCCGTTTTCATCCACTTCACAAATTCCCCGGGTTACTCCACCGCTCTCCGCTAAAACGTTTTTCAATCTATAGCAGACATTGAAACTATGATAACCGGCATCTTTCAATGCCACTAAATTATTATACAATAATTCAAAACTCTCACGCTGATAGAAATTAACTGCATTTATCACACCAAATGGGGCATCTATTAATTCTTCTCCCATCAATACAGCTCTTACCGAACCATAAAGTGCTGTTCGCTTCGGATTACGTTTTTCTTCGGGAATGGTTTCTACATCCTGATAAACATATTCCACATCCACCACGTGCTCGTATTTGCCTGAAACCAGTTTTTTGAATTCTTGTTCAAAATGTCTACTTATGACAAATACTATTTTATCAAATCCCACTCTTACGGCATCATATACGGAAAAGTCTAATATCGTTTCGCCATTGGGACCAATCCCTTCCAGCTGTTTTAATCCGCCATACTTATTCCCCATAGTGGCCGCAAGTACAATCAATGTCATAGCCATTTGGTCTCTCTATTAATTCTATTGCAAAAATAAGCATAATAATTGAATTAAACAGTACGAAAAACGAAATTCTTTGTACAAAAAAGTCCGAAGCACTGCTCCGGACTTCTGAATTACCTTATTTAAAGGATGAATTACTCTACTCCAAACAATACAGCCAAACCTTTGTCAACACCGGAGAATCCCATAAATGCCATAGCCAGCAGACCGGCAGTAACCAGTGCAATAGCCATTCCCTGCATTCCTTTCGGAATATTTACCAGGCTCAGTTGTTCACGGATACCGGCAAACAACACCATAGCCAAGGCAAAACCAAGAGCTGTCGAAAAGGCGTAAACTACCCCGGTCAACAAATCAAAGTCTTTTTGGATTACCAATATAGCCACACCCAGAATACAACAGTTGGTGGTAATCAGCGGAAGGAATACTCCCAATGCCTGATAAAGGGCAGGAGAAACTTTCTTCAGAATGATTTCTACCATCTGCACCAATGCTGCAATGACAAGGATAAAAGCAATGGTCTGCAAATACTCCAGTCCGAAAGCATCAAGCACAAACTTCTGGATAAGGTAGGTAACAATGGTAGCGATGGTAAGCACGAATGCAACAGCCGCTCCCATACCCGTAGCTGTCTCAACTTTCTTGGATACACCGAGAAACGGGCAGATACCCAGGAATTGTGACAACACAATGTTGTTCACAAATATAGCGGTGATAAATATCAATATATATTCCATATTCTTACTTTTTACGGGTTATGCTTTCTTCAGTTTATTCACAATCGCAATGAGGTAACCCAATGCAATGAAGGCTCCCGGTGCGAGAACGAAAATCAACATTCCGTATTGCTCCGGCATGATGGCAATATCAAACAGCTTGCCTGTACCGAGGAACTCACGTACACCACCAAGGATAGTCAATGCAAGAGTAAATCCGAGTCCCATACCCAGTCCGTCGAAGAATGAAGGAACAGGGCCGTTCTTTGCGGCAAATGCTTCGGCACGTCCCAGCAGGATACAGTTTACTACAATCAGCGGGATAAACAATCCCAATGTAGCATAAAGTGCCGGCACGTATGCCTGCATAATCATCTGCAACAAGGTTACAAATGACGCAATAACCACAATAAATGCAGGAATACGCACCATATCAGGAATCAGATTCTTGATAGACGAAATTACTACATTCGAACAAATCAACACAAACATGGTTGCCAATCCCATACCCATACCATTGATGGCCGAAGAAGTGGTTCCCAATGTAGGACACATACCCAAAAGGAGTACAAACGTAGGATTCTCTTTGACAATCCCGTTCATCAATACTTTAAAATTATTCATAGTCTGCTCCTTCCTTATTTTTTGTTTTTACAATCTTTGTTAGGACATTCAGCTTTCTTGCAATCAACGTTGGCACAGTTGGCTTTCTTGCAGTTGACAGAATCGCATTTTTCACCACAAGCAACCTTGCATGAATCACATTTTGCATCACAAGTCTGTCCTTCCTTACAGAGAGTTCCGCTACAAGCTGTTGTATCCTTTTCCACTGTTGCCGATACTTGCTGAGTAGCTCCACTGGCTCCGTCTACCTGCTGACCGCTGTAAGCAGCGTATGCATTATTCACTGCCTGCAAGAATGCACGCGAAGTAATGGTAGAAGCAGTAATGGCATCCACCTGTCCGCCATCCTTGCTCACTGTCAAGGCTTTCTGTCCCGGATTCATGCCGGTAATATCGCCTTTACCGCCTTTCTTAAACCAATCGGCTGCTTTTGAGCCCAATCCCGGAGTTTCCGCATGGCTCAACAAAGAATAATCAATAATATTGCCGTCTTTATCGAAACCAACCAACACATTCAGTGCACCACCGAAACCATTAGCAGAAGATTCTACGGCTGCACCGATAAATTCTCCGCCTTTGGTTGCTTTATATATTTTATAGGTAGCACCTTCCAGTTCTATTGTCTCAGGGGCTTCGGCAGGATTGTTATCGAATCCCGGAACTACGATAGCAATGGCATCACTCAAAGCCTTGGCATTAGCCTGCGCAATGGGTTCCTTTGTCAACTCATTCACATAACCCAGCAATGCTCCGGCTACCACGGTTACGCCTGTCAGCACGATAACCATGTTTTTCAAAGATGATTCTAGTTTTTTCATTTCTTCACTACCTCCCCGAATCTTTTAGGTTTGCAATAAGTATTGATTAACGGAGTGAATGCGTTCATAATGAATATAGCGAAAGACATACCTTCGGGATATGCACCGAACAAACGGATAACCACAGTCAGGAAACCGATAGCCACACCGTAAATAATCATACCTTTATGAGTCATAGGCGAAGTAACATAGTCGGTTGCCATGAAAATAGCTCCCAACATCAAACCACCTGTAAACAAATGGGCCAACGGAGAAGCGTAAGCAACCGGATCAACCCAATGCATCAAACCGGCAAATACAAACACTGTCACCAATATTGATACAGGAATATGCCAGGAGATTATCTTTTTCCACAACATATAGCCCAAACCGAGCAACAGCGCTAAAGCGCTGACCTCACCCAAAGAACCCGGATTGTTACCCAAGAACAGGCTCATGGTATCGGGCAACTGTCCCAATGCATTTACATCACCTTTGACTGCCATTTTCATTAGAGCCAGCGGAGTAGCTCCTGTTTGAGCATCGGTATAACTTCCCCATTGTTGAACCAACGGCCATGAAGTCATCTGCACAGGAAAAGAAATCAGCAGGAAGATACGACCTACCAGCGCGGGGTTGAAAGGGTTGCAGCCCAGTCCGCCAAAAGTCATCTTACCAATGCCGATAGCTACCAATGCACCGATAATAATAATCCAAAGCGGCAGGTTGGAAGGCAGGTTGAATGCCAGCAGCACACCGGTTATGACGGCTGAACCATCACAGATGGTAGAGCGTTCTCTCTTCAAAATAAACTTGGTAATCGCCCATTCGAAGAATACACAGGCAGCAACCGAAGTCAAGGTCACCACCACGGCGCCCAGCCCGAACATATAGAATGAAACCAGCAACGCAGGTATCAACGCGATGAGCACACCGTACATATTCTTTTGTACACTGTCACCGCTATGGACGTGGGGCGATAATGATACTATTAATTTATTAGCCATACTATTTTGTCGAATTATTTTTTAGCATTACGTGCACGGATAATACCACCTACTGTGCCCTTACCCAAACGGATATAGTCCAGCAAATAACGATGAGACGGACAAGTGAACTGACACGAACCGCACTCGATGCACGACATTACATCTTCTTTTTCTACTCTCTCCCAGTCCTTGTGAGCCGAAAGTGTTGCCAATAAGAAAGGCTCCAGTCCCATAGGACAGACACTGACACACTTGGCACAGCGGATACAGGGCTGAGCTTCCGCACGGGCAGCTTCCTTATCATTCATAATCAGCACACCCGAACTACCTTTACAGATAGGAACTTCTGTATTAACCAATGCTTTACCCATCATCGGACCACCGCCAATCACCTTTCCGGTATCTTCGGGCAAACCACCTGCCGCATCAATCAGCTGGCTCATCGGGGTCCCCATACGGGTGAGGAAGTTGGAAGGATTCTTGACAGACTTACCCGTAACGGTCACGACACGTTCAAACAAAGGTTTGTTCTTCTGAACAGCTTCATAAACGGCAAATGCAGTACCTACATTCTGAACCACCGCACCTACGTTGATAGGAATAGCAGGAGGAGCAGGAACTTGGCGACCGATCACAGCATCTATCAACTGTTTCTCACCACCTTGCGGATATTTCACCTGCAAAGGAACTACCTCTATACCGGGATATTGAGCAGCCTTTTCAGTCATCAGCTTAATAGCATCCGGTTTATTATTTTCAATGCCGATATATCCTTTAGTCACTTTCGCAGCTTTCATCAGAATACTGACACCCACCAGCACCTCGTCTGCCTTTTCCAGCATCAGACGATGGTCGGCAGTAAGATAAGGCTCACACTCTACAGCATTGATAATAACACATTCCGCCTTGCATCCCGGAGGAGGAGAGAGCTTCACATGAGTGGGAAAACAAGCACCACCCATACCTACCACACCGGCATCTTTTACTTTAGCAACAATTTGCTCGGGCGTTAACGTACACTCTTTCACCAATGTAGAACTGCGATCTATTGATTCTTCCCATTCATCACCGTCTACATCGATAAAGATAGCCGGCTTACGGTAACCGCTTGCATCAATCACGGCATCCACCTTATTCACTTTACCGGATACAGACGAGAAGATGGCTGCTGAAACAAAGCCACCCGCCTCAGCAATCTTCGTACCCACCTTTACCACATCGCCTTTCTTCACGATGGCAGTAGCAGGAGCGCCGATATGCTGCGACAAAGGAAATACCGCCTGCTTAGGAAGCGCAAGGGTCTCGATAGCTTTGCCTGCTGACAATTTATTTTCTGCCGGATGTACTCCACCAATTCTAAATGTCTTCACTGTTATATCTTTTTAATTTTACTTACTTTGAATTTTGATTATGCTTCAGCCTTAGGAGCTTCAGGCGCTTTCGGAGCCTCAGCTTTCGGAACTTCCACCTTTGGAGTTTCCACTTTCGGAGCTTCCACTTTTGCAGCAGCCGGTTTAGTAGCAGCTTCACCTGCCGGAGCTTCCACCTTCGGTTTACGCGGCGGGAAATTGATGGCCTGGATAGCACCCTTCGGACATTCCTGTTCACACTTGCGGCAAGACTTGCACTTGGCCGGATCAATGTATGCCAGATTGTTCTCCAGTGTAATCGCCTCAAACGGACAGACTTTCACACACTTGCCACAACCGATACAGCTTGCCTTACAAGCTTTGTTGGCCACGGCTCCTTTGTCTTTGTTCACACACATCACCACTACACGACGGTTGGTTTTGCTTCTGGTGCTCGTGACGACGGTTGTTCTTGCCTTTCGGACGGATTTCAATAATCTTGCGCGGACAAGCTTTGCTGCAAGCGCCACAAGCCGTACATTTCTCTTCGTCTACTTCAGGCAGCCCGGTTTCAGGATTCATGTGAATAGCATCAAACTGACACACTTCCACACAATCGCCACATCCCAAGCAACCAAATGTACAACCGGTCTCCCCCCCCGAAGTGGCATGAGCGATGGCACATGACTTAGCTCCATCGTACAGAGCAGTACGAGGGCGGTTTTCACAACTACCGTTACATCTCACCACCGCAACTTTCGGTTCGGCAGCAACGGCTTCCAATCCTAAAATGGCAGCAACTTTCTCCATAACGGGAGCACCGCCAACCGGACATAACTTACCCTCCAGCGAACCGGCATCGGCAGCCTTCACACAGGCACCGGCAAAACCGGAACAACCGGGATAACCACATCCACCGCAATTTGCCTGAGGAAGCACTTCGCTAACTTGGGCAATCCGCGGATCTTCATACACAGCAAACTTCTTGGAAGCGGCATACAAGATTACCGCGGCAATCAAGCCAATCGCTCCCAACGAAATTACTGCAACCAGAATTAAATCCATAAGTTTTAGTTAGTTATTTATTAATTGTTTTTTATAGGTTCAAGCGTAAAAGAGAACTTCTTACTCAACTTTCCTCTACATATATATATAATAAAATAATATGGAGCTAAAGCCAATAAAGAAATAATGGCCGACTTCAGTTCATCACCACCGGTAAGATGCATCGTAATGAATAAAGCAGCCAACAATATCAAGAAAGGGACGCCAAAAGCCAAAAATACGGCCTGCCTCCCCATAGAAGTCGTTCCATAAAGCATTACCTCCTCACCCACTCGGTAAGAAGAAGCTTTCGTGTCGAAAACATCAACCAGCTTTTCTTTGCTCTCGGATGCATTGCAGTGTCCTTTTACGCTGCAAGCTGAACAGGCAGAAGTTTGAACGATTTTCACTCGAATATGAAAACCGTTTATGTTTTCCACAATACCACGATGTTTGATTATATCGGTCATTTTTGCAAACTCTACATTACAAAACTGTGGCAAAAGTAATACTTTAATTGCAATCTATGAAGGATAAAGTGATATTTTCGTTATAAAAATCGTTTTTTTTATCGGAAGATATCGAAATAATAAGCAAAAAGGTATATCAAAAGTCCCCTAGCACTCTTGATATGCCTTTTTCTCTCTAGACCTTACTCTTACTTTCTGCCACCTCCACCAGATAAACACTGATGCAAATCATAACAATCGCTCCCAGTTGCGTCCATGAAAAACGGTCTTGTCCCAACAAAAATGAAGTAACGGTTGCTACTATCAATATCAGATATCCATAAATAGCCACTAATGTCGTTTTCAGGTATTTCAATCCGATGGGAAGAAGCAAATAGCTGATAGTTGTCGGAAATATGAGTACAAACAGCAATACCAACATCGGGGTGGAAAAAAGCGACATGCTCATTATAGGTGCTTCAAATCCATAGATTGAATTGACAATAAGCGACATTACCGCTGCTCCCAAAAATGTATATTTCAACAAGGTCATATCTCCCACTCCTTTAAGCAAGCGATTGCTGACAACTAAATATATAGCATAAACTATCGAACTGACCAAGCATATCAGGTTTCCCGCCATGGCATTGGATGCCAAATCGTCACCGGGCTGTGTAGCAATACAAAGAATAGCTCCTCCCAATCCCAAACCGATACCAAGAAGTTTCATCCATGTTACTTTCTCTTTGTAGAATAAGACAGTGATAACAAATACCCAAATGGGTTCCAGACTGACAAATATAGAACTGGATACCGGTGTAGTCATACTGATACCTAAAAGGTAAAAAAACATATATCCGTACATTCCTAATGCTCCTAACAAAAAGAGCTGCCATCTCTGACGGGTGGTAGAATCTTCCGGTTTACAGAAAATATCGATAAGCCAAAATGCTGCCGCCCCAAATACCAGGCGGAATGTTACTCCTGTGACCGGAGCAATCCATAAAGGCAAAAGATATTTCAACGCATTCATATTAAAGCCTCCCAATGCTTTGGAGACTATCATGCTAAGGTTTGCTTCAACTTGTTTGTTCATAATAAGTTTTTTTACATGGGTATAACCATATAAGCAACCCTTTGGTTCAAAGCACCTCTGATAAATTCACACGCAGAAACTACAATACTTCATACTGCCATCTTTTTTGTTATATCTTCTCTTGCCTGACATTAAGCACTCCTCTCTTTAAGAATAAACTTTTCATTCCTTATAACTAACTACGTTCCATTACAGCAAAACGAAATAACAAGGAAAGGGGAGACAACTGCTCCCCCGATTTATATTAAAACGACTCATAAGTACTCAGAATTCCAATTTTTCCTGTTTCATCACAATAAACATTGCCATTAACGCAATCATCAGGTTCAACCAGAAAGCAAAGGTATACGAATGGGAATGAAACAGATTCTGGGCTATATTCACAATAAACGGACAAAGAAGAATAGCCACATAATTCATCGCCATCACAAAGGCAAGTGCCAATGTCACCTTATGGGGTACAGCCACATCAGAAGTTTTATCATAAATCAATGGCTGAATAATACCATAAGCCAATCCGTTCAAAATACACCCCAAAGCAATAAGTATCTCAGAACGACTTACCAAAATAATTCCCATACCGCAAGCTATCAGCAACAAGCAAATCATATAGATACGCCGTCCCAGCATCTGCACAATCTTGTTCAATACAAAGCCCGGCGCCATGATAGCAAGAAAGAATAACGAAATCAGGATGCCCGCCCGCCCACTGGACAATCCATATTCTTCCATCAAAAAAGGAAGATTAAAACTGACGATTATCACCAAATAAGTAGCCAGTCCGTAAAATGCCATAAGTTTAACCAGTGCCTTCACATCAATGCCCCGCTTACCCATCTCTTTTGCAGTAGAGACAGGTACGTCATCTTTGGGATGATAGCCGGACAAATCTTTCTTTAAATAATAAGTAAGAAAGATGGATATAAACGGAAAAAGATACACTAGAAAGGGCAAGTGCCAGTTCTCTTCTGCCAGATAGCCGGTCAGTGTAGTGGCAAGTACTAATGTAATATTGGTAATAGCAGAACTATAACCAAATTGTCTGGTACGATAACCACCGACAAAATATCTGGATATCAACCCGGTGGACAAAGGAACAATCAATCCCGAACCAATGCCCAGCATGGCACTGATAGCTATCAGTTGCCACATTTTACCGGACAACAGGTAGAGTATGCCGCTTACTCCGAAAATAGTCAATCCCACTTGCAACAACAACAGATTGTTCACCTTCTCGGTCAACTTACCCGATAACAAAATAAAAGGGATAATAAGAAGTGAAGGTAACGAGGAAAGCATCTGGATTTCCAAATCCGTGGCAGACGGAAAAATTTTGTTCAAATCCCCCAAGATGGGAGAAACTGCCAATCCCGGCAATGCATTTAATGCCGAAATAGAAAATATACCTATTAATGTAATAAGGGGAATTGTCCCCTGCCCTGTTTGTATTTTCATAATGAAATTGGTTTATATTATGATAAAAACAAAATGTAAAAGAATTGGTTCAATAATAAACTCCCTGCAAGTTACCATAAATTAAAAAACATAAAATCAAGGAACTTTTCATTACCCCTTATGTTGAGGGAGAAAAACGCGGGAAACTCCCACGTTCTTCATTGTATTACTAACCTAAACTTTAAGTAAAATGAAAGATTGTAATTGTGATTTGAGAGAAGGTGACGCAAAGACATCTGTGTTTGGCTCAAATGAAATGCTACAGCCTGCCCCGGTAGACACTATTCCGATGAACCCTACCACTCCGCAGATTGCCTATCAAATGGTAAAAGACGAAACATTTGCTCAGACCCAGCCACGTCTTAATCTGGCTACTTTCGTTACTACCTATATGGACGACTATGCCACCAAACTGATGAACGAAGCCATCAGCATCAACTACATTGATGAAACAGAATATCCTCGTATCGCAGTGATGAATGCCAAATGTATCAATATCATGGCTAATTTGTGGAATTCACCCGAACAGGCAAAATGGAAAACCGGAGCACTGGCTATCGGCTCCAGTGAGGCTTGTATGCTGGGAGGAGTAGCCGCCTGGTTACGCTGGAAAGACAGACGTAAAGCTCAGGGGAAACCGACTGACAAGCCTAACTTTGTCATTTCAAGCGGTTTTCAGGTTGTTTGGGAAAAGTTCGCCCAACTGTGGCAGATTGAAATGCGCCAAGTACCTCTCACCTTGGACAAAACCACTCTGGACCCCGAAGAAGCACTGAAGATGTGTGACGAGAACACCATCTGCATCGTCCCCATCCAAGGTGTGACATGGACAGGTTTGAACGATGATGTAGAAGCACTGGACAAAGCACTGGATGCCTACAACGCCAAGACCGGTTATGATATTCCTATCCATGTAGATGCTGCAACCGGCGGTTTCATCCTGCCGTTCCTCAGCCCCGAAACAAAGTGGGACTTCCGCTTGAAATGGGTTCTCTCTATCAGCACTTCCGGTCACAAGTTCGGACTGGTTTATCCGGGACTGGGATGGGTGGTATGGAAAGACAAGAAATACCTTCCGGATGCCATGTCATTCAGCGTAAACTATCTGGGGGCAAATATCACTCAGGTTGGTTTGAACTTCAGCCGCCCCGCCGCACAGATTCTGGGACAATACTACCAATTTATCCGCCTGGGATTCGAAGGATACAAAGCCATCCAATACAATTCCATGGAAATCACCAAGTACATCCACAGCGAAATAGCCAAGATGACTCCGTTCGTAAATTACAGCGACAATGTGGTGAATCCTTTGTTCATCTGGTACATGAAACCCGAATATGCAAAGAACGCCAAATGGACTCTGTACGATTTGCAGGCTAAATTACAGCAAAGCGGCTGGATGGTTCCTGCCTATACTTTACCGGAGAACATCCAGAATTACGTAGTTATGCGTGTGGTAGTACGTCAGGGATTCAGCCGTGACATGGCGGATATGTTGTTGAACGATATCAAGAATGCCATCAGTGAGTTCGAAAAACTGGAGTATCCTACTCAGACCCGCATTGCCCAGGACAAGAATATCACTGTAAAAGGTACTGTGTTTACCCATAATGCACATAGCAACGCTGCTAAAAAATAAGCGTAGATAACAATAATGGAGTTGTGTCAAAACGTGGATAATGCTGTCGTTTTAGCTTGTAGGGGCGAGATTCGCTCGCCCGAAAACAGTTTGCTTTGTGTCTTCGGGCAGGCAAA
>ENA-OPVT01001875-OPVT01001875.1-human-gut-metagenome-genome-assembly--contig:-NODE-1875-length-12239-cov-4.648063_pt1 | contig 12239 bp, 9 predicted proteins | sample MGYA00241499_ERZ501990 | MGnify/ENA primary metagenome ERZ501990 (study PRJEB25962, sample SAMEA2042104) | human gut metagenome | biome: human gut; feature: human-associated habitat; material: faeces...
CCGCCAGCTCACCGTGATGCTGCGTGATGACTTCCCGCAACGGCTCGATGTCTTTCTCGTCCCATTCCGCACCGAAACGGCACTGCGGAGAAGGTACAAAATAGCGCACCGGAAGGGCCGAACCAAACAGGCTGTGCATGCCCGTCACCGGGTCACATACCGACATGGCGTTCCACGTATCGCCGTGATAGCCCGAACGGATGGTCACGAAATTGTTCTTCTCCGGATGACCTGCCGCAAACTGATACTGCACCGCCATCTTCAAAGCCACTTCCACAGCCACCGACCCACTGTCGGCATAAAAAATGTATTCCATGCTGGGAGGCACGATTTTCAGCAATTCCTTTCCCAATTCGATAGCCGGCTCGTGTGTCAGTCCCCCGAACATCACGTGTGACATCCGGTGAAGCTGTTCTTCTATTGCCTGGTTCAACACCGGATGATTGTATCCATGCACAGCACACCACCACGACGACATGCCGTCAATCAGTTCCGTACCGTCGGCCAGCGTCAAGGTACAACCCTGTGCCCGTTCCACCTTATAAGTGGGCAGCGGGTTTGAAGTTGAAGTATACGGATGCCACAAATGGTTCCGGTCAAATTCGTCAAACAATTTCTCACAATTCATATCCTGCCTCCTTTATACGTTCTTTGTCTCTAGTTACTTTTGACCCAAGGGTAGTCAGCAAATCCCCCACAATGGCCGAATTGATTCCCACATACAGCGCACGGTCCACCGTCTCCTCGCTCAACTGCGAGCGCCCTCCGGCAAAGCGAAGGAAAGCCGTCGGGTTCACCATGCGGAACATGGCCACCGTACGCAGCACCTCTTCCGCCGTCAGCGGCTTTGCGTGTTCCAGCGGCGTTCCCTTGATGGGCTGCAACAAGTTCAACGGGATGGACTGTACCTCCAGTTCCCGCAAGGTCAGTGCCAGTTCTACCCGCTGGGCCGGCGTTTCTCCCATGCCGATGATGCCTCCGCTGCACACGTCCATGCCCGCCCGGCGAGCTGCCTGGAGCGTTTCTATCTTCTGTGCCTGCGTATGCGTGGAACACAAGGTCGGGAAGAACGAAGGTGCCGTTTCCAGGTTGCAATGATAACGGCTCACCCCGGCACGATACAAGGCCGCAAGCTGTTCTTCCGTTGCCAGTCCTAACGACGCACACAATTCAATCTTACTGTGCGCCCGAAGGTATGCAAAGTGCTCGCAAAGTTTCTCCACCTCTCCTGCTGAAGGCCGACGACCACTGGTCACCAATGAGAAACGAGCCACACCCTGGTTCTCGTTCATCTTTGCCTGACGCAGACACTCTTCTTCGCTCACCAGTCCGTACTCCTCCACACCCGTGTGATGATGTACTGACTGGGCACACCATTTGCAGTTTTCAGGGCAACGACCCGACTTGGCGTTAATGATGGAACACATGTCAAACTTCCGTGAAGCGTATGCCACCGTAATGCGGTGAGCCACCTCACACAGCTCCTCAAAAGGCGCTTCCTCGAGCAGCCACAAAGCCTCCTCCGAAGTAAGCATGCCTCCTTCCTTTATCTTCTCTTCTAATTTCTGTAATCTTTCCATACGTATTTATCCTAAAAAAGAAAGGATGTATCCGCTTCGGTTAAGTCTGTCAGACTTGACCTGAAGCGGAGACACCCCTTCCGGTTATTGTTATCTTATTTATTTCCTCTAAAAGCAGCGCAGGCACTTCTTCCCTTTGCGGCACCAGCAGACACCACAATCTTGTCCGGTCTGTTTCGAATAGACTTCCTCCAAGCCCTAGTCCTCCACTTCCAAAAAGTGCATCTTCCTCCGAAAGGTCAGTCCATGACGTGCCTTCTATTTTCTTTCCCTCGCACACTGCCGTTTTCTGCTTGCCCAATGAAGCATCTGCAATTCCTCGTCCCACCTGTCCGATGGTGACATGACGGTGCAGGCTCACAAACGCAGCATATTCCTTCCGGCTCCAGCGACGGAACCGAAGCATGACCTTTTGCGAACAGGGAGTGATACGATGCATCTGTTTTCTCTTTGTTTAAATGTATGGCTGCAAATGTATAGAAAAATCTACAGAAAATGCAAGGATTGAGGAGAATACGTTTTTTCGGTCTACAAATTCGCTTTTATCTTCTTTTCTATCTCTGCATCTGTTGTCTTTTCCGCATAGCCTTGAAACTTTGCAATTATCGTGCGATCTTTACCTATCAAGTAAAACTGCGGAACTCCGCTACCAGCCTGATAATCATTTATAAGTTTAGCAATTGTATTCTTATCAGCTGTCAGAAAACTGTATTCTATTCCCTGATTTTTCACATAGGCTTCGCAAGACGACTTCGACCTTCCCCACGTTTCCACAGCCAGCACTTCAAGCTCGTTCACTGCATATTCTTTTTTCAAGCTATTCAAGAAAGGAATCGAAATCTTGCATGGTCCGCAGCCTATCCCTGTGAACTGCAACAAGATGACCTTCGACTTTATACCACTTAAAGAAACCTTCTGACCCTTCATATCAGTAAGCGTCCAGTCTGGAGCTTTTTTACCCGTCATATCCACAGTCGCCTTCTGAGACTTCTCTCCTTTTATACGCCGCACATAATCTGCCGGATAATAATCTTCCGCCACAATTTTTCCCTTTCCTGAAGGATTATACACAAAATCGGAACAAATACCCTCACTGATGCTATGCTGCATCTCCCTGCGATAACGATAAGGCATGTCATTTTCTTTTGAAATCCAGATTTTGTAAATAGATGTCGGATCATATATATACGGATTCTGCGGCATGTAACAAGCTTTACCAAAGAACTCCACCTGATACGGTGTATGGATACTTAATTCCATCAGATAATCTTTCCCCTCATCCTTCAAGCTGAGGACTATGCTATCCTGAGTGTTCAATACATACTCAAGAATGGATTTCATGCAACCAAAAGCTTGCGGCATAATAACTCTGAATGGAAGGGGACTTTTCTGAGTGAAATCATCTATCCTTACTTCTTTTTCTTCTTTCTCTATGTAAGCAAACACAGTTCCGTCATATACCCAAAGTGGTTGTCTGAATTCCTTATCCGAGGCACACAAGAAAGAATACCCCACAGCAGTATCCTGCGGATTCACATGCTCATAAATTTCTGTTGGCACACTGTACACCGGCTCTTTGTCTCCCGGTTCCCATGCCTTTTTCACACAATGATAGGTTACCGATTCTACAGCGTTCATTTTCTCCAGTACATGCGACAGATAGTCCGTCTCTCTATTTTGTCCGTAAATCGGCAGAGCCAATAACATGGAGGAGAATAATATTACAATGATTTTCATGACATTATATTTCTATAAAAAATGAGTCCGCTCTAAAATACGGGATTACATTCCAACTTCTCTCAGAAACATTTAAAACGTAATTGCAACCCATTTTAAAGCGGACTCAAAAACAATTTATTGGAGTTTGAAGGAAACAGGTACGGTAAATTTTACCCTTACGACCTCCCCCCTCTGCATGCCCGGCTTCCACTTAGGCATGGTCTGCAGCACGCGCAAAGCCTCTGCATCCAAATCCGGATCTACAGAACGAGCCACCTTGAATTCGGTAGGAGTTCCGTCTTTTTCCACCACAAACTGCACGATTACCCGTCCCTGCACATTATTCTTCATAGCATTTTCCGGATATTTCAGGTTGTCCTGAAGGAATTTCAACAACTCCTTCATTCCTCCCGGAAATTCAGGCATCTGTTCTGCGACCATAAACACTTCGTCTTTCGCCACACTGTCAGTAGGAGCCGCTACTGAATCTGGTGCGACGGTTTCTTCTTTAGCATCCTGTTTTTCGGATGCTCCCTGCGAGCAGGAGATGTTTCCGGCAACGAGTAGAGCAAAGGCCGGAAGCACGAACAGCGCATATTTGATATGCCCTGCAGCGTTTGATTTTTTCTTGTTCATCATAATGATACGTTGTTTAAGGTGAGAGAAGTTGAAATTATTGGATAACCCGTACTTGTGGTTGTAGGCCAATCCAAGCAGGTGATATTGATAGCTTTTAGTAGCAAACCCTGCCTCCATTACTTTCCTGTCGGCCAGGAACTCTAAGTTGAGTCTGACCTCACGTTTCAGCAGCCAAGCAAAGGGATTTATCCAGCAGCAGATGCTGACCATCTCGGCAAGAAGTACATCGACGGAATGACGCTGCTTTACGTGCGCCACTTCGTGCGTCAGGATTTCGTCCAATTCATCTTTCTTCACTGTCGCCGGATTCAGGAAAATCCACCCGAAGAAAGAGAACGGTCCGGAAGGGTCATTCAAACATTTTACGCGGACACCGTTTATCTCTTTTTCCGGCAGACGCACAATGAGGCGATACAGACTGAATGCCTGAATCGCAAGCCGGACGAGCAATACCAGTACTCCGGCAAGATACAAATAACCTATCCACTCAGACAGCACGAACACACGGTTCCCGGTTTCTGCCGCTTCACTCCCCACCACAATCTCCGGCAACACCGCCGAGTAATCAAAGTGAGTGAGCATAATCATGCGGTCACGGCTTTCCAGCCATTCACGCACGTCGATAAAAGGCAGGATGAATGGCAATACAAGCGACACTATCAGGATAAATCTTCTGGAACGGAAGAAGGTATCCCGCGTGCATACCAGTTTATAGAGCGCGTAAAACAGGATTAATCCGACATTGACTTGAAGAAGGTATAGCATAAAAATAAGTTTTTATTTGTCTTCACGTTTTTCAATCAGGTTGATAATCTCATTCAGGTCTTCCTTGGAAATCTTCTGTTCCTTGGCAAAGAACGAAACCATCTCCTTATAAGAATTGGCAAAATAATTGCGCACAATGTTGCCCACAGACTTGCTGGTATACTCTTCCTGAGCCACCAAAGGAGTATACCGATAAGTATTACCAAACCTTTCTGCCTGCAGGTATCCCTTCCGCTTCAGGTTGTTGATGACGGAGGCCACCGTGGTATAAGGTGGTTTAGGTTCAGCATAGCATGCCACCACATCCTTCACAAAACACGGTCCCAAGTTCCAAATAAAGCGCATGGCTTCTTCTTCCTGATAAGTTAGCTTTTCCATATCAAACGAGTTTTCTACGAACTTTTCGCAAATCTACGAAATTATCGTAAATAATAAGCATTCAAATGGTTAATTATATTGAACAAGAAATACATTTTCAAAACTATTCTATCACATTGCAGAAACGCAAGCGTATATAAAGAAATACGAACAAAAGATTTCTATGTTTCCTTTCCGGAAACCATACGGCTCTACAGCCGGAAACCTACGTTTCCCGTAAGAGAAACGTAAGGTTCTGCCACGGGAAACGTAGAAAAGGAAAGATAATTTACCCAAAAACGGATAAGCAATTATTTTCTTTTATTGAAAATAACAATAATGGCCACAATTATGACCAACGACAATGCGGAAACTACAATTTTATAGCCTGCGATAGTCGACCCTACATACTCCGTATACGGATAGAGTTCATTAAACAAGCAGCTAGAATCCCATAAAGTAGAAAGCATGGTCAGCAACGTCAGAAAAATCAAGAAACGATTCACCTTCCTGTCATTCCTTTTTTCCCGCCTCTGGTTTTCCACATCAATTAAATGATACAGCTGACTCCGTTCCTCACTAATTTCAAGTCCTGAGTCGATTGATTTGTAAATTGCAAGAGGTAAAAAATTATAAGATATCTTGTGAAAACAATATGCACTCTCAAACGATACTAATTCATCTTCCAGCTGAGATATATCGCTTAAATTCTTACGGAAACGAATGTTCAACCTGAAAAGATAAAATTTCAAGAACAAACTATGTATGTATATCAATCTGAAGTATGTATCAGTCCAGTTATTCAGCAACCAGCCAGGTGCCTTAAACGATAAAATGGTAAACGTATCCATTAAACTCAAGGCACTCCAATTATTATAAAACGAAATCTTGCTTTTATGCAATACTTCTTCCAAATAAGAGGGAGAAATGCCGTTATCCTCATGTTTTGCATAAGAACCCACCCTGGACAATGTACCTAACTCGAAGAGCAGCACATCTTTTTCCACTTCATCAAGTGACACAGCACTTACAGAATTGACCACTTGAAAGACTTTCAGCTTGTTGCCGTTTTCTATCAGCTGATTAAAGCTTACGTTTTCTGTTTTATGAAACCATCGGTACAAATCCATAATGGGGGTGATTGCAGCATCAATAAATGCCCCATGCTTCACTTTGTCATAGCACATTACCGACCGCAACACAGACATTACACTGGTTATCTGATTTAAATCATCCGTTTCCTGTTCAATTTCTATGGAATACATCAGCATGGCATAGGGCATGATATAAACCGTTACATTCTTCAGGAAAAAACTATACGGACTCTCACCCTCTCCTAACGAAAGAGTTACCGGTTGCTGTATATCGTAGCGATAACTATGAACACATCCGGAACAACTGCCTCTCATACAAAATTCTACCAACTCATGATAAAAGAATTTCTTATATTCCTCTATCATCCCGTCGTCATACACTATTTCTTTCCAACCTTCAGTCAAAAAAGGTGTTTGGACGTATTGCTCCGGAAGATTAAAATATCCACACAAGAATGCCACATGTTTATAGTCTTTCATAGCTATTTTTTCTACAAAAATAAACCTTTATTTGTGATTACGAAATTTTTAATGTACTTTCGGTTATTCGTTCCACTAAATCTATTACTTATGGCAAAATACATCTTCCTACAAGATTATTCTCTGGAAATCTCCGAACAATATTCCCGACTTTTGTCACAGCATATTGAGAATCTTCCTTATACTCTTTCCTTCCCTATTTATCAGGCTACCCAGAAAATAAAAACAGAACAATACGGAGCAGCGATGAACCATGTATTAGATTTTTTCGAAATCTCAGTCCAATATGCTTCGATTCTTCTATTCTTCATTTTAAAGCAAAAAACGACAAACAACACCACACACAAAGTACTGTGTTCCGTTGTAAATAAAATAGACAATAAACGTCCGCTGTCATTCGGCGACTGGGTTAATGACCTCTTTATTCCACTACTGACAACAGCTTCCATAGAACTCCCGGAACATTCTTTTGTCAAGTCCATGCGAATGCATGTCTGCTCAAAACACGGAAATATTCTTCTAGGAGGAAAGAAAGAAGCAAGCATTGTGCAAATAAGGAATGAATACAAGGGACATAGCACCACGCTTTCCGAAGAAATCTATAGAGGAGTACTATACACTTTAGAGGAACGAGTAATGAAAATGCTGAATGGTTTGTCGGCTCTCTCTGATTACCAATTTTATGCCATTGATGAAACCGGCACTGCATGGAACTTAAAAAGCATCGAAACAAAAGCACTTCCGTCTGTGCCTCAACACCTGCATTCTCCATCGCCTTTACATTATTACGTATATCGGGAAGGCCCTAATGACCAGGCTGAAATTACCGACTTATTTCCGCTAATATTCCTGAACCCTCAAAGACATGTATATGTATTCCAGTCGTTGAAGGATGAAAATGCATCCTACATCTCTTCGAATGAGAATGCCATCACTTACATCAGTGATGCGTTAAATGAGGAAATTGACACTTGCTTCCAAAATATAATTCCTTCATTTGATATTTCCAAAGAATTAAATTGGGAGGAGCTGAAAACCTGTATGACCAAAGAGTCCATGGGCTTCATGAAGCGAATCTACAAAGAAAAGAAGTACAATCAGGAGTTGTTCGTCGACCGTGAACGACTTACATCTACTCTCTATCAATTCTGGGAAAGCGACAAAACTCTTTTCCCATTGCTAGGCGAAGCCGGACAAGGAAAGACCAGTCAGCTATGCTATTGGACAGAAAAATTACTGGAACAGAAAAAAGCCGTCCTGATATTCAATGGAGCAGATTTCAGCAATTACACACTGGAGCAGAAAATCAAGGCGCTGTTCGGTTATAACTTCAAGAAACCTATAGCACGTTTACTGACATCATTACACGAAAAGGCAGAACAAAATAAAGCCTATGTATATTTTTTCTTCGATGCCATAAATGAATGTCTGCACTATTACGATAGCGATGGGCAGGAAGAAGGACCACTACATCTATACAGGTCTATCAGACAAGTGCTTGTACAGGAAAAATTCCCCCGGTTTAAAGTCTTGTTCACATGCCGGTTTTATACCTGGAAAAATCTCATTCAAAGACATTGTACCACAGATGCAACCTATATTTATCATGCCGGTGATGAAGAGGATTTAGCTATCAGAAACTTTACAGATACGGAAATAAAACAAGCGTACCATATTTATCAGCGTCTCTATCAAATGACGACATCATATGAGCACATTGACAAAAAAATACTGATTCGCTTAAAAGACCCGCTGATCTTAAAATTTGCAAGCAGTAACTATCTGGGAAAATCTTTATCCGAAAGTGCAATAGACTATACCTCCCTTTCACTATTCAACAAAATGCTGCGCGACATAAAAAATTCGTATGCAGGAAACCTGCAATACGATATTATCTCATGTATAGGCGATTACCTGCTAAATAAATACATGAAAGGATTTCCTGTCAGTACAATCTCTACAGAAAGCCTTAAAGAAGCCTACCATGAAACAGACTCAGCGTTATACGACCTCTCTAGAAAAATCTATAAAAAAGATGGTATCAGCATTGCCTATGCCGAATTGCTAAATAAAGCCGAGCGTCCCATTCTACGAGAAACAGAACGAATCGTTGACAACAGTCCTGTGAATGAAATCACATTTGTTTACGAACGGTTCTTTGAGTTTATTATGGCACGTTCGTTTATCAAGTTCCAGCGTAAAAAGGGTATGGAAAAATCAAAACCCATTCCGGCAGAAGCGTATTTAAAGGCCCTTGACCAAGCAACGGTAAACGTCGTATTCATCGGTACAATAAGAAACGCCCTGGTCATCGACTGTCTGGAAACTCAAAATTACTCCACTTTATTAGAACTTACAGCCCTTCATGGCGACAATTACATCGTAATGCAGCTTCTGACCGAGGTTATGAATATGTTAATTAGGGAGAATTACGAAAATGAGCTTTTCTGCCTGATTAACAAAATGCTGTCTGAAAAGATAGCCAATGGTAACGAGCTCATTTCGCAGTTAAATTCCATCAACAAAAAAATAGAATCGAATCAGGCCAATGAAGAAGTTATCGCAAACTATAAACTACTCTCCCAAAAACTGGCTCCAGTCATCAGACTGCGCAAACTGGCCTCTGTCAGCACAATAAATGGAATTCTACTGACCGATTATTTTAATGAGAATCTTTACAAGAATGATGCCCTGAAGTTTTTATGGAGATTAATGCTAGATCCGATACATGATGTACGGAACGATGCTTGTATGTACACTTACTACTTATCAAACAAAACACATACGTTGGATTATACTCCCTTGAAAAGAAACCTGTGTGAAAGCATCATCCTTCAAATGTTCCGTCTTGTTAAATCGCGTCCACTACTATTTAACATGAGCAAGAAGCACACACGGAAACGCTCTTTCATATTCTTTGAAACGGCTACGCGACTAGGTACACTACTAATGATAGACGAACTTGTAAAAAGGCAAAAAGACGGGGTAATCGTAAAGAATATGCTGCAAGAAATAGAATGTATGGCAAGGTATTTCACTTTAAATTTCTATTTGCTTCGCATATTTATGCCCGTGTTACAAATATTAATGCGCAAACAAATTACATTCCAAGCCGTTTATGTAAACAATGCGATAGAATACCAGGGATTCTGGAACAAACCAGAATTTCTCTCCCCTTGCCAACAAGGGAAATGGACACGCGAATGTATAAAAGAAGCGATGAGCTTTGTATGGCACCACAGCAAATATCATGAATGCAAGAACTCGCCTGCCTGTTTGAAAGAGGAAGAACGGTTCAAACTTTTTTATCCCTACATACTGTCTGCCTATAAAACAGGAGACAGCTTTACTTACTTCACACTAGAAAGAATTCTTGTCATCATGGGAGTCTGCAAGTGGCAAAACATAAAGCCATGTGTCGAAAAATTCTTTACTGATGAATACCGGCAATCTGAATGGTTTGATTATTCGCAAATGTCAATGCTTTATGTACTTTTCCAGATAGCTTTGTACACCAAAGAGGACCTTCAGGAACTAACCGAAATTTACACACGGGAAAGTAAACTATGGACTTTGCGCTGCAAAGGATTATTCAAAGCCCCCAACAGCCACAAAGCCAATCCGAACGGATTATACAAACGTAATGTAATGACGTGGTACTGTGTGGTATATTGTGCCAATGGCGGAGATGGGACCATTCACGAAGGAGACAGCAAATGTGTTCCAATGTTTTATGAACTTATAGACATAGCAATTCGTGAAAAAGACAAAGAACTGCTCATTCATCTCATTGAAAACATTTCTGAGCTTATCACAGATTTTGGCTACATCCATACTGCTATGGAGTTACTAAAATATATACTTATGCAATATGACACAGCTGAAAAAGTAAAGGAAATTGATGAGAAAACCACAAACAGGAATGGATTATACCAATATAATCTAACCAAAGTGGTAGGCAATGTATTGAGTACTGCTAAAAATTATTATCAAACAGAAACCGATACTTTCATCAAAAAAGAACTTATAGGGTTAAGCTTTCCTGGAATCCCCACGTACAGAGAAGAGATTTTGAGCTATAATCCCAGTGGAGAAACCCTATCCGACCTATTTACTCACAAATTCGGCAAATTCCTTACATGGGGATTGCTTTTTGAAGAAGCTATTGATAATTTTGCATACGAAGCTATGTGTACCTCCATTAACGCACCGAATTGCTTTTCATGGTATGACCAAGTAGTACGCATCTTACTAAAGCATCTATTTAAACTAAAACTTTGAATTATGAAAAAATGTATCTACGTTATATCCATAATACTGTTTTTTCTAATAATTTACACAACCATGCCTTATATCGTGAATTTTTTTGCTGATAAAGAAAATCTCCCAACGGAAAATCATAAAATGCTAATCGTAGGACATCGAGGAGGAGCCGGAATGGCACCGGAAAACAGTCTGCAGTGTATCGAGAAAGGTATTCAAACCGGAGCTGACATGATAGAGATTGACATCCATCTGACTAAAGACGGGGAATTGGTTGTTTGTCATGACCAGACGATAGACCGTACTACTACCGGAACAGGGAAAATAGCTGAAATGACATTAAATGAAATTCGTAAGTTCCATATTGTAGATAAAAACGGAAAGGAAACAGATGAGAAGATTCCTACCTTAGATGAAGTTCTCAAACTGATAAACGGAAGGTGTCGTCTCCTAATAGAAATAAAAAGAACAAACAACCTTTATCAAGGTATCGAGCAAAAACTTTTGGAATCTATCAAAGCACACCATGCATCCCAATGGATTATAGTACAATCATTCAATGACAGTGTACTGGAAACACTGCACGCATTAGACCATACTGTGCGACTAGAGAAGCTGGTTATTTTTAAACTTCAATGGATTCCTGTCATTTTTGACGGTACATTTACCTATTTCAGCTTTAAAAAATACCATTATATCTCTTCTTTCAATTTTCATTATCGAGCAATAACTCCTGCATTACTAAAGAAAATCCATGCACAAGGTAAAGAAGTAAAAATATGGACACTGGAGGAACCCAACAACTGGAAAGCCTGTCCTGTGGACGGGATTATCACAGACCGCCCAGATTTATGGACCACATTTTTCCAGAAACAATAATCTCATATATACTTCTATATAAGAATATTGCTTATAACATTGCAGGAAACAAACGATATACTCCAAAAAAGAATCTCTTTCTATCCCCATAAATTATGGGGATTTTTTTATTTTCAAACAGAAGTAATCTGTTTTATAAATGTTTTCCCACCAAGCCAATTGAATGAGTTCAATATAATAGTCCTTTTCAAGGGGGGATAGAAATAAAAAACGTCCTTAATTCTTATCGAATTAAGGACGTTTAGGCGGTGCGTACGGGACTAACGGAGTCTTTAATCAAAGCTGAAATTCAGCTTGTTATAAAAATCTTCCAAGAAAAGCACCCATTTCTGCACCTGCTTCAGTTCTATGTTTTTCCGATAGGAATTTGCCTTGTTCCAACGGGGTAAAGATAATGATTTTCTACTCAGGGATATTCAGTAAATGTCCCTAAAAAGTAAGATGGCATATAAAGTCGATAGAG
>ENA-OPVT01001894-OPVT01001894.1-human-gut-metagenome-genome-assembly--contig:-NODE-1894-length-12149-cov-10.396147_pt1 | contig 12149 bp, 7 predicted proteins | sample MGYA00241499_ERZ501990 | MGnify/ENA primary metagenome ERZ501990 (study PRJEB25962, sample SAMEA2042104) | human gut metagenome | biome: human gut; feature: human-associated habitat; material: faeces...
ATCCTGCACATCAACCCTGACCTTATTAGACTCTATCCCCGCTGCCTCAAGCATCTCATCGGTGAGTTTTATCCTGTGCGCCTTGTCCAAAACCGTATATTCCATTGCAGGGTGTTTCTTCAATTTCTCCGTACTTACCTTTCCGTCAGATATAAGCACTGTGCGGTCTACACGGCCTGCAAGTGCCATATCGTGTGTGACTATGATGATGGTTATACCAAGCTCTTTGTTCAGCTTATGAAACAGCTCATAGATTGTATCAGCAGTCCTTGTATCCACAGCTCCGGTGGGCTCATCCGCAAGCAGTATGTCCGGCTTATTTGCCAGTGCCACCGCTATCGCTGCGCGCTGCTGCTCTCCTCCCGATAGCTGAGCCGGAAGCTTATCCTTATGCTCCTGTAATCCCACTGCATTTAACAGTTTAAGGGCATAGCTTTTATTATTATCCTTGCGTTTTTTTATAATTTCTCCGTGTTTTAAATTATCGGTATTACCTGAATTTTCAAACATCATCACTGCCTCGACATTCTGCAGCACAGTCAGGTATGGGAACAGATTTTTGGCACTTTTCTGCCACACAAAGCCCACCTTGCCCCTGCGGTATCTCACCATTTCAGCTTCTGAATATGTGGAAATGTCTTTTCCGTCAATAGTGAGCACTCCCGCCGTTGGTGTTTCCAGTCCTCCTATCATATTTAAAAGGGTGGATTTTCCGCTGCCGGATTTTCCTATTATCGCAAGCATCTCCCCTGTTTCCACCGTCAGGTCAAGCCCCTCCAGTGCCATCACCTTTTTATCGTCGGTCTCATATATTTTTACCAGTCCATCGCAGTTTATCATCTACTTTTCCCCCTTTTAATTTAAATTACTATGCCGTCACTAAGCTCAAACACTTCATCTCCCCGCTCCATCAGGTTCGGATCATGCGTGGTCATAACTATTGTAATGTCCTCATCGTCTATCAACTCACGGAATAATCGCATGACTTCAAATCCAGCAGCGGTATCAAGTGCTCCTGTCGGCTCATCCGCAAAGACCACCTTCGGGCGATGAACCACAGCGCGCGCTATCGCAACTCTCTGCTGCTCACCTCCCGATAACTGATCCGGCATATGATCCATGCGTTTTGAGAGTCCGACACGCTCCAGCAGCTCTGATACTCTGTCATGCGTATTCTCATTTATCACATCGTTTTTTGCATCTCCAATGTCATTATCCATATCAGTCAAATTCTTCCGTATCTGACGTTTATTTTTCGCAAGTCTAAGGGCAAATTCCACATTCTCATATGCCGTCATCGTGGGAATTAGTGCTATAGACTGGAATACAAATCCCATCTCATACCGCCTTAGTATTTCCCGGTCTTTCTCGGTCATCTGCTCGAGGTTTTTATCCAGAAACTGCACACTTCCATCTGTCAGCATATCAAGCGCACTAAGGATATTAAGAAGTGTGGTCTTTCCGGAGCCGGAACGCCCTTTTAAGATGGCAAGTGTTCCTTTTTTTATCTCCATGGATACTCCGTCAAGTGCGTGGACTGTTGTACCATCTCCCGCCTTAAAATATCTTTTTATATTTTGAGCAATTATCGCATTTTCCATATGTCACGACCTCTTTTTTTACATGCTAACTATCTTCTCCAAGCCTTAGTGCCTGTGCTATCTTCATACTCTTAAGCAATCTGCTGATAACCACATAGCATACGGCTACAGCCACGAAAAGTACTCCTGCAAGCTCCAGCATATCAGATTGATAAATATATACATTTACTCCGATATTGTGTTTCTGCGGCAGATATATGATCGATATGAGCCTTACAAACATCGCTGTTGCAGTTATACCTATGCCTGCTCCCGCAAGAAGCGGCAGAAATGATAAAAATATCTGCTCGTTTAAAAGCATTGCTTTTACCTCTCTCATTCTCATTCCCATTGCACGGTATATACCAAACTGCAGCTCCCTCTGTTTTAGTGTCATAACCCAATACAGCAAAAATCCTACTGAGCACACTATCAGTGAAAGTATAAAACTTAAGGTAAACATACCGTTTGTGATCTGCACTGTGGCTGAGTTTTTATTCTCGTCTATAAGCTGCTGCGCGGATGTTAAATTTTTGTATATATCATCCACCGTTTTTCCTTTTGACAGGTTCATCCACACACTGTACGGTGTCATGCCGAACTTTTCCACAACCGTAGCATAATTTGCAACGATCAGGTATTTCTCCTGCTCGGTCACATTTCCTTCTGCATCTGTCTCATAGGTGTAACGCTCGTAGCCCGGAAAACCTTTTACTATGGCACATACCTTTGCATTCTCGGATGCGTAGATCTGATCATCATCGACAGCCTCCGGTACATACCTTGAGTAATTTAAGCTGTCACCAACTTTAAGTCCCATATCTTTTGCCAGATTTGAGGAAATGATGACTCCGTCCGGCTCTTTTGCCAGCTCATTCAGGTAATTGAACCAGTGCGCGTCATTAATATCATCATTTTGGTCACTCTGCAATTTCGCAGTCTCACCGAATTCTTTTGTGTTTATCGCCATAAGATATGCATCCGAAACCGAACCACTGCCTGCGGAAATGTCTACCCGCTCGTCCTCAAGCACACGCGTGACCCCGTCACAGATGCCCTCATTTTTGAGCGACTCGTATTTACCGAAATCAGGCTCGTCATACATCCAGTTTACAGAGCCATCTTTATTCTTCTGTATCCTGAGTCTGAAATCTTCGTTGTATATCGCATCACACCCCACATTGTAGACGATCCGTTTTTCCATATTGCTGTTCATGGTGCGCGCCATATTCGCGTCAAAAATACCGCCAGCCACTGTCATGATAAGAAATACTGCCAGAAATCCCTGATTGTATCTGGTTCGTTTTAGCTGTAAAAATGATGCATACATTGCCGGAGAAAAATGCTTTTTAAAGAGCCTGTCCACAAGCAGAATAATAAGTCCGGTAAGTCTTACGCACAAAAGTGCCACTGCAAATATAAAAAGCGAATTGTCCAGTATCATGACAGGATCTATGCTCCTGTTCTCAAGAACAGATATCGCAAGCGTACTCTTCTGCTTGTTGTAATTGTAAAGCAGATATGCTGACAGAGCCAAAAGTATAACGTCTATAAAGCATTTCTCCCAAAGAGGCTTTTTCTTTGATATTCGTTCCCTGCTGCGCTCTGATATGGCATCCTTTGATTTTTTCCACACCGGAACTGTGATAAACAGCACCATGATAACTGCCGCTGCCACCGCATAGACAAGCATCTGCCATACAAATCTGTAAGTGCCTATATCCTTTGCCGTAAATCTTAAAAATCCGTCTGTAGATGCGGCAGCCCGGCACATTATATATCCGAGTACTATTCCAAGTACACAGCCCGCAAACGTTATTATTCCTGACTGCTGCAGGTACAAAATAAATACCTGTAATTTTGTCGCACCGCGGCTTCTTAAAACAAGTATGTCATTTTCCTCGAGCGAAAGTATCTGTGCAGATATCATTCTTATAAATAAAATCAAAAGCACAAGACACGGCAGCTCCAACGCCCAAAGCATCAGCTTTATCGTCTTCTGCTGTGTAAAAAAGCGCTCCAGCGTATCACGGATGTTGTCATTGTAGAGCTTGTCAGCATCCTTAAACTGCTCCATATAACCGTCATAAAGTGAGGCATTTTCCGTGTTGATCTGCCTGTAATCCAGCATGAGAAAATCACTGTAGCTGATATTGTCCTCGCTGTAATACTGCATCATTTCGTCAAAAACATCCTGCGAAACAAATATCACATCGCCCATATCCGAAAGCGTCTTGGCCCAATATGGATCGTTTATATCTTTTTCACGGCAGATCTGTGATATGACGAAAGAAATTTCCTTTTTCCCACTGCCATCAGGTACATGTAAATAGATTTTTTCACCTGCTACAAGTCCGTAGTGATCCATTGTCTTTTCGCTTATACTGCATTCGAATGTGGCTGTGTCAGTCTGAGATTTTACAACATCCGCGTACTCCGAAAGTCCCGGCAGATATCCTATTGTAAAATAATTGTTAGGTCCTCCAAACTCTGTATCTGCGCGTCCTCCTGAGAGTGTGATAAGCAGCTGTGAGGAAACCTTGTTTATATCCACATATTCAGTCCACTTCTGCTCGTATCCTAACAGCTTATCAAGTACTGACTGCGAATCAGGATAATCTGCCACCGCATATGTTCCCTCGCGGCTCATCTGTGCAGGAAACTCATTCTGCTGTGTGGCATGATCCGTAAAAAGTCTGTCGAGTATCTGATTGCCCGCGCCCTTTTCAAACATAGGGTGGCACACAAAAAGTGCTATAAACAAAGCCACTCCCATAAGCAGACACAAATTTAACCATTTTCTGTTTTTTAATTTATTAATTACGAAGCCAAACATATTTCATCGCCCTCATCAATACCGTAAAGCACAAGTGTATTGCTGCCTGATGTATAATCGCTCAATATTACCGGCTGCTTTACCACGCTGTCCCCATCAATTTTCCACACATAGTATGATATATCATCTTTGTCCATAGGATTGACCTGCTTGTGTATGATCGAAGTCGGCACCACTACCACCTTTTTAAAAGAAACATAAGAAAACTTTACAGCAGATGCCCTGGTCAGATCATCCGGTATTCCATTGTCAAGCTTTATATAAAATGCTGCATTTCCATATCCCGAATCTGTGTTTCCGGTAATATGCACACCTTTATCATCCTGATTTATATATCCCTTTTGATCAACACTACCGTAACCGGCAAAACCGATACAGCTTCCGTAGATCGTTGTACCGTCCAGCTCAAGTGATACGCGCTCTCCCACATCTGCTATATTGTCCTTATATACTTTATAGCTATTGCTATCCTTTACCTGAACCAGCAGTACGTCCGTGGAATTTCCGGTTATCTGCAGGATATCTGAGCCTTCCTCCACATTATCTCCTGCCTTGACACTCACCTTTGAAACTTTTCCGTCATTCTTGGCATATACTGAAATATTTCCTTTGCCGTCATTTCCTGCGCTTATGCTGTCATATGCTGACTGTAGCCGGGAAAGCTGATAGGTGTGGTCTGCACTGGCAAGTTTTTTCTGCAGATTCAATAATTGTAAATTCAGTTTCAACTGCTGCTCATCATATGCTGTATCCGGCTTTTCATCCTGCCGGTTATTTTCTTCTGCGCTGCTACCACCTTCAGATAAATCTTTTATCTGTTTATCGTAATCAGCAATCTTCTGCGCATAGGATTCATTCTCCGAGTCGATCGCATTTTTCGCCTCTGTTATGGCAGCTTTGCCCTCTCCGGTATCCACCACGTAAAGCAGCATCCCCTTTTCTACCGTATCGTCCTGCTTCACATTGACCGATACGATCTGCCCTTCATAATCACAGGTTTCGGTTATCGTCCCTGCGTCAGATCTGCTGTAGCGCACACCGTAGTTTGCTATATCAAAGTCAGACCTTGTTACCGTATATTTGCTATACTTTGTCGGAACCTGATCTGTAGAATTATAGTAAACCAGCTCCCCCTCTTTTAAGCCCTCTGTGACCTGTGTATAGTTTTCATCAGACTCACCTGTTGTTATGATGCGTTTCTCGCGGCCGCCCTCATCATTTTTCACATAGACATATCTGGTATCGCCATCCTTATAGATGGAATCTTTTCCCACGACAAGTGCCTGATTTGCTTTTGTCTTTTCAAAATATACCGGATACATCTGTCCTGCCGTAAGAAACAGCTTTTCCCTGCTTTCCACGCACACATCCGGATAGCGGTTGTTTATCTTCGAAAGTACCAAAACCTCTGATGTATATTGAGACTCGGTGACATCATATTTTTCGCCATCGACTATCACATATTTCTTGTCATAATCACTGTATTTGTACTCATTTATGGCTGTATCTTTTATATCCAGCACAAGGTCATCCGTATCTGATACAATGACTATATTCTCGTATGCCGCAGCAGACCTTCCCTCTGTCAGCTTCTTAGTGTAAGTGACAAGACCGCTGTGGGCTGCCTTAAGCGTTCCATCATCAACGAGCTGCTGATATAAAGCCATCTGCTCATTGATCTTTTGCACGCGGTATTCGTGAAGCTGCTTATCGTACCGTTCATTTTCCTGTTCTGTGGCAATCTGCGTATTGTAATCATCTTCTGTGCTCTCTTTTTTCTCAATCTGTTCTGTTGAAAGTTCGTCCGTATCCGCAGCCTGACTCTCCCATAATTTGATCTGCGTATCCGAGATCTGAGCGGATATCTCATATGTCTCATTCTCATGCGCCAGCGCATCCTTACATTGCTGCAACTGTTTTTTTGCCTCATCCACATCACAGACTGCAAGCACATCCCCTACATTTACTGTATCTCCCGGCTCCACATATATCTGTGAAATGTTTACGTTGGCACTGTAGTAATTGCAGTAATCCCTAGGAACTGCGGTAGCCATCAGCACCTGTATGGAGCCAATCGTACCGTATTCCACAGGTCTGTAGGCTTCATTTAACGCTACAGGTTCTTCAAGCTCTGGTATACTGCTTTCTGTCATTTTTCCACAGCCGCCTGCCACAAACGATACACATATCCCCAGTACTGCCAGTTTTTTTATTGATAAAATGTTTCTGATCTTCACTGCAAAACCACCTCATCCCCGCTTTTAAGTCCTTCTGTGATGATCCGGTAGTCTCCCACCTGATCTCCGACACTTATCCATACCGCCTGTCTGTATCCATTCTCATCCAGTGTGTATACAAAATACCTGCCATCCTTCTCATGTACTGCGTCCTTTTGCACATACACAGCATTTTCTATAGCAGGGCGCGTCACTTCCATGGAAAATATCTGTGCATCCGATACTGCCGACATGTCCGATACCGGTTCAAAAACAACCTTTTTATCGTCCACCTCTTTTACCTTAAGTTCAAACTCTATATCAGATGCTGTTGCCGTGTATATATCACCTACATTAAAGTCATAACCTTCCGGTCTGTCAGCCTCGTAATTGCCGTTTCCGCTGATTTCTGTTATAAGATTGCTGCCCGGTTCAAAAACTCCCGCCAAAAGTGAATTGTCCATTGCTGTGATCGTACCATCCTCTGATGCCGTGATCTGATATCTCGACAGTTTTTCCTTAGCCTCATCAAGATAAAGCTGCGCAACCTCTGTATCCTTATCAAGCTGGGCTATATCGCTTGAATAATCCTGAGTATCATCGATTTTCATAATAGCCCTGTAGTGCTCTGCCAGAAGCTTATTCTGACTGATCTGCCCGCTGTAGTCCTCAATCTTTTTCTGTATCTCCCCGGATTTAAAAGCCACCAGTATATCGCCCTTTTTCACATGATCACCCACTGCCACATTTACCTTTTCAAGCGTAAGCTCCGTGTTTGTCGCACCATAGGAAAACCTGGTATAGCCCTGCGCGCTCAGACTGATGGTAGTCTGCGGTGTGAGTGAACCGCTCTGTACCGTAACTGTCTGGTATGATATTTTCTCGTAGAAAGCTCTGTCCGTCTGTGCAAGCTCCTTTTGTGCCGCCCCACATCCTGAAAACAAAATAGAGGTAATTGCAGTGGCAAGTGTCAAACGCCCTATATATTTTTTCTTTTTATTAATCATATATTTTCCACATCTTTTCCAAATAAATATGAACCTGATCTATTATCTAAAAATGTAACTCCATGTATAAACTTTATTGCAGCCAATAACAGTATCTTATATTAGATCATCACTCCTTATGATCGTGCCGTCTATCGCATTCACATACACCGGATATCTGTCGTAGCCCTTATCCTGTTTTGACAGACACCATGCCGGAACATAAGTACATTTATCCTTGTCAGATGCATCCTTCAAACGGATATATCCGAGCTTTAGATTGTTGTAAGTGTGATTTTGTGTAAAATCATACTGATCTGAGTTTTTTGTCATGTCATCCTTGATGATCTCTTTAATAGTGTCCATTGACAAGAGTTCTACGTTTTTTGACTCATTTACAATATCAACCGGGTAAGAAACAGTAAATTCCGTCACTCCCTGATCCGTCACAATAAAGGAACTGCTGCCATATGGCATAAAATCATCATAGTTATCGAGTGTCTCCCATATATCCATATTCCGGGTGAAATCGAGTGACTTGCAAAACGCTATGCCATCCACACCCTCGCCATAATCTATGATATATCCCCACGCTGTATCCTTTATAACGCTCTCTGTATCATCAGTTTTTACAGTATCATCGCCATCCTCTATCACTCCTGCGCTCCACTCGTAGTCTGAGGTTCCTATATATACCTGTGAAGCCCTGCCTAATTTATTTTGAAATTCTTCTGCCTTCTTTACAGCTTCGTCTTTGGTCAATACACACTCATTGTCATATGCAGATGTAGTATCTCCACCTGTAGAGCCTCCGTTAAATCCCTCTACACCTTTCTCCTCTGCAAAGGATGGTGGTCCGTAATAGCCATACTCACTATCATCGTATAATGTCCCCTCACTTCCTGCCTTAAGAGGCTGTGCTGAAATATATTCAAGAGAGCCGTCCTCAGCAATTCCAAATCTAAGCTCACAGAAAACATTACCAATATATCCCAGATACTCATTACAATCCGTATAGTCTGTGGCTATTACACGCGTATCAAGTGCAGACGGTTCTGCCTTTTCATACTGTTCCAGCAGATCATTTTCACTTTTCATCACCCTGCTGACGCCCTCTTCTGTGATAAGTCCCGCATCAATTTCCTGCTGATACCCGGCAATCTCATTTTTTACAACCTCCATGCTGTGATATATCTCTTCTTTCGTATAATGAGGTATGTCGTGATAATATACGGTACTATCGCCAAAATAAGCCTCTATCACACTCTTTTTGAAATCGGCACCCACCTTTATATTCTTCACCTCAACAACCGACATGCTTTTGCAGTCCGGCAGGGTAATGTCTGCTGAAATATCCACATCCACACTTTTGTCAGATGTCTCAACAGCAAAGCTGTCATTCCATTTCGTACTGTCGTCAAACGCACTTATATCGCTTCCTGCTTTTGTGTTTATATTTTCAGTTTCCATATTGTAATCTACTTTTTTTCCTGAGCAGCCTGTGAGTGAGATGATTACTATCGCTTCAACGATCGTCATAGCCGCTGCGAGTATTCTTGTGTGTTTTCTCATATGCCAATCCTCCCTGATATGTCACATTTTTTCTACAACATAATTATTCCTGTGAAAGTACGGTCCGATGTAAACATTCTGTATCTTAACTCAGATCGTCCGGATGTATCACACTTCCGTCAATCGCGTTGATAAATACAGGGCATGCATTTGTAGTGTCTTTCTGCAGCAATTCCAGACTCCATGCCGGAATATAACTGTATTTTTGCATATCAGTCCGGTTGTTTACCCTTATGTATGCAAGTTTTAGAGTATAATATTTTACATTTGTATCCAGTACATATTCATCAGCATTGTTTTTAAGTTCATCCCGGGCAATATCAAATATATTTTCCAAAGGAAGCATTTCTACATTTTCCTGTTTTCTTACTATACTTACCGGGCAGTCTATAAAGAAAGTACCTATACCATATTTATCAATATAAAAATTGTAGAATTCATTATCAAAAGTATCCTCTATACTATCACCATATTTCATATTGTATCCGCTGTAATCCATCGGATTTAAAGCATCATCAAATAATATTTTGCCAACTCCGATATTGTAGTAAAATCTATAACCACTTACACACTCATGTATATCATCTTCCTGATACACATGATCGGCTCTTTCGTTATATCCACTCCATTTCAGCTGCGAGCTCTCAGTCTGCGGGATGGATGAAAAACCTGTCTCTTTCAAAAAACTGTCTATCATATTCCCCGCTTCTTCTATTGTGATACCCGATTCATTTTCCTCCTGCGCGATTTCCTCTCCCGATGTATCCTGTGAATCCGTGATATCATTTACCGTATCATATTCCATGAGTGAATCCGGTCCAAAGTATTGCTGCACATATCCATCGTTAAATATATTACTCCACTCATATTCATTACTTCCTGCCTTTTTGGTATATCCTTCAATCGGACCTGCGCCAATTCCCGACAGCCATTTATTTTCATCACCATCTGCAACAAAATTCACGTTATACCAGGTGTTTCCTTTTTTCCCTACAAACTCATCACATGAATCATACTCTGTAGCTATAGTCCATTCATCCCCGGCATTTTCCAGATAATGCGTATATTCCTTCAAAAACTCAGCTCTGTTTCCTGTGCCAGATGTATCAGTTGGTGTTGTTGAGGAATTTATGGAATCAATAAGATTTTGAAGCTGTGTTTTTGTCCAATGTTCTTTATCATAGTAATAAATCTGCGACTCTCCAAAGTATGCCTTCAATACCTTTTCCTTGAGCTTTGCAGTATAAGGTATCTTTTCCACTTCAACTACTGACATTGTCTTACAATCAGGCAGTTCCACTTTTGCACTTATATCTATATTTACATTTCCAATTTCTGTCTGCACGGAAAACTCATCGCTGTAGGTCTCATCTGTACTAAAATCCTTTACATTGCATACAGCACTTTTTGTCAGTTTTTCTGTATCAGTGCCATAATCGACCTTTTTATCTGCACAGCCTGCCAGTGATGTGAGGACAAGTGCCTCGATGAGTGTCATAATTGCTGCAAATATTCTCATGCTTCGTGAAGATATGTTACCCCTTTTATCCATATGTAGCTCTCCTCCCTTTTTGTTCTTTCCCGGTGACTATTCAGAATCGTTATCTTCCATGTTGTTATAATGAGTATATATGTCAGTTGTAAACTTTTTGTATCATACATTGCTTTTTTTAATAAAAAGTTTTTGTCTGCTCCATAAAAATTCCACCGCCTTCTTGACGTGCAAACATACGTTTGCTACAATGTAAATATTCTTGACTCTTAAGAAAGAAGGCTGATTATGAATACAGATATTACAAAACAACTGGAAATGGTGCTGTACAGAACCGAAGATGATAACGTAACAGTCAGTGCCTTGATAAAAGATGAAACGATATGGCTGACACAAAAAGCCATGGCTGAATTGTTTGGTATTGACAAGTCGGGCATCAGCCGCCATTTAGCAAAGATTTTTGAAACCGGTGAGCTTGATGAGGAAGTGGTTGTTGCAAAAATTGCAACAACCACTCAGCACGGAGCAATGCAGGATAAAACGCAGACTATTCCTACCAATTATTATAATTTGGATGCCATTATTTCTGTAGGTTACAGAGTAAACTCTATTCAGGCAACCAGGTTCCGTATATGGGCAACCGGTATTTTGAAGGAATATATGATAAAGGGCTTTGCTATGGATGATGAACGCCTGAAACAGGGTAAAACAGCATTTGGAAAAGACTATTTCCGTGAATTACTGGAAAGAGTACGCTCCATCCGTGCCAGCGAACGTAGAATATGGCAACAGATAACCGATATCTTTGCAGAGTGCAGCATTGATTACAATAGAGATTCTGATACTGCATATCATTTTTATGCAACCATACAGAACAAATTTCATTATGCTATTACCGGTAAAACAGCGGCTGAAATCGTCTATAATCAAGCTGACCACACCAAGGAAAATATGGGCTTGACCACATGGAAAAATGCTCCAGATGGTCGTATTCTCAAATCTGATACCCCGATTGCCAAAAACTATTTGGATGAAAAACAGATTCGTCAGTTGGAACGTGCTGTTACAGGATATTTTGATTACATAGAGGATTTGATTGAACGTGAAAACGTCTTTACTATGGAGGAATTTTCAAAAAGTGTGAACGAATTTCTTGCGTTCCGCAGATACGATATCTTGAAAGATAATGGATGTATTTCTCATAAGCAGGCAGTGGGGAAAGCATATCAGGAATATGATATTTTTAACAAGACACAGCCAATTGAATCTGATTTTGATAAGATAGTAAAAGGATTGGAAAAGAAAATTTAATTTCTTTTCAGGATTATGATACAATTACGGAAAACAGTTTTTTTAGAATCTGACAAATCGTTAAGAAAAGAATCGAAGGTGGTGCAAACGAAAAAGCAGTATTGAGACTTTTCATTAACTGCCCTTTCGTTTGCATCAATTTCGATTTTTTCTGGT
>ENA-OPVT01001902-OPVT01001902.1-human-gut-metagenome-genome-assembly--contig:-NODE-1902-length-12119-cov-8.581482_pt1 | contig 12119 bp, 10 predicted proteins | sample MGYA00241499_ERZ501990 | MGnify/ENA primary metagenome ERZ501990 (study PRJEB25962, sample SAMEA2042104) | human gut metagenome | biome: human gut; feature: human-associated habitat; material: faeces...
CATTTGGTGCTACTCCATGCCATCCTTGTTGATCTTCCATAAATGAAACACCTTTCCCCTTAATTGTCTTGGCAACAATTACAGTTGGCATTCCTTTTGTTTCACGAGCCTCTTTTAGTGCAGCACGCAATTGATTAAAATCATGACCATCTACATTGATTACGTGACAGTTGAAAGCTTCGAATTTTTTATCCAAAGGATAAACACTCATAACTTCATCTACATGACCATCAATTTGAAGGTTGTTGTTGTCAACAATAATACATAAGTTATCTAACTTATAGTGAGCTGCTGACATTGTAGCTTCCCATACTTGTCCTTCTTGGCATTCGCCATCTCCAAGTACAGTATAAATACGATGATCATTTTTATCTAATTTATTTGCCAACGCCATACCTACAGCACAAGAAATACCTTGTCCTAAAGAACCTGTAGACATATCTACGCCTTCTACATAATTCATATTAGGATGTCCTTGTAAACGTGAATTGATAGCTCTGAAAGTAGTCAATTCTTCTTCTGGAAGGAATCCTTTTTCAGCAAGTACTGCATATAAAGCCGGACTTGCATGTCCCTTACTCAATACAAAACGATCACGATTTAATGTATTTAAGTTTTCCTCATTAATATCCATTTCTTCAAAGTATAACTCTGTCAAAATGTCAGTTGCACCTAAACTTCCACCCGGGTGTCCACTTTGGGCACTATACACTTCTTTCACAATATTTCTACGAATATTTTTTGCGTGCAATGCAAGTTCCTTGTTTTCCATAATATTTAAGTTATCTCCTTTTTGCGCATACATTATAACAAACTTTTCATCACAATACACCCTTTTCAAAAATCAATTATTTCACAAATGCATATCTTGCCAAACATAAGCTGCTTCATTGATCATTTCTATATCATTTTGTGAAATTCCAAGCAATTCTAAAACCTCAAACACATCCATCCCCTTTTCATACAGTCTTTTAAAACAATCCATTCTCGCATTTGTCTTTTCTTGTTTAATTACTCTTTCTAACACTTCTTGAATCATATCCGATTGTGCATAATAGAACATTCCATCTAATTTTATGGACAGCTTATCATCTACATCTGAAAACAACACCCTTAATGTATCCATATCACATCCTCGATTCATTAAAAGTAAATAAAAATCACGGACCTGTAAGTTGTACACTCTTTTGCGAAACAATTCAAATTCTACATCTAATTTTTTCATTTTATGTTCTCCTTTTTTCTACACTCTCTTATACGTAAAAAAAAGAAGAAATTCACAAAAAAAGTGAGAAATTAATCTCACTTTTCAACTTCATAAATCATAGCACCAAAACTAGGTACGTTGACTTCAATCATATATGGTTGATTATGTCTTGTAAGACGCATAGCTTGTACTTCTTGAGGCGTATGGTCTTTTAAATTTCCATTATATTTATCCCACTCTGTATTCAAGATTTCCTTATATTTACCTTTACAAGGAACACCAAATTGTTGGTGATCATATGGATTTGTAGAGAAATTCATAATGATGACATAATCTTTCTTTGAACCGCGACGAATGAATGAGAATGTATTTTGTCCAACATTATCCGCATCGATCCAGCTAAAACGACTAGGATCATAATCCTGATCGAAGAATGCATCATTTTCTGTATAGATTTTACCTAAATCTTCACATAAGCGTTTAAACGCATCATGCATTGGATAATCCAATAAGAACCAGTCACAACTCTTTTGTTCATCCCACTCACGCAATTGACCAATTTCGTTACCCATAAAATTCAATTTTTTACCAGGGTGTGCAAACATATATACATATAAAGCTCTTGCCTGGGCAAATTTATCTTCATAGCTTCCCCACATCTTATCTACAATGGTTGCCTTACCATGTACAACTTCATCATGACTAAATGGCAAGATAAATCTTTCAGAATAGAAATAAGCCATTGAGAATGTAATATCGTGGTGATGCCACTTACGATAAATTGGATCTCTTTTCAAATAAGACAATGTATCGTTCATCCATCCAAGATCCCACTTGTAGTCAAATCCTAAGCCTCCTGCATAACTAGGTTTCGTCACATTAGGGAAATCACTAGAGTCTTCTGCAATCAACATGATTTTTCCTTGATGTTCTTCATTCAACAAGTGATTCATACGCTTCATAAAATCACATGCACCTTCATTTACTCCATTATTTTTATTTCCATGCCAGAAAATCGCATTACTGATCGCATCCATTCTCAATCCATCTACATGATAAACGTCTATCCAGAAATTAGCTGCAGACATTAAGAATGAACGAACCTCTTCTTTCCATAAGTCAAAGTTAGCTGTTCCCCATTCACTGTTGGCATCTTCTGGTTTTGAATATTCATATAAAGGAGTACCATCAAACATGCCTAATGCATAATTATCCTTCACAAAGTGCACTGGAACAAAGTCCATGATCACACCGATACCCGCTTCATGAAGTGCATTCACAAAGTGCATCAATTCATGATTTGTTCCATAACGAGATGTACTTGAAAAATAACCCGTACATTGATATCCCCAAGAACCATCAAATGGATATTCACATAACGGCATAACTTCTACATGTGTAAAGTGATGTTTCTTACAGTGTTCAATTAGATCCTTTTCGATTTCATGATATTGTACAAATTCTTCGTTCTCATCCTCTTTTTTCCACGAACCAACATGCATTTCATAAATATTCACAGGAGAATCAAAACCCTTATTTCTTTGATTCAACCACTCTTTGTCAGTCCATCCATCATAACTTAAATCCGATATGATACTTGCCGTGTTCGGTCTTAATTCACTATAAAAAGCATATGGATCCATTTTATCTACCAATTCACCATTTGCCTGCCATACACGATATTTATAAGAATCCTGCTTCTTTGCACCTTGCACAAAACATTCCCAAATACCGCGTTTATCCTTCTTCATTTTACTTGCCTGATCATCCCAATTATTGAATGTACCTATGACTGAAATATTTTTTGCGTTTGGAGCATATACTCGAAAGCGAACGCCATCTCCTTCTAAATGTGCACCAAAAATATTATAAGCATGTATATCACGCCCTTCAAAAAAGGCTTTTGTCTTTCTTTGATCCATAACGATATAACCTCCGTACATATATTTTATACCGGAACGCAAGAAACTTAAAGTGGATTTTTTAGATTTTGAAAACGCTTACCAATATACAAAAAAGATGCAACTAACGCTGCACCTCCATAAATTGATGTAATATATTTTCTAAATCTTCCAATGTGTTCATTTGTGACATCTCATTCTTAAAGATTCTTGAACTTGGAAGTCCTTTTAAATACCAGCTAGCCAAGCCTCGCATTTCACGAATAGCTACCTTTTCACCCTTCGTATTTGCTAAACCTCTGGCATGATCCATACAAATCTCAATGCGATCTTCCATTGAAAATTCATGTTTCTGTCCTGTAATCGAATCTACGCACTCTTGAATCAAAAATGGATTTCCAACAATTCCACGACCTAACATAACGGCATCACACCCTGTTTCATTCATCATACGATGAAAATCTTCTACACTGCGAACATCCCCATTTCCGATAACCGGAATCGACACAGCATCTTTTACTTGTTTAATATAAGACCAGTCAGCTTTTCCTTCATACATTTGATTACGTGTACGTCCATGTACAGCTACAGCACTAACGCCTACACTCTCCATAGCCTTCGCCATTTCAACACAATTGATATGATACGTATCAAATCCTAAACGCATCTTAACAGTTACTGGCTTACTTACATTTTGAACAATATTGGATACAAGCTCTTTGGCATAGTCAATATCCTTCATCAAAAAACTTCCTGCCTGAGCTTTGATGACCTTATTTACAGGACACCCCATATTAAAGTCAATAATGTCACAATCTGTTTGTGTATCCAAATATTTAGCTGCATACACAACCGTATCAATGTCATGACCAAACAACTGAAAAGATACTGGATGCTCATTTTCATCAATGGCACACATTTGTTTCGTCTTTAATGAATCATAGTACAATGCCTTGTCACTTACCATTTCATTACAAACTAAACCTGCACCAAAACGTTTCGCAATTCTTCGAAATGCGATATTACTAATACCTGCCATCGGCGCAATGACTACAGGATTTTCAATTTCTACATTTCCAATCTTAATCATGCATCTTACTCGCAATCGCTCTTAATTCTTCTTCTGTAAAATGATATGATTCATTACAGAAATTACATGTGATATCACAACCATGTTCTTTATCGGCCATTTCTAACACATCTGATTTTTTAATAGTACCCAAAGCTCTAGCCATACGTACCTTTGAACAAGGACAATCATATGCCACTGGTTGTGTTGTTAAAATCTTGGCATCTTCAAACATATCATTTGCCAAAGCTTCTAAACTTGAATCATCATATTCCTGAATCAAAGTACTCATTGGTTTCAACCCTTCAAGCACGTGTTCACAAATAGAAATATCTGTTTCTGTTGCATCTGGAAGCATTTGTAGAATCATAGCTCCTGCACTAGCAACACGACCATCTGTACCAATTAAGGCTCCACAAGATACCGCTGTTGGCGTTTGTTCAGATAAAGTAAAGTAGTAGGCAAAATCATCCCCAATTTCACCGCTTTGTAACTCAACCGAACCAGAAAAATTTTCTTCCATACTTAAATCTTTTGTAACCGTCAAAGTTCCATCTGTACCTACAACAGCCCCAACATTTAATTTGCCTGGACGAATCAAAACATCCTCTACATGTGGATTTGAAACAAACCCACGAACATTTCCATTCGCATATGCATCTACCACAATCGAACCAATTGGACCATGCCCATTAATTGTGATTGATAACATTTCCTCTTTGGATTTCAACATAGCACCCATCATACTCGCGACAGACAATGTTCTTCCTAAAGCTGCACAAGCACATGGATGTAAATCAAAACGATCTTGCGCTTCCTGTACTAAATCAGTTGTGCGCACAATATATAAACGAACATGCTCATTTAAAACAAGAGCTTTTAATAGTTGATCTTTCATAATATCCTCCACAAAAAATTCACTAGCACCATTCTACTGAATTCTTGTATCCATTTCAAGCCAAACTAAAAGCCATCAATCGATGGCTTTAATGTGTAATTAATCTTTTTTCTTAGTTAATTCATTGAACGCATCATCCAAATCCTTTTGATCAACACCAGTTGGAGTCTCCGGAATCTCTGGAACTTGAACTACTTCTTGTTCTGCTTTTTCCTCTTCTTTGCTTGTTTCGACATTAGGATCTGTTAATTGTCCATAATTCATTAAGTTCGTGATTTCTTCATTTGTTAATGTTTCATGTTCATACAAATTATTCGCAATCAAATCCAACAAATCTTTGTTTTCCGTTAAAATCTTACGACAATTTTCATGACACTCATCCACAATTGCACGAACCTCTTTATCAATTTCAGCTGCTACACCTGCAGAATAATCACTACCCTTTGTATAATCTCTTCCTAAGAAGACATTTCCTTGAGGATCCGCATATTGGATAGGACCTAAACTAGACATACCATATACACGAACCATGTTCTTAGCGATTTCAGTCAATTTTTCAATATCATTTACGGCACCCGCACTAATTTCTCCAAATTGAATTTCCTCAGCTGTACGACCACCAAGTAAACCAGTAATTTGTGCAATAAACTCAGATTTTCTGTGGAAATACTTCTCTTCACGAGGTGTCATCAAGTTATATCCACCCGCATCTCCACGAGGAATAATTGTAACTTTTTGAACCATATCTGCATCTTCAAGCTTCAAACCAATAACGGCATGTCCTGCCTCATGATAAGCCACAAGAATTTTATCCTTTTCTGTATACTTCTTACTCTTTTTCGCAGGTCCCATCATAACACGGTCAATTGCTTCGTCTAAATCTGTCATAGTGACCTTAGCTTCATTTTTACGAACCGCTAAAATTGCACCTTCATTCAAGACGTTAGCTAAATCAGCCCCAGAGAATCCAGGCGTACGTTTTGCCAAGTTTGCAAGTGAAACATCACTCGCCAATTTTTTATTACGAGCATGTACATGTAAAATAGCTTCACGGCCCTTAATATCTGGCAAACTAACCGTAACACGACGATCAAAACGACCACTACGTAATAATGCTGGATCTAGTACATCAGGACGGTTTGTAGCTGCAATTACCACAATACCCGCATTATCTGTCATACCATCCATTTCAACCAACAATTGGTTCAATGTCTGTTCACGCTCATCATTTCCACCGCCCATACCAGCTCCACGCTGACGTCCTACGGCATCAATTTCATCAATAAAAATAATACATGGTGCACTCTTTTGTGCTGTTTTAAACATATCACGAACGCGACTCGCACCTGTTCCGACAAACATTTCAACGAAGTCCGAACCTGAAATCGAGAAGAATGGAACATTGGCTTCTCCAGCTACAGCTTTCGCAAGTAATGTCTTACCAGTTCCTGGAGGACCTACCATTAAAATCCCCTTAGGAATATGTGCTCCCATATCTGTAAATTTCTTTGGTGAACGTAAGTAATCGATAATTTCTTTTACTTCTTCTTTTTCTTCTTCACAACCCGCAACATCTTTAAAACGAACTTTTACATTTGATTCAACACGAGCTTTTGATTTCGCAAATTCGAAGGCTTTATTGTTGCCTCCACCACCCATTTTTGCGAACATGAAATAAAAGAATACAGCTATAATTAAGAATGGAATAATTTGAGAAAGAATCGAAATCCATACACTACCTTGATTAGGATCTTCTACAGTTAATTTTCCACCATTTCTCTGTAAAGACTTTTCTAACTTTTCAATATTCTTTTCTGTTCTTGGAACAATAACCTTGTATCCAACAGTCTTTGAATTCTGCTCATAAGTTCCTTCCAAATGGATTACAGTGGAACTAATTGTCATGGAACTCTTTTTAAAATCAACTTCATCTACAATTTTCTCAAATTGTGTATAATTCATTTGTACAGTACTGCCCTGTGAACTATAAAAAACCAATGATAATACAATTGATAAAATGAAGATGGTCGGTAAATAATTTAACCACTTCTTCATAATCTTCCTCCTACTGATAAATTTCCGGCTTTAAAACACCAATAAATGGTAGGTTACGATACTTTTGGTTGTAATCCAATCCGTATCCAACCACAAATTCATTTGGCACTTCAAAACCAACATAATCCGCCTCAATTTCACAAACACGACGGCTTGGTTTGTCTAATAATGTTACACAACGCACATCTAGACAACCTTTATTTTTAAACATCTTTTTTACTTCAACCAAAGTTCTACCTGTATCAATAATATCTTCTACAACCAAAATAGAACGGTTTTTACAAGATAAGTCCATATCCTTTAAAATACGAACATCGCCAATAGATTCTGTTCCATCGTATGAACTAACTGACATAAAATCAATTTCACATGGAAATTCAAAACGCTTGATCAATTCAGCCATGAAAGGAACACTACCCTTTAATAATCCAACTACGATTGGAACATCCCCAGATTCTTTATAATCTGCTTCTATTTGATGTGCTAGTTCTACACAACGATTTTCAATTTCTTCTTCACTTAATAAAACTTTTTCAATATCTTGAGCTATCATATGGTGTTTTTCTCCTTAAGTTACTTACACATTGTAACATAAACATTTAATCAAGACCATTTATTTTAAAGTAGAACTGTTGATTTTGTGAATAATGCCCTACATCACAACCAAGTCCTGGCACAAAAATCACATTGCCCACATTATTTTCCACAACTAACCAATATTTTCTATATATCTTACTGATTTTTCGATCCACAAAAAATCGGTGTACATTCTTATTTCCAAATCGCATTTGAATTGTGTCATTTGCTCTAACACGACGTATCACTAAAGGAAAGTCAGATGCATCTACACTAAACATTTCAATCGTCTTGCCTTCATTTTTAATTACAAAATCCGCATAATCCTTAAATTCTAATTCATCCAATTTATAATACACATCTTTAGGACTAGGCATAAAATACAACTTACCACCATGTCTTTCCAATAAATAATTCTCTATTTCAATTAACACATTCCTTTTTAATTGAGCACATAATTCTTCCATATATTTTTTTGAGAAATGATGATGCAAAGAATGAAATAAGAAAGTATCTAAATAAAGCCAAGCATCTTCTTGATCCAACAAGGAATCTATATCCTTGTTCCAATCCTTAAAAAATTCTTCTATGGCTTTTCTTTTTATTTGCCATACTTCATTCTCATTTTGAATTTTTAATATCCACGCTTCCTTTTCGTCTCGACTCATTTTTTCAATTTGTGTATGACGAATTACATTACGCGTATAATGATTGGTTAAATTTGACTCATCAATCCCAAAAGATACGCCATTCTCATTACAATATTGTTGCAATTCACTCTTTGTGAAATTCAATAAAGGACGAATGATTTGATACCCATGTCGTATACTCTTTTCTTTTAATCCATACCAGTCACAAATCATATTTCTATTCTTTTGAAACAAATATGTTTCAATCACATCATCCATCTGATGTGCTACATATAATAATTTCGTATCAAATTCATCTGCCACTTCTTCAAAAAAAGCATAACGAACATCTCTTGCCCATGCCTGAAAATTTCCTTTCTCATGCACCGGATATAAAACACGAACAGGAATATCATATTTTTTACAATATTCCTTCACTATTTTCTCATCCCTATCTGCCGTATCGCGATGTTTATAATTCACATGTGCAACGACAATGTCCTTGCCTTGTTTATTCAATTGATCTAATAAAGCCATGCTGTCAGGTCCACCTGAACAGGCTACTACACATTTTGACATGCTCCTATTATAGCATCATTTGCATAACACATTTTTTTATTTTATCAAACAAATGAGAATTCGGATCAATATGTGCCTTCACATCAATCACACGCGCCGAATTGATCCATTTCGCATCATTTAAGAATAATACACTCGCCTTATTTAAGCCCTCAATTTCTGGTAAACGCATCAAATGACGCTTTCCCATATGAGATACAGGATCATACGCCCTATGATATGCACTACTATTCCCACTCATAGGTACTACAAATATTTTCCCATTCTTCATTGCCAACACTAAACCAAAATGCTGATAGCCAACCTCACTTAGATAGGCCAATCCAAAATCTGTAAAGCATATGTCGCCAACTTTCACATACACCTTAGCTTCTAAACTCGAATACATTTGTTTCCTCTGACAAAAATTCAGTTTAGAAAGCATATAATCATAAACCTCACTTTCATTTAAACCCTCTAACAGTTGTTCTTCAGCAATTCTAGCCTGCGACGTTATTTTTTGTGTGTACTCCGTCGACTTCTTGTTTTTGTACTTTTGCCATTCATTCGGTTCCATAACCCCATTCTAACAAACCAATGTGAAAACAATATTAAAAGTAGGCATTTTAGCCTACTTTTTTGAATATTTTTCGCGATTTTCTTTGAATACGATGCCATAAACCAATTAAAGGATGAAATTTCTCACTAATCATTGCCGATTTTTCAATAAAGATCTCTACCGCCAACAATATAATGACCATAACTAAAAAGCCGATATTTCGATTGATCATATACGCAAAAGCACTCAATCCAAAAAGCGCTGTTAAACCACACATGATAATTACAGTATTACGATGTCCAAATTGGCGCATCAACAAGTGATGAATATGACTCTTGTCCGCCTCCATAAATTTCATACCCTTTAAAGTACGTCTCAAAATAGCGGATAACGTATCAATAATTGGCAGCATCAACAATAAGATAGGCAATGCCAACGTCAAAATCGTACTCGATTTAAATCCAAGCAATGAAATTGCCGAAATCATGAACCCCAAAAACAACGATCCACAATCTCCCATAAAGATACTAGCTGGATGCGCATTATAAACTAAGAAACCCAATGTTCCAAAAGCTAAGATAAAGGCAATGCTTAATAAATCCGAACGTCTTTCGATGATAGCGATAGAACCAATGACCACAAGTACAATAACACTCATACCTCCGGCAAGACCATCCAAGCCGTCGATCAGGTTTACCGCATTTGTGATACCGGCCACCCAAATAATCGTAAAGATAAACGAAATAATACCTGTATCAATTTGAATGCCCAAAGGCAAACGAATAATATCTACTGAAATTCCAAAATAAATCAACACCAAAGCCGCAATAACTTCCAACGTTAGTTTAACCAGTGGCTTAATATCGATTAAATCATCAATTAAACCAGTAAAAAACATAATACTGCTTCCAATAACCAAACCTTTGATCTGACGATCCGCCTTCACAAAGATAGCCATCGTTATAATAAATGCCAAATAAATCGCTACACCACCAATACGCGAAATCTTTCCATGATGGACCGTACGCTTATTTTCTTTGGCATAGGCCCCACAATAAATAGAATATTGCTTCACCAACGGTGTTAGAATCACTGAAATCAAGAATGGTAATAAAATCATTTTATAATCAATCACGCTGACTTTACCCCCTTTAATGCATCTATCATATCGTATTGTCCTCGTTTTGTACAAAGAACTGGACAAGATATGTTCTTAGAAATGAATTGTGACGGCCCAAAACAATCCGCCAATCCTCCACTCAATTCAATTCCATGCATCAAAAAATGTTCTTGTAAAGAAGCAGGAAGACCATCAAAACAATGTTTTACCCATAATGAAATCTGTGCTGAAACCATCTCGAAGGCCGGCCACAATAGACTTGACTCAATTTGAATCTGATGAAGAATCTGTCTTGAATCAAAGGCATAACACAACAATAAATTGTTTTTTTGTTGCCAAAAAGCCAGACTTGCCATTTCCTTCAAATGAGCCGCATCCATTTTTGTGATAAAACAACCCGTCTTGTTGTAAACAATCCTTTGTATCTGCTCATCAATCTGTGCTCCCGCATAATAAATTGTCTTTGACACAAGCACCTTACCATAAGCACACACATGAATTTCCGTATAAGAATGTCCACTATGCACTAAAAAGCAAGAACCTTCTTCTTGTAAAGCATTTAAGTTTGAAATAAATTCAACCTTACGTACGCCACAATCCAAAAACATTTGCTGCCAAAGTTCTCGTTGTCTTTGCGACAACTCCGTAGGAACACTCACAAGCACACTCGGTCTTAATAAGCCATCAAAGGCATGTAGTTCGTTTAACCCCTTCTGAACCAAAGGTTCAATTGAATGAAGAATTTGACCATGTGATATAGGATATTGAATTTGTATCGTATCCAGATCCTTATATAAATAGGCAAGCGCCTGATCCGATACACCCAATGTTTCTTTTCCTTTTTTTGCGATTATTGTTTTTAAAACAATTTGTTTCTGTGTAGAAAAATCATAAAACCGTGCAAGATACGCCCCCATATCCAGGGCAATCCACTTATCAAGCAAAGCCATTATAGATTGTTAATTGTAAAATCGCCTGACTTGAAATGTACGCAAGACAAAGCGATAAAATAAACATTAAAATCTGCACTTTCTTAGGATTTTTTACACTACACACCTTTTCAAACTGAATACTTGAAATCGCATAAAAGCTTAAACCAAAACACGCAAAGAATACTAAATAAGAAATTACAGAAGCTGCCATATTAGCCTCCTACATGAACAATTTGAACAAAATTATACTTTTCCTTCAATTGCTCACATGCACTTAAAATCACTTCTTCATCCACACTGAATCCCAACATACTTGAACCAGACCCAGACATCAATATACGTACTAAACCTGCATCTTCCATATCCATTTTCACTTGTTCTAATTCAGGCTCAATCTCAAAGGCGATTGGCTCCAATGAATTTGCCATAGTCTGATATAAAAGATCCATGTTCTCTTCTCGAATACTCGACTCTACTAAATCTACATCCGGATGAAAAGGACGCGACTCTTTCCATTTAGAAAATGCATTCGCAGTAGAAATTCCAAAATCTGGTTTTACAACCACAATATCAAATTGCCAATCACTCTCAATTGGCGTGATTTTTTCTCCAATA
>ENA-OPVT01001911-OPVT01001911.1-human-gut-metagenome-genome-assembly--contig:-NODE-1911-length-12090-cov-3.627005_pt1 | contig 12090 bp, 10 predicted proteins | sample MGYA00241499_ERZ501990 | MGnify/ENA primary metagenome ERZ501990 (study PRJEB25962, sample SAMEA2042104) | human gut metagenome | biome: human gut; feature: human-associated habitat; material: faeces...
CCCCGACTATCCGACAATCGTCTACACTCAGATTCTGAAACGTCTGTTTCCCGACACCCCCGTTGTTGTAGGTGGCATTGAGGCTTCGCTACGCCGCGTGTCGCACTACGATTATTGGGCAGACCGGCTACGTCCTTCAATTCTTACGGAATGCGGAGCCGACATGCTCATATACGGCATGGGCGAACGTCCCATTGTCGAACTGTGCAAACGATTGGAGAACGGAAGCAACATCCACGACATTGACGACATTCGCCAAACTGTCGTTTTGAAGAAAAACAGCGACATTCCGAAACAATCCGAGACAGACGTTGTGCTGCATTCTTTCGAGCAATGTCTGAAGAGCAAAAAACATCAGGCCGAAAACTTCAAGCATATCGAAATCGAGTCCAACCGTTGGAACGGCAACACAATTTGGCAAGTCACAGGCAATGTGGCGGTAAAGGTCAACCCCATGTATCCGCCAATGACACAAGCGGAAATGGACAAGTCGTTCGACCTGCCCTACACCAGAATGCCACATCCCCGCTACAACGGGAAAAGGATTCCCGCCTATGAGATGATCCGGCATTCCATCAACATGCACCGCGGATGCTTCGGTGGTTGTGCATTCTGCACCATTTCTGCACATCAAGGCAAATTCATCTCATCCCGAAGTCAGAAATCAATTGTCGACGAGGCTAAAGTGGTTGCACAGATGTCGGACTTCAAAGGTTACATCTCCGACCTTGGCGGGCCATCGGCAAACATGTACGACATGCACGGCCACGACCTTGACATTTGCAAGAAATGCCAACGCCCGTCGTGCCTGCACCCTGCCCCTTGCAAAAATCTCAACAACGACCACCAACGTCTGCTTGAGGTATACCATGCCGTCGACAGTCTGCCAGGAATCAAGAAATCGTTCATCGGCAGCGGTGTGCGCTACGACCTTGCATTTGCAGAAAACCGCAATGCCAAAGTAAACCAATCAAACCGAAGATATCTGGAGGAACTGATTGTAAAGCACGTTTCCGGACGGCTGAAAGTAGCGCCGGAACACACATCCGACACCGTGCTGAACTGCATGCGCAAACCGTCATTCAGTTTGTTCCGGAAGTTCAACAAACTTTTTGATGAGCTCAATGTAAAATACGGGCTACGGCAGCAACTGATTCCTTACTTCATTTCCTCGCATCCGGCATGCAGGGAGACAGACATGGCTGAGCTTGCCGCCATCACCAAGAAACTAAACTTTCACCTTGAACAGGTGCAGGACTTCACTCCAACACCCATGACTTTGGCGTCTGAAATCTACTACACAGGCTACCACCCATACACGCTACAGCCCGTGTTTACAGCCAAAACGCCAAAAGAAAAAGAAGCTCAGCGTCAATACTTCTTCTGGTATAAAAAAGAGTTTGCCGCCGACATCCGCCGGTCGCTGATTCGCCTGGGAAGAAAAGATCTCATCGCCGAGCTTTTCGGTTCACAACGTCAATACGAAAGCAAATTTCAGAACAACAAACATAAAAAGAATTTTTAAATGAACTTTAACAAGACAATCATGGCAGCTTCCATCTTAGCCGTCGCATCGACGGTTGCAAACGAAGCGACAGGCGCGGAAATAATCTCGCGTCCGGATTTCAAAGTTGTCGACGGAAAGATGACTCCAGAGCTCATGGAGGCATTCGGCCGCGTAACCGACCCACAAGTTTCCCCCGACAAGAAAAAGATTCTCTACAACGTCGAGTTCATCAGCCTTAAGGCCGACAAGGGCAACAAGGAATTGTGGACAATGAACATTGACGGAAGCAATCCTCAAAAAATCACCAACACCGCAGAAAGCGAGGTTGGCGCTGTTTGGATCAAAAACGGCACAAAGATTGCGTTCCTTTCATCCACCGACGACGGAATGCAGCTTTTCACTATGGATCCAAACGGAGAAAACCGCAAACAAATTTCCAATGTTGAAAAAGGCATCGACGGTTTCTTGTTCTCCCCCGACGAGACAAAGATTCTGCTCATCCGCAACATCAAATATGGAAAAGCGTCTACCGACGTGTATCCTGACCTTGACAAAGCCGATGTGAAAATTGTCGACGACCTGATGTATAAACACTGGGACCACTGGGTTACCGAAATTCCGCACCCATTTATTGGCAACGTGTCGGAAAACGGAATCTCCAACATTGTAGACATCATGGAGGGCGAGCCTTATGAATGCCCGATGCTTCCGTTCGGTGGCACTGAATCATTCTCCTGGTCTCCTGATTCAAAAACAATCGCCTACTCTTCTCGCAAGAAGACTGGCATGGAATACAGTCTCTCCACAAATTCCGACATTTATCTGTACAATCTCGAGACTAAAGAGACCAAGAACCTCACCGAGGGAATGATGGGCTACGACACAAACCCCACATTCTCTCCCAAAGGCGACAAACTCGCATGGTTGTCAATGGAACACGACGGATATGAGTCAGACAAGAACCGCATATTCGTCCTCGACATCAAGACGGGCGTAAAAACCGACCTCACAGAAAACTGGGACTACACAGCCCTTTCGATAGCGTGGAATCCAAACGGCAAGGCAATCTATTTCATCGCCCCATACCACGGACCGTCACCGATTTTCTCAATCGACGTCAAGACCAAGAAGGTTGAAACAATCGCCGACCAAATGTGCGACTATGCAACTCTTGCTCCTGTAGATGAGAAAAGAGTGGTTGCCCTGCGCCACTCATTGGAGTATCCTAACGAAATCTTCATTGTCGACAAGAAAAGCGACAAGCAATTGACAAACGTCAACACCGACCTCCTCAACCAACTCTCTTCTGTAACCGTGGAGAAAGTGATGGTGCCTACAACCGACGGCAAGGAGATGCTCACATGGGTGGTGCTCCCTCCGAACTTTGACCCCAACAAGAAATACCCAGCCCTTCTTTACTGTCAAGGTGGTCCGCAACAGGCAGTGAGTCAATTCTGGAGCTACCGTTGGAACTTCCGTCTGATGGCATCGCAAGGCTATATCGTCATTGCGCCAAACCGTCGTGGTCTTCCAGGATTCGGCACAGAATGGAACGCACAGATTTCAGGTGACTATGGTGGTCAGAACATGAAGGACTACCTTTCGGCTGTCGACTATGTAAAACAACGTCCATATGTTGACGCCGACCATATCGGCGCCACAGGCGCAAGTTATGGCGGATTCTCCGTTTATTGGCTTGCCGGACATCACGACAACCGTTTCGCCGCGCTCTTTGCCCATGCCGGTATTTTCAACGCTGAGTCACAATATCTTGAAACTGAAGAGATGTGGTTTGCAAATTGGGATCTTGGAGGAGCATTCTGGGACAAAAACAACGCCGTCGCACAGCGCACGTATGCCAACTCACCGCACAAGGCCGTTGACAAATGGACCGCTCCAATCATGATTTCTGTGGGAGAAAAGGACTATCGCATTCTTGCCTCGCAAGGAATGATGGCATTCAACGCTGCTAAACTTCGAGGCATTCCTACGCGCATGCTTGTCTATCCAAACGAGAACCACTGGATTCTCAAGCCTCAGAACGCTCTTTTGTGGCAACGCGAATTCTTCGGCTGGTTTGACAAATGGCTTAAAACTGACAAATAGTCAACACACAGCATTGCATTTAACGGCGAAGGTGTCAATCCACCTCCGCCGTTTTTCTTTTGGCACAAATTTTGCCAAATCGTTTATATATACTTACCTATAAACTTAAACGATTATGTATTTTATACTATTCATCGCAATCGCAGTGGCAAGTTATGCCGTGCAGGCTTCTCTTAAAAGCAAATTCAGCACCTATTCGAAAACGCCTTTAAGCAACGGAATGACGGGCGCTCAAGTAGCGGAAAAAATGCTGCGCGACAATGGCATCAACAACGTGAAAGTAACACAAATAGAAGGACAACTGACCGATCATTACAATCCAGCCACATTGACCGTCAATCTTAGCCGCAATGTGTACTACGGCAGCAGCGTGGCGGCGGCCGTTGCCGCCCACGAATGCGGCCACGCCGTGCGGCATGCCACAAAATATTCTTTTCTTCAACTGCGGTCCAACCTCGTGCCTGCGGTTAGTTTTGCATCAAACGTAATGCCGTGGATACTGCTTGCAGGAATTGTGCTTCTCAACATCTTCCCCGGGCTTCTGCTGTTCGGCATCGGCTTGTATGCACTCACCACACTGTTCTCCTTCGTGACACTCCCTGTTGAAATCAATGCCAGCCAGCGGGCTATGGCATGGTTAAGCAACGCGGGTATCACATACGGGCAAACCACAGCGCAGGCAAAAGACGCGCTGAAATCAGCCGCCTACACCTACGTTGTCGCAGCTCTCGCAAGTCTTGCCACGCTTATCTACTACATTTTCATTTTTCTTGGGCGTCGCGACTAATATGCGCCTACGGCATAGCCGGCAAGCGACAAATTAGTCCAAATTGATATGAAAAACAAATTATTTGCACTACTTTTGTGCAACGATTTAAAGATTATATAAAAATGGCACAGAAACCATCCATACCAAAAGGAACGCGCGACTTCTCCCCTGCGGAGATGGCAAAGCGTAATTACATATTCGACACAATCAAACAAGTTTTCGCACTTCACGGATTCCGACAGATTGAAACCCCGGCGATGGAGAATCTCTCCACCTTAATGGGCAAATACGGAGAAGAAGGCGATAAACTGCTTTTCAAAATACTCAACTCCGGAGACTTCCTCAAGAACGCATCGGACGAACAACTGCTTGACCGCAACTGTCCGCGATTGACATCCGCACTCTGCGAAAAGGGGTTGCGCTACGACCTCACTGTGCCATTTGCCCGCTTCGTGGTTCAACACCGCGGCGAACTGCAATTCCCGTTCAAGCGATTCCAGATTCAGCCAGTATGGCGCGCCGACCGCCCTCAAAAAGGACGCTATCGCGAATTCTATCAATGTGACGCCGACGTTATAGGCACCGACTCTCTGCTCAACGAAATTGACTTGCTGCAGATTATCGACGACGTGTTTCAACGCTTCGGCATAAACATCACCATAAAGCTCAACAACCGCAAAGTGTTGTCGGGCATTGCCGAAGTTATCGGCGAACCAGACAAGATTGTCGACATCACTGTGGCTATCGACAAAATCGACAAAATCGGCATCGACAATGTCAATGCCGAACTTCTTGAAAAAGGAATCAGCCAAGCCGCTGTTGACCAGTTGCAGCCATTGCTTACGCTTTCAGGTTCAAACAACGAGAAACTTGAGAGTCTGGAACAGTTGCTTGCCACTTCAGAAATCGGCAAAAAGGGTATTGAGGAACTGCGTTTCGTAATCGGTCAGACTGATGAAATCGGCATCAACGCCACTTTGGAACTTGACGTGTCGCTGGCACGCGGTTTGAATTACTACACCGGCACAATCATCGAAGTGAAAGCCAATGACGTGCAAATCGGCAGCATCACCGGCGGCGGACGCTACGACAACCTTACCGGCGTGTTCGGACTTCCAGGCGTGTCGGGCGTGGGCATTTCTTTCGGAGCCGACCGCATCTACGACGTGCTCAACCAGCTAGACCTATACCCAACAGGCACACAGGCTGGGACAACAGTGTTCTTCGTAAACTTCGGTGACAAAGAGGCAGCGGCTTCGCTCAAACATATCAAATCACTGCGTGCCGCCGGCATCTCTTGCGAGTTGTATCCAGAAACTGCCAAGATGAAAAAACAGATGGGATATGCCAACGACAACCACATCCCTTACGTGGCAATCATCGGCGAGACAGAATTGGAAAAAAGCACCGTCACACTGAAATGTATGGAAACTGGCGAGCAAGAAGAATTGACCATTCAGCAGATCATCGACAAGCTTAAATAGCCTCTACCCAATAGCTCAAAACAGAATGTCGACAATAAAAAATTTTTATTGTCGACATTCTGTTTCCTAAAGGTTTGATACATCAGAAGCATCCCAACGGAAGTTTATCTAATTATCCCTTCGTGTATATACATAATGTATTTGTTCTATGTGCGACAATGTTGCGGTACTAAATAATCATCACATAGTCCATTTTTAGTTAAGGGCAGCTCGCTCAATGCTCAACAGCGGCGACCCTGTCGATATTTCCGTTTGGAAATCCGACGGCTCTATCCTCGAACTCCGAAATTGCATCTCTCTGCGATACAATTTTTACGGAGGCTGGCGCAACGTCAAGTTGCTTTCCTCCGGCGAATGTCGCAAAATCCGCAACTGCTGTATCTTCAAAGTCAACGACCTTGAAGTATTCCTTTGATATATCGCTGAAAATGATTAATTTTGCATATCAAATCTAAATAATGAAAATTATGAAGCTAAAATCTTCCGTTATTTGTGGACTTATCGGCTCATCCGTTCTGTTAATTGTGAGACTGTTTTATTTCATACTTGAGTATGTAGAAGATGGGTATTATTCCATTCCGAAACCTGTTTATACTTTAATAGGTATTGCCACTATATTAGCATGGCTCTTAATAGTATGTTTCCTGATAGGTCTGCTTAAGAAAACAAAATAAAACTATGGCCGACTCATTCAATGATTTGTTCGAGGATAACGAAGATATTACTATCGTTCCTACATCACCCACACTGAATACGACTACCCTAAATGATTCCTCCGAAACAAAAAATACAGGAAATGACTTTATCTTTTGTAGCGAATGTGGAAATAAAATTAAGACAAGTTCAAAATATTGTCGGCACTGTGGAGCTAAAATAGATGAAGAAATTTCATCATCTATTGGTACTATTCTCACGAATCAACATGAGCAGATGACTGAGGTTACAACTGAGCCGATACTTGAGCATAAAATTTCTTCTGATAAACCTATCGAAGTAAAAATAAAATCTGATCCGTCCGTTAAGAAATCAACAATTGCAGATGAAATTGTTGCCAATCTTAAAATGATAGGATGTGCCATATTAACTTGGCTCGTCTATCTTGGGGCTTTTTATGTTTATCATCAGAATGACATAAAAGAGCTTAAATTGGATTCTAATGACACTTATTGGGGGGAGAGCTGTTATGATCCTGGGGTAATGAGTGATGGAGGAGATATGAATCCAGAAAAAATTTATAAGCGTCTAAAGTATTATGAAGCAAATCCTCGTGGTTATTACTATGGGGATTTAGGAACTGAAGTTGAACATGAAAACATTTCCTCTACGGAAACGGTCCCAGATCAATATAAAAATGACCCCCTATATAATCAGGCTGTTGAGGAAGCTAATAGGAACAAAATAGATTTTCTTGAAAATATCAATAGCATTAGACAGGACGGATTTAAGGAGGATTTTAGCAAGCATGCTATTTGGTCTGCTTTTATTTGCCTATTGTTATTTGTTGTAGGTAGATATATCATTGTTTCGGTTAAATGGATAGACAATAATAGAAGTAAATAATAGACGTCTTTTCGCAACCGTCATAGAGTCCATAACTTCGCTGAAAATCTCAGCAAGTTATGGACTTCTCTTTCCTGACTTCGTCATTGCGTCATCCAAAAATCTTCATCAAAGAGTTTGGCGATTTTCTGATGCCTTGCCATCAACATTGTTTGGGTGTAAACCTCCTTGCTCAGAGGCAACCTAATTTGTATGGTTGTGATTGTCTTTGCCAATGCAAGGACCTTGTCTACGCTCGTCTTAATCTCTGAGACTTTCAGCATACGCCCCAGTTCCTTGTACACTTTCAAAGCCACGAGGCATATGCATATATGGGCCTCTATTCGTTTGTGCGTAAAATGAAACATTGGACGTATCTCTATCTTTGATTTGGCTATGCGGAAGGCCCGTTCCACATGCCAAAGGTTGTGATAAGCCGTGTATACATCCTGTATTGGGATATCCGTATTGGTGAGATATCCTTTCAGACCGTCCCATCGAGAGTCGTCGGCAATGCGGTCATAGTTGATGGTTACTTTCACTTCACCATCCATCGACAAAAACTTGTTATAGCCTCTCTTGTTGATGTTGCCTTTGGTGAGCGCGCCATGCTTGTAAGCCTTTTCCAACCTGCGTATTCCCTTCTCTCGGTTATAGGCGTCTTTCTTTGCACGGTCGTCTGTATAGCCGACCAGGAGACGACGTCCGCAGCCTTTGTCATATTCAACCATCTGGCAGTCACGCTTGGGCTGTTCCAGTATCCAGCTCTTTACTTCCTGACTTTCATTCTTTATCTTCGCGCCGATTATGTATTTGTAGCCATGCGCCTCAAGCTCCGCAATATTGGCGTTGTTCATCAAACCGGAATCAGCCACCACAACGAAGTTTTCCAATCCATATTTACTAACGAACTCGGTTATCGTCGGCAGCATCGTGTGACCTTCATATTTGTTGCCCTCATGGATGCAATAGGCAAGCGGATAGCCGCCAAGGCTAACGAGCAGTCCTAATATTATTTGAGGATTGCTGTGACGTCCTTCTTTCGAGAATCCCGTCTTGCGCAATTCGTCCTCATAATCCGCCTCGAAGTAAAGTGTGGTTACGTCATAGAATAGCACACCGATATTACCACCGAACAGTTTGGCCGTATGGCGCACGCTTATGTCCTGTACAATTTCGTGCTGATGGTCGCTAAGCTTGTCAAGATAGCGATAGATCTTTGATAGGTCTACATCCTCGTCAAAATGGTTTTTCAGATATTCCACCGTAGCAGCCTTGCTTGTTGGATATGCCAGACGGGCCTTCACAAGCTTGCGGAACACTTCGTCGTCAATACGGTTGAAACCAATCCGGTCAAACGTGCGGTCCAATATCAAGTCGCATCCGTTGAGAAGGATGTTGCTCACATTGGACAACACACGGCGGACTTCCTCGCGCTCTCGGTCGCACGCCTCACGTTCCTCTCCGAAAAGGTCGAGTTGTGGATGGCGCCGGGATTTTTCCTTGGAAATCCAGTCATGTCCCGTATTCACAAGGCCCTCTATCTCGTTTGAATCTTTGGCAACACCTATTGTAACCAACTCTTTATAAATGCCCTTCGTTTTTTCAGCAACAACAACGCTTGTTGTTCCAGAACGATTCTTCTTTCGCTTGACAAACATAGTTAAAAAATCTTTTGCGTACCCCAAAACGAGGGTATGCAAAGATGCATAATGTTGTTTATCAATTAATTATAAAAACAGCATTTTTTGAGTGACGAAGTCAGGAGCGGTCGGAAAATCTGCCGACCGCTTTACTCCATCTGTTCTTCTTGAACGGTTATTTTTGATTTTATGCGGATTCCATAGGTGAGGGAGTTGAGTTTCAACTTTTTCTTTTTCCCTGCTTCTCGCATATCCGACATTTTTTTATGCGTTTTTCCGTCAGGTCAATCGTTTTCGTTTCAGGGGCGTAAAAAGGTAGGGCTTAGGACAAACAAGGTTTTACGACGAGAATACTACCTGCAATGAAATGGAAGTGTGGAGATTGTCGTCTAAACGGCTTGCCGCAACGACCTTTTTTGTCCGTGAAAGCCCGGAACTACCTTTGCCGCTGACAACGAACAACCGATTCCGACATGATACACGGACATAAGTGGAGGATGTGCAGACAGAGAAGCGGGACGAAAACAGAAAACGCAGTCTTCGGAGACTGTATTTTATCATAAGAATCGAATACACGGAAAACAAAAAGCAGCCCCAACGGACGGCTTTATGAAAATAATTTGGAGAAAATTCTTTTTTCTCACGATATACCCATACCTTTGTAATAGGTTTTATCATAATGACATGTATTAAAACAATGAATAAAATAAACTTAAATTTAGAACACTGCTTTGGCATTACAAAACTTTCACAAGAATTGACTTTCGAAGGGGAGAATGCGGTGCTTATTTATTCACCCAACGGTTTAATGAAGACCTCTTTTGCTAAAACATTACAATTATATGGGCAAGAGAAAACTGACAAAGTCAAGGATGTAATAGCAGATGTTGCTGGGAATATAGATATAAAGGATGAACATGGCAATGTCATATTACCTGCCTCAATATATGTATCAAATTGTGAAGAGCCTGATTCGGAAACACCAAAGAACATCACATCGTTTCTTGCTGACAGTGTATTGAAGCAGCAATATGATAATATCCTAAAAACCTTGTCTGAAAAACAGAAAACCTTGTTCAAGGACATTAGCGACCACGCAAGAAGCACTGATATTATATCAGAATTTGTTCGAACATTCTGTGAAAGCAAGCCGAGCCTTTTCTATAGCAAGTTTGAGGAAGTGATGGCTGAAGTTGCTGGAAGCGAGATATGCTATAATTTTAAATATAATAGCATATTTGATAAAGATGGTAAGGTCAAAGCATTCATTGATGCTAATCATGAGGCCTTAAAAGATTATTCCGATAAATACCAAGCCATATTACAATCTTCGAAACTATTCAGGCAGAAAAATGGCAAAACATTTGGCACTTACCAAGCCTCTGAGTTATCTAAATCTGTTGCAGATAATGCATTCTTCGAAGTCAGCCATAAAATTGTATTGGGTGACGATAAAACGACAATTGATTCTGCAGCCTCGCTTGCAAATTTAATAAGTAACGAACTTTCTGGCATTCTTAACGATGTTGCAGTCAAAAAAGCATTTGAAAAGATTGATAAAAAAGCCAGTGCAAACGAATCTTTGCGACAGTTCAAAGAAATAATTGAAAACCATCCAGATTTGGTAGACAAATTACTTGACTACGACAATTTTCACAAAGAAGTATGGAAAGGGTATTTTTCCAAATTTAAGGGTAAGGCCGTTGACTTATTAACGGCTTATCAAGGAGCCAAACCCACATTGGATTCTGTGCTTCAACAAGCGGCAGGGCAAAGAACTGCTTGGGAAAAGACAATAAGTATTTTCAATAGAAGATTCTCAGTTCCCTTTGAAGTAAAAATCAAGAATCAGACCGACCTTTTACTTAATGAGGAAGCGGCAGCATTATCTTTTGAATACAGCACTCAAGCTGGCCAAAAAGCAGTTGAGTCAAAAGTTTTGGAAGAAGTCGTTCTAAGTAAAGGGGAACTGAGGGCATTCTATACTCTACAACTGCTCTTTGCTATCGAAAAGATGAAACACGATGGAGGGCAAGAGCATATTCTTGTATTTGATGACATCTCAGATTCATTTGACTACAAGAATAAATACGCGATAGTTGAATACCTTTGCGATTTGAAAGATGAAGCAAAATTCAAGATGATAATCCTTACCCACAATTTTGATTTTTATCGAACAATATCATCCCGTCTGAGAGTAAAAAGAAATAGCACATACATGGCCTATAAAGATGCTAATGATGAAATTAAATTTCATCAGGCTGAATATTTGAGAGAGCCATTCAAACTCATAAAGAGCAATGCGGATAAACCAGTATTCTTCATTGCCTTAATCCCTTTGGTGCGTAATCTTATTGAATATTCCAAAGACATCTCCTCCGATCCTTCGAAACTGGAATATATTAAATTAACCTCATGTCTTCATGTTAAAACTGAAACGGCAAGTTTGACAGTAAACGACATTGCTCAAATTGTGAGAAACAATATAGATGCACATAGGTTGCCAACAGAAAATACTAATTGCAATATAAAAAATTATATTTACAACACGGCAGAAGCTCTTTGTGGCCGGCCGACTCTTGATGAAATTCACATTGAGAACAAGATAGTTTTTGCTGCTGCCATAAGATTAAAAGCGGAAGATTATATGATATCTAAACTTAAACAAGTAATGTCCTCTGAGGATTTCAATAATTTCTATATCGGTATCACATCAAATCAGACTTCTGCACTCACAAAGAAATTTGAAGAACGATGCTCTCCAATTAACGACGACATACAGTTACTTATTAAAGAAGTCAATCTGATAACTCCCGAAAATATACACCTTAACAGTTTTATGTTTGAACCGCTTATCGACATGTCTGTATGGAGATTGAAAAAACTATATCAAGATGTCAATACACAATTAGTGTAATAGGCTTGTAATCCCTATTACACTGAAGTGCTTGTAGAAAAGTCATCGTGTATTCATAGAAACTTTGTGGCCTACTCTCAACCGGCAACTGCAAAATTATTAATTTGTCGGAAGAAAACATCCTT
>ENA-OPVT01001925-OPVT01001925.1-human-gut-metagenome-genome-assembly--contig:-NODE-1925-length-11996-cov-2.633615_pt1 | contig 11996 bp, 10 predicted proteins | sample MGYA00241499_ERZ501990 | MGnify/ENA primary metagenome ERZ501990 (study PRJEB25962, sample SAMEA2042104) | human gut metagenome | biome: human gut; feature: human-associated habitat; material: faeces...
ATATACTTCAAGGTCTTTTACTTCAAGCATTGCCATAAAGTTCTTTCCTCCTATTCTCCAAGATATGCCTTGATAACTTCCGGATTATTTAAAACATCTTTTGTCTTACCCTGTGCAAGTACCTGACCAAAGTTTAATACGGTAAGTTCCTCACAGATTCCTGAAACCAGTTTCATATCATGTTCAATTAATAATACTGTCATATCAAAATTATCACGAACGAAACGGATAGTATCCATAAGCTCGATTGTCTCATTTGGGTTCATACCAGCCGCAGGCTCATCTAACAGAAGAAGCTTTGGATTTGTCGCGAGTGCTCTGGCGATCTCTAACTTACGCTGTTCTCCATATGGAAGATTCGATGCAAGAAAATCTGCCTTATCATCAAGTTCAAATACTTTTAAAAGCTCCATTGCCTTCTCGTTCATTTTTCTTTCCATCTTGCGGTACTTTGGCAAACGTAAAATACCTGTCAAAGTGGAATATTTGTATTGATTATGCAATCCAATCTTTACATTATCAAGAACGGACTGCTGAGAAAACAGACGGATATTTTGGAATGTTCTCGCAATACCTGCTTTGTTAATCTCAATCGTTTTCTTTCCAACTAAGTCTTCTCCATCTAACTTGATGATACCATCTGTTGGTTTATATACACCAGTCAGCATATTAAATATAGTTGTCTTTCCGGCACCGTTTGGGCCAATGAGACCGTAAAGCTGGCCTTTTTTAATGTTAATTTCAAACTGATCTACGGCACGAAGGCCACCAAAAGAGATACCTAAATTCTTTACTTCAAGTAATGCCATCTTTACTGTACCTCCTCTGCTTTTTCTTTTTTGCCAAACATTCTCTTAAAGGAGTGTTTCTCTCTCCACTCAATTGCCTTTGGTGCCCAGTTAAAGAGCATCATGATAATTAATACAATAGCGTAGATCAACATACGGTAATCAGCAAGTCCACGAAGAACTTCCGGAAGCATTGTAAGAACAACGGCCGCGATAATAGAACCACGGAAACTTCCCATTCCACCTAAGACAACGAATACAAGAATCATGATGGACATGTTGTAACCAAAGTTTGCAGGAAGGGCTGTTAATGTAGAAAGATTGTGTGCATAAAGAACACCACCTGCACCAGCAATAGCTGCAGAAATAGTAAATGCCATCAGTTTATACTTTGTAATATTAATACCTACAGACTCTGCCGCGATACGATTATCACGAATTGCCATAATCGCACGTCCTGTTCTTGAATTCACAAGGTTAAAGGACACAAAAAGGCTGATTAAAATAATAATAATACCCACGACAAAGGTAGACTGGTTTGGTGTACCAACGATACCTTTTGCTCCGTCAATAATCATTTTTCCATCTGCCTGCATATTTAAAGATGCACTATCCTTAATGGAAAAATGGAATCCCTTGCTGTCTCTTCCAAGATACATAACGTTAATTACGTTCTTGATGATCTCGCCGAATGCCAGTGTTACGATAGCAAGGTAGTCACCGCGAAGGCGAAGAACCGGAATACCGATTAACCATCCAAATACCGCTGCAACAACGGTACCAATAAGAAGTGCTAAAATAAAACGAAGTGTCTCGTTCATTCCTGAAGTCATCATGCATTTGGAAAATACCGCACTGGAGAATGCACCAACACACATAAATCCTGCATGACCAAGACTCAGCTCACCAAGATATCCTACACAAAGATTCAGTCCGATTGCTACGATAGAATAAATACAAAGCGGAACTAAAAGACCCTGCATCAGACTCGACATCATTCCTGTAGATATCATAATCTCTACAATAATAAATACTGCGATTACCATAGCGTAGGTAATCAACATACTTTTTGTCTGTTTGTTTATACTTTTCATATTTGATTTCTTCATTTCTTACGCCACCTACACTTTCTCCTGAACCTGCTTGCCAAGAAGTCCCGTAGGTTTTACTAAAAGTACGATAATCAATACGGCAAATACGATTGCATCGGATAACTGAGAAGAAATATATGCTCTTCCTAAAATCTCGATTACTCCCAATAAAATACCACCAATTAATGCTCCAGGAATAGAGCCGATACCGCCAAATACCGCTGCGGTAAACGCCTTAATACCAGGCATCGCACCCGTGTAAGGAGACAGGGTTGGGTAAGCGGAACATAATAACACACCTGCAATAGCTGCTAATCCGGAACCGATAGCAAATGTAAGGGAAATTGTCTTGTTTACATTCACACCCATGAGCTGTGCTGCGTCTTTATCTTCAGATACGGCAAGCATTGCCTGACCGGATTTAGACTTTTTAATAAAAATCATTAACGCTGCCATGATAATAATACAACTGATAACAGTTGCGATTGTTACACCAGAAATTGTAAGGTCTCCACCTGCAAGCTTAATTGTAGGGATACTTACAACCGATGTAAAGGACTTTGTATCTGCACCAAATAAAATTAATGCGAAGTTCTGCAGAAAATAGCTGACACCGATTGCTGTGATTAATACGGCAAGCGGAGAAGCCTTTCTCAATGGTTTGTACGCAATTTTCTCGATAACTACACCAAGTACTGTACAGCCGATTACCGCTGCAATAATACTTACGGTAGAGTTTAAATGAAAGCTGCCCATTAAAACGAAAACGATATAGCAGCCAATCATGATAACATCACCGTGAGCGAAGTTCAGCATCTTAGCGATACCGTATACCATCGTGTAGCCAAGGGCAATAATTGCATAAATACTACCCAGACTGACACCATTGATCAAATAGGATATAAAACTCATCTTTACCTCCATGCCGCTTATGCGGCGTTTCTAGAAACTTTAAAAAGTTCATGTCTTTTTTATATCACAGAGAAATCAGCTCGTAATCTTTCTGTGATATAAAAAAGGATATAACCTAATACAAAAAAGGGTTACCCGCAGGTAACCCTTCCCTGGGCTATATATTATTTAAATTACATTGCTTTGTAAGCACCGTTCTTAATAATAACAGCCTTAGGAGACTTAGTTACTTCTCCGCTTTCATTCCATGTAAGACCATCTTTCCCACCTGTGAGACCCTGCATCTTAATCTTAGTCATAGCACCTTTTAATGCATCACACATATCAGAAGCACTCATATCTGTAGTTGCTTTAGATTCCTCAATTGCTGCCTTTAATGCGTAAACAGCATCATAAGAGTCTGCTGCGAACTGGTTAGGAGTATCTTCATATTTTTCTTTGTAAGTCTTTACAAAGTTCTGAACTGTCTTATCTTTCGCATCTGCTGCGAATGGAGTTAAGAGCATGACATCTTCTGCTAACTTAGTATCAAAGTTCTCTACTGTAAGGATACCATCCATTCCGTCTACACCAAAGAATTTAGGTTTGTATCCCATAGTATCTGCCTGTTTTAAAATAATAGATGCTTCCTGATAGTAGATAGGTAAGAACAATAAGTCTGCTCCTGCATCTTTTGCTTTCTGAAGCTGTGTTCCAAAGTCTGTCTTGGAATCTGCTGTAAATGCTGCCTTAGAAACGATGTTAAGCCCCTGTGTCTTAGCTTCTGCTTCAAATTTTTCTTCGATACCTGAAGAATATACATCAGAACTATCATAGATAATACCAATCTTAGTTGCAAGCTTGTTCTCTGCAATGTACTGAGCAGAAGCAACACCCTGGTTAGGGTCTGTGAAACATACCTGGAATACATTTCCGTTTCCGCTGGAAAGTACATCTGGTGAAGAAGCAGATGGTGTAATCTGGAATACATTATCGGATGCTGTCTTACCAGCTACTGCGATACATGGAGCAGTTGTTGTTGTTCCAACTAACATCTGCATACCCCAGTCTTTTAATGTATTGTAAGCATTAACTGCTTTCTCTGCATCGTTCTGGTCATCTTCAAAACGGTATTCAATCTGCTTACCGTTAATACCACCTGCAGCATTGATTTCATCTACTGCAATCTGTGCTCCGTTCTTTACGGCTGTTCCGTAAATCGCTGTTGCTCCGGTAGTCGGTCCAATACCACCAATATAATATTTGTCTGCATCTTTCTTAGATGAAGAACTTGAATTACTACCACATCCTGTTAATGCTGTTACTGCCATTGCAGCGACTAACATTACGCTTATAAACTTTTTCATTATTTTTTCCTCCTTGATAGTTTATAACGAAAAAATATCTTTTGGAACACTGACTCACTCATGAATAAGTTGATTCTGCACAGCCATATCAATATGTCAGCCCACCAGATAATTTCATGAACTCTATATTACTACACTAAAATCATAAAAGCAAGATTTTTTGTACGAATAAAAAAATTTTTTGCAACTTTTTTTGAATTTGGCTTCATTTTTATGTTTTTTAGCATGAAGGATTGTATAAAACCCTTTAATTTATTAGTCTGGCTTCCCACTCAAATCTCACAAAAAACGTGCCAGCCTCTCTAGAGCGTGTTTATATAAGCAATTTAAGCATATCAAATGTTATTTATATAACAAACCTGCGATAAAGTAACTCCTTTTATTAAAAAATATACTTTATCCTCCTACTTTGCACATAAATTTTCAGACAATTCTTATTTTGACGGAAAAACCATCTTTCCATTCAAATAATTTAACACAATACATCAAAACATATAAAGCCAGAAGGCAGAGAATAAAATAATCTATATTTGTGGTCTCGGAGCAAGTGTTGGATACGAGCGCAGGAGCGAGTATTCAACACGCCGTGACTAAAACCACAAATATAGATTATTTTATTCTCTGCTTTCGTCTGTCTCTTAGAGCGTATTTGAAAAACGCTCTAGTGAGATAAAATCTCCGTTCCATCCTCTGTCACTAAAATCGTGTACTCCCACTGAGCAGACGGCTTACCATCTTCTGTGCGGATTGTCCAGCCGTCATCTTCATCTTCCCATACGTCTGGTTTTCCCATATTTACCATCGGCTCAATCGTAAATGTCATACCTGGTACAAAAAGGATTCCCTCATCCGGCTGCCCAATATGATTAACCCACGGTTCTTCATGAAATTGCACGCCACAGCCATGTCCACCGATTTCTCTTACGACACTGTATCCATTCTCAACAGCATGTTTGTTACAAACATACCCCATATCACCCATGGTTCCCCACGGTTTTGTTGCTGCAAGAGCAAGGTCAACACATTCTTTTGTCACGCGGACAAGTTTCTTCTTCTCTTCAGAAACGTCACCGATACAGAACATCCTTGATGCATCACCAAAATAGCCATTATAAATTGTAGTACAGTCTACATTAAGAATCTGACCACTCTTTAAAATCTGGTCATCACTTGGAATACCATGACATACAACATCATCAATAGAAATACAAACACTCTTTGGATACCCCTGATAACCAAGACAAGCTGGGATTCCACCGATTTCTCTTGTATATTCTTCGATAAGACGATTGAGTTCTCCTGTACTTACTCCCTCTTTTACATATGGAGTGATAAAGTCAAGAACCATTGTATTCTTCTTACCAGCTTCACGGATTCCTTCTATCTGCTCTGGTGTCTTAATCATAGAATGGTCTGGTACTTCATATCCTCTGTTCCAGTAATCTTTGATACGGTTATCAAAAGACATATGACATGCTTTATATTTCTTTCCGCTGCCACACCAGCATTTATCATTTCTTCCTATTTTCATTATTAAATCCTTCTTTCTGTAACGTTCCTCTAATTTATATTTAAGGCAGTAATTTTTTATTTGTAACTTCCGGAAATCTACTGTTTCCTGACAAGCGCTTAAACTATATATAAGTATTTTACTGTATAAATATCACGCTTACTTAAATAAACATATCGCACAATAACCAATTGCTGGTTATATCACTGCCAACATATCGTATATTAAGCCACTTAAGCTTTTTTTGCAATATATTTTTCTTTTCTAATATTTATTTTGTATGCCAATCTACATCTCTTCGCATCTGTTCTGTCATACATATTATTGCCTAAATGTACTTTCTATATCTGTCCAAATCACCATTCATATCTATTTTGGATAAATACAGATTTTCGCATTCTTATCTACGGTCTGCATAATCTTTTTCATATATTTCTGTTTCACAGCCACGCAGCCACCTGTGTATGGATTGCTTCCTGTGCAGTGTAAGAAAATAGCAGAGCCTTTCTTATAAACACAGTTTTTATTATAGTCAATCGCTAGGGCATAATTATAATGTGGCTTATAATCAATCAGATGCTCTCCAGAGCGGCTTGCTTTCACTTTACGGATATCAATCATCTGATTATAATATCTCCTATCCCCGCTCCAATAATGGTATTTATTCAGCTTTATGTATTTTATCTTACTGCGTGGATTCTTCTTAATTCCGAAAGCCTTTGTAAAACCATAAGTACCAGTTGGCGTTTTCTTATCTCCCTCACGTTTCTTACCGATACCATTTTTACCGACATAACCGATACAGCCAAATACTTTTTTAAACTTTCCATTTACTTTTTCATACAAAACGATATTTGCCTTGCTTTTACCTTTGTATTTTATGAAGATAAGCTGGTTTACTTTTTTGCTTTTTTCATATTTTTGGAGAAGCGTTGTCCATTTGTCCTTTTTGACTTTGGATCTATTAGCTACTGTTGTGCTCTGGCTTTTTGCAGTCGCTGCTTGTAGAGGAATCGCGTTATCTGCCGCTATAAATATGCTTATAACAAAAATAATGCTTAAAAAAATGGCTAATCCGTTCAAATAACAACTGCCTTTTTTGGTATTTTCTTTCATAATACGTGCTTCCTTTCTTTTTTATTCTTATACTTAATTTAGCAAATTTATTATAACATAAAAAAAGCAATCAAAATATTTACGATTGTTTTTTTGATTGTTTTTAAATGAAAAAAAGACCTTGCAAATCTGATTTTTCACAAATCTACAAGGTCTATTTTGTTTATTTTTTTGTTGGACGCTAATCATCTCTGCCCTTTTCAGGATAACGATATTTGTCCCCCACAAATACAGCCTGCTTATTTCTTGATAAGAAGTGATTTTCCCGTCATTTCTGCTGGCTGTTCCATTCCCATCATCTCGATTAAGGTTGGAGCGATGTCTGCTAAACATCCGCCTTCTCTTAATGTGTAAGCCGGGTCGTAATTTACAAGGATAAATGGAACTGGGTTTGTTGTATGAGCTGTGTATGGTTCACCTGTTTCATAGTCAATTAACTGCTCGCAGTTTCCGTGGTCTGCACAGATAAACATCTGTCCATCTACTTCTTTTAATGCTGCTACAGCATTGCCAACGCAGGTATCTACAGTTTCTACTGCCTTAATTGCTGCTTCCTGTACTCCGGTATGGCCTACCATATCAGGGTTTGCGAAGTTGATGATGATGACATCATATTTGTCAGATTTGATTGCTTCTACAAGTTTTTCTCCAACTTCTGGAGCGCTCATCTCTGGCTGTAAGTCATAAGTTGCTACTGCTGGAGACTTAACAAGGATTCTGTCTTCGCCCTTATTAGGAACTTCTACACCACCGTTGAAGAAGAATGTTACATGAGCATATTTCTCTGTCTCTGCGATACGAGCCTGTTTCAGTCCGTTATCTGCAAGGAACTGTCCAAATGTATTCGTAATAGATTCTTTTACGAATGCAACCATCTTATTCTCGATTGTCGCATCATACTCTGTGAAGCATACGAATGTAGTCTTCACTCTGTCTCCTCTTTCAAATCCGTCAAAACTGTCATCACAGAATGTTCTTGTGAGCTCTCTTGCTCTGTCAGGACGGAAGTTGAAAAATACAACAGAATCATTTTCTTTGATTGTTGCTGTTGCAGCACCGTCTTTTGTTACAACAAATGGTACTACGAACTCGTCTGTTACATCTTCATCGTAGGAAGCCTGAATTCCTGCTGTTGCGGATTCTGCTGTATTGCCTTCTCCTGCAACTAATGCTTTGTAAGCTTTCTCCACACGATCCCAACGGTTATCACGATCCATTGCATAGTAACGTCCGGATACAGATGCAACTTCACCTACACCAATCTCTTTCATCTTTGCTTCAAGCTGCTCTACATACTCTTTACCTGATGCCGGTGGTGTATCACGGCCGTCAAGGAAACAATGAACATATACTTTCTCGATTCCCTGTCTCTTGGCGAGCTCAAGAATTCCATAAATATGAGTAATATGACTATGAACTCCTCCGTCAGATACAAGTCCCATCAGGTGAAGTGCAGAATCATTCTTCTTTACATTCTCACAAGCTGCAAGAAGAGCTTTGTTCTCAAAGAATTCTCCGTCTTCGATAGACTTTGTGATCTTTGTAAGTTCCTGATAAATGATACGTCCGGCACCCATATTCATATGTCCTACTTCTGAGTTACCCATCTGTCCATCCGGAAGACCTACAGAAAGTCCGCTTGCATTTCCTTTTACAAACGGATACTCTGCCATCAGTTTATCCATAACAGGAGTATTCGCAAGTGCTACTGCATTACCCTCTGTCTTATCTCTTAATCCATATCCATCTAAAATCATCAATACGGTTGGTTTTTTGCTCATCTCAATATCTCCTTTGCATTAAGATTGTCTATTTTTTAACTCTACGCTTTATTGTACTAGTTTTAGCACAATTTTGCAAGTCAGAGCTCTGGTCAAATATATCCGAAAATAAGCAGATTTTCGCCTGAATTCATGTAAAAATCACTACATTAAAAATCTTATAATGTCGGAAGCAATTCTTTCATCAGCTTTATACCATGAACGATCGCCTGTTTCTCAAATGTAGGATAATCCACCTGTGCACTTCCATCTGCCTTATCTGAGATTGCACGAATAATCACACATGGAACATGATTCAAATATGCACCGTGAGCAATTGCTGCTCCTTCCATCTCAGCACATTTCGCACCAAAATTATTAATAATACGTTCTTTTACTTCTTTTTCAGAAATAAACTGGTCTCCGCTTGCAACTCTTCCTGTAAATGTACGAATGTCTGCATTCGCCTTTTTATTTGCTTCCACTGCTTTTCTCACAAGTTCTTTATCTGCCGGAAATGCAAATACATCCATACGCGGCACCTGTCCTACCGGATCTCCCAGTGCGCTGACATCCATATCGTGTTCGATAGCATCTGTAGATATAACAACATCTCCGATATTGATCTCTGCATCCAGAGAACCGGCTACACCTGTATTGATCAGCTGATCCACCTGATAAAAGTCTATAAGGATCTGTGTACAGATTCCCGCGTTCACTTTACCGATTCCGCTCTGTACAACAACTGCTTCTTTTCCATAAAGCTGACCTTTATAAAATTTCATGGATGCCTTTTCCTGCATCTCGCATTCTGTCATATCCCCGATCAGCTCACGGACTTCTTCTTCCATCGCTCCGATAATTCCTACCATAGCTTCTTAATCTCCTATCTTTTATATTCCCTTTTCTTAATTGCTCTATTTTCTTCATTAAGCTGTTACATTATTTTATCAATCTCCTCTATGATACACTCAAATGATTTTCAAAGTCAAGAAAAAAGGCCATCCTGTCAGAATTGCTATCTATATTGCTACTATCTGCACTACCTGTGCCCGGCAATATAAATATCTTTCTGACCAGATGACCTTTCTTAATTATCTGTTATAACGAAACAACCTTAGATCTTATTATTTGTAGTTAACGATCTTTCCGAAGTCAGTCTTAAGGGAAGCTCCACCTACAAGACCTCCATCGATGTCAGCCTGTGCAAACAGTTCTGGAGCTGTAGCTGCGTTTACAGATCCGCCGTACTGGATACGGATTGCTTCTGCTGTAGCTTCATCATATACTTCTGCGATGCAAGCACGGATTCCTGCACAAACTTCTTCAGCCTGCTCTGTTGTAGCTGTCTTTCCTGTTCCGATTGCCCAGATTGGCTCGTAAGCGATAACTGCTGTCTTAGCCTGATCTGCTGTAACACCCTGGAATCCAACCTTAACCTGCTGACGGATGAAGTCCATTGTTACGCCCTGCTCTCTCTGCTCAAGAGTTTCTCCACAGCACATGATTGGTGTAATACCATGCTCAAATGCTTTCAGGATTTTCTTATTTACATCTTCGTTTGTCTCACCGAAGTACTCTCTTCTCTCAGAATGTCCGAGAACTACATATTTAACACCTGCATCTACAAGCATATTCGGGGAAATCTCACCTGTGTAAGCTCCGCTCTCCTCAAAATACATGTTCTCAGCTCCAACCTGGATGTTTGTTCCCTTAGCAGCCTCTACAACTGGTACAATATCAATAGCCGGTACGCAGAATACGACATCTACGTCTTCGTTAGCTACGAGTGGTTTTAACTCTTCTACAAGCGCAACTGCCTCGCTTGGAGTTTTGTTCATTTTCCAGTTTCCTGCAATAATTTTCTTTCTTGCCATTGTTCTTATCTCCTTGAATTTTATATTCAGAACCCGTGTGAAATGTAACAACACGGGTTTCTTCTAATCTGTAATTACAGATTCTTATTATTTATCGTTAGCTGCCGCTACTCCCGGAAGTTCTTTTCCTTCGAGGAATTCAAGAGAAGCTCCACCACCTGTAGAGATATGTGTCATCTTGTCACCATATCCAAGCTGGTTAACAGCTGCTGCAGAATCTCCACCACCGATGATTGTTACAGCATCTGTGTTGGCAAGTGCTTCTGCTACTGCCTTTGTTCCTTCAGCGAATTTCGGCATCTCGAAGCATCCCATTGGTCCGTTCCATACAACTGTCTTCGCAGATTTAACAGCATCAGCGAACATCTCAGCTGTCTTAGGTCCGATATCAAGACCCATCCATCCGTCCGGGATCTCGTTCTGAGCTACAACTTTTGTATTTGCATCGTTAGAGAAAGCATCTGCTGCAACAGCATCTACTGGAAGAAGAAGTTTAACACCTTTCTCCTCTGCTTTCTTAACCATGTCAAGTGCATACTGTAAGTAATCTTCCTCAAGAAGGGAATTTCCTACATTACCGCCCTGAGCTTTTGTAAATGTATAGCACATTCCGCCACCAATGATCAGTGTGTCAACTTTGTCAAGAAGGTTGTTGATTACAGAAATCTTGCTGGAAACTTTGGATCCACCAAGGATAGCAACAAATGGTCTCTCCGGATTCTCTACTGCATTTCCAAGGAAATCGATTTCTTTCTGCATTAAGTATCCAACAACAGCTGTGTCAACGAACTGTGTAACACCAACGTTAGAGCAGTGTGCTCTGTGGGCTGTTCCGAATGCATCGTTTACAAATACATCACAAAGAGATGCAAGATCTTTGCTGAATGCTTCACCATTCTTTGTCTCTTCTGCTCTGTAACGTGTATTTTCAAGAAGGATTACCTCTCCATCTTTCATAGCTTCAACTGCTGCTTTTGCATTTGGTCCTACTACTTCAGGATCTGCTGCGAATTTTACTTCCTGTCCGAGAAGTTCTGAAAGTCTTACTGCAACCGGTGCAAGAGAAAGCTCCGGTTTCGGTTCTCCCTTCGGTTTACCAAGATGTGAGCAGAGGATTACTTTTCCTCCGTCAGCGATCAGTTTCTTGATTGTAGGAAGTGCTGCAACAAGACGGTTCTCGTCTGTGATCTTTCCATCGATCAGCGGTACGTTAAAATCGCATCTTACAAGGACTTTTTTCCCTTTTACATTGATATCATCTACAGATTTTTTGTTAAGCATAATCCTGCCTCCTGTTTACATTTCGTTTAAATGGAATGTGCCGGGCACATTTCCGTGCTGAGCGCAGTTGCTTGCGACAATCTGCGTTTTCACACGAATACACATCTTGGGCACATAGTGCCTTTTATTTAGCAGGAAGCTCCATCAGAATTTCCTGTTAAATAAAAGAGCCCGGTCCATGTAGACCGGACCCTTGCTTGAGTCTAACTCTGGAATATTCCAGTAAGAATCAATTCAGCCTGTCCAAACAAACGTTACGGATTAAAGTAATGTTCCGAAGTGTTTGATTGTTCTTACCATCTGGCTTGTGTAAGA
>ENA-OPVT01001936-OPVT01001936.1-human-gut-metagenome-genome-assembly--contig:-NODE-1936-length-11964-cov-2.479553_pt1 | contig 11964 bp, 8 predicted proteins | sample MGYA00241499_ERZ501990 | MGnify/ENA primary metagenome ERZ501990 (study PRJEB25962, sample SAMEA2042104) | human gut metagenome | biome: human gut; feature: human-associated habitat; material: faeces...
AAACCGCCGCTGATGACGCCTGCCGTATTGAACATGTCATCAGCGCGGAAAGCTTTGACGCAATAAAAAAACATATTAAGCGATAGCTTTTATTTTTAATTTCGGTAATATACTTTTATTTCTCAATATTGACCTGATCAAGAACTGCGCCTAATTCCTCTGCGGATTTACGCAGTTTTTTCATTTCTTCCTCGCTGAAATCAATCTCCAGCACCTGTTCCGCCCCGCCTCTTCCGACAATCGTCGGAATGCTTAAGCACAGTCCTTCTAATCCGTATTTTCCATCAAGCGATACCGAAATCGGAGCGACCGTATGACTGTTTCTTACGATTGCTTCTACGATTTTTTCCGCTGCCATTCCGATTCCGTAATAAGTCGCTCCCTTTCGCTCGATAATCTCATAGGCGCTGTCACGGACTCCTTTGTAAACCTCTTCCATATCCTGTGCGAAGTGTTCATATCCCCGCATCTTTGCAAAATCCTGTAATTTAATTCCGTAAATATTTGCACAGCTCCATGCTGCCAGTTCGCTGTCACCGTGTTCACCTACGATAAACGCATGTACATTTCTGCTATCTACATCCAACTTTTCACTGATTATATATTTCAATCTTGCCGTATCAAGCACTGTACCGGAACCGATCACTCTTTCCTTTGGAAAACCGGATTCTCTAAGCGCTACTTCCGTTAAGATATCTACCGGATTCGACACGATGAGCAAAATTCCTTCACAGTTTACGCGTTTGATCTCTTTTATGATTGACCGCATAATCGCTGCATTTTTCTGCACAAGATCCAGTCTCGTCTCTCCCGGTTTCTGGTTTGCCCCTGCCGTAATAATAACGACCGACGCATCTGCAATATCCTCATATTCACCCGCATAAATATCCATTGCATGTGTAAACGGCAGTCCGTGGCTGATATCCATCGCCTCTCCTTCTGCCTTCGCCTTGTTTGCATCAAGGAGTACCATTTCCGAAAATAATCCTTTCTGCATCAATGTATAGGCAATCGTAGAGCCGACAAACCCACATCCGATTACTGCTGCTTTTTGTATATTTACCATATCTCAATACCTCCTGTTTTCCATGAACTTTAATGAACTCATACCGCCACTTTATATTCAGGATCTCATAATAAGCGTTTTTTTCTAATATTACTTGATCATATTTCATCCTTTTTTAATTCCTAGTATTTTAGTGGGGTTTAACTTTATCTTCATTATATAGTAGTTCCCTGAAAAATCAATCCCTTATCAGGTATTTTTTTCCATACAATCAAATATTTTTCAGTAATTCTTTTTTATCAGTCTTCTAAAGAATGCTTTTTTGTAATCGTTACTTTTTCATCATAACAGATAAAAACGTCTTCTATCTCGCTTTTTTTCAGCTTCGGTGTGATCAAACTGATAAAAGGCACAATCAAAAGTCCTGCGATCATTGCCATTGCGCCTGCATTGATCGGAGATTTTATAAATCCAAAAAACATATTCGCAACAGTCAGTCCGACTCCTGTTATAAACCCTGCCCATACACCCGCACGGGTAACGCCTTTCCAATACAAACCATACAAAAACGGAGCTAAAAACGCCCCGGCTAACGCGCCCCATGAAATGCCCATAAGCTGTGCGATAAAGGTCGGCGGATCAAGCGCGATCACAACTGAGACAACAATAAAAAACACGATTAAAACCTGCATTGTCACAATCTGCTTTTTCTCGCTCATTTTTTTCATAATATTATCTTTCAAAAGATCGAGCGTCAGTGTAGAACTGGATGTCAGCACAAGGGAGGAAAGAGTTGACATTGACGCAGAAAGCACAAGCACAACAACAACCCCTATAAGCAGATCCGGAAGCATGGAAAGCATATGCGGTATAATACTGTCATAAACGACCGCTCCGCCCGCTTTATCGTAAATCTCGGGACTGTCGAACAGTCTTCCGAATCCTCCGAGAAAATAACATCCACCTGAGATAATAATTGCAAATATAGTTGAAATAATAGTTCCCGTACTGATCGATTTTTCATCTTTGATCGCATAAAATTTCCCGATCATCTGCGGAAGTCCCCATGTTCCAAGCGAAGTAAGAAGAACAACGCCCAGAAGATTGACAGGATCCGGACCAAAAAAAGATGTAAACGCTCCCGGCTGTCCTTGTGTCAGGGGAACATCACTTGGTATCTTCGCCATTTCTGCTATTGCATTCATGAATCCGCCCTGTCCATTCAGAACCGCCGCGATCACAGCCACAATTCCGATCAGCATAATGATTCCTTGTATGAAATCATTGATTGCCGTAGCCATATATCCGCCCAGGATAACATAGAGCGCCGTAAACGCTGCCATTGTCACGACACACCACGTATACGGAATATTAAAAGCCATCGCAAACAAACGTGACAAACCGTTATACACCGAAGCCGTGTACGGGATCAGAAAAACGAACACGATCACAGATGCCGTAATCTTAAGTGATTTGCTCTTGTACCGTTCTCCGAAAAAATCCGGCATCGTCCTTGATCCAAGATGCTGTGTCATCACTTTTGTACGCCTTCCGAGAACTACCCATGCCAGAAGGCTTCCGATTAATGCATTTCCGATGCCGATCCATGTACTGGCAATTCCGTATTTCCATCCAAACTGTCCGGCATATCCGACAAATACAACTGCCGAAAAATACGATGTTCCATATGCAAATGCCGTCAGCCACGGTCCTACCGATCTTCCTCCCAGAACAAAACCGTCTACACTTGTAACATGTCTTCTCGAATAAATTCCCACTGCCGCCATCACTGCGAAAAAAATAATAAGCAGTATAATTTTAATTCCCATCTTTTTTCCCTCTCTCTGCCGTTTTATCCTTTAGACCACTTTAAAGCGTAACACTTTAAAGCATTAAAGTATCTTTTTATAGAATAACACGGGTCTAAGACCCGTGTCAACTGTTACTTTTTTCTATTATGCCCGTTTATCTTCCCGTTTTATCTTGTCAGTACATCTCCTGTCACTTCATCTCCTCGACCCGGTTTTGCACCTTCTTATCAAAGTTTTCTATTTGTCTGCTGTATGACTCGTTCATATATTTTGAATGAAGCATAAAGTCCGCAGTCGCAAGATTATTTGCAATCGGAATATCGTATACGACAGCAATACGCAGCAGCGCTTTTACATCCGGATCGTGGGGTTGTGCTTCCAATGGATCCCACAAAAAGATCATAAAATCAATCTGCCCTTCTACGATCTTCGCTCCAATCTGCTGATCTCCGCCAAGCGGACCGCTACAGTATCCTTTTACCGGAAGCCCTGTTCGCTCAGCGATAAGACGCGCCGTTGTTCCTGTTCCGCATAAAAAATGCCCTTTCAGTATCTCTTTGTTTTTTTCACACCAGTCTACAAGTTCTCTTTTCTTACCGTCATGCGCCACAAGGGCGATATGTTTTACTTTTTCAATTTCCATCGTTACATATTTATCATCTAACATCCGATCTCCTCCTTTTATCTTAAAAATAGTTTTTCATAAAATTTTTCTTACCGTCTGTTTTTATACAAACTGTTCCATCGTATCAAATCTAAGTAATGCGATCGCGCCCATCGCAACCGTGATCATCAATCCATAGATCAATACGATCGGAAAGATCAACGTTTGACTGATCAACACTGCCGCCAACACTCCGACACCGGCTCCGACTCCTAAAAGCGCCATCTGGATAAACATTCTAAGCAGACTTTGCCCTGTTTTTCCGAATACTTCCCCGAGAAGGCTCTGAACGATCACCATTGTATACAGGCGGTCTGCCTGCAAAACGGTGTAGATCAAAATACAGTAAATGATCTCTATTACCGGAACATGCCAAAAAATCCCAATAGGAATGCAGATGATACATCCGTCCGCAAATGCCTTTACATGTTCCATAAGAGTCGCATACCACATTTTTTTCAGCGGACTGTCAGGAATAAGAAAAATATACGGATTTTTCAACTCGCTTTCCCATTTTCCTGTGTAACCGCTCATAATAAGCGCCACATACGCGACAACTCCCAACAAAATAAAGCCCGCCATACTGCTGTCTGACACCGATTTTTGGAGAGAATACGCGAAAATAAACGCAACGACTGCCGAAAGAACTGTCATTTTCGTGAAAATAAAATATTTTTCTTTCTTATATTCCAGAAATTGCCTGTAAAAAATCGCTCTTGCTCCTTTTGCTGTAATCTTACTCTCTACACGGCGAAACCTTCGCTTTTTCGTCCCGGTATTTGTCACAAATTCTCCGCTTTTCTGCCTCTTTTTCAGTTCTGCATAATCGTCTGCGAATTTCGCCGCCTCTTCATAATATCCGCCGTCACATTTCATTCTGAACGCCGCCGCAACAATGAACACCGTAAACACCGAATAGATCACAGTACAAATTACATTCAGAGTTGTCGGACCGAGTAAAACCAACCTGTATACCGCAATCTGCCATCCGACTACCGGAATCATCTGAAGGACCGGCCAGTTGATAAACGAAAGAGCGCTTTCTACTGACAGACCTTTTTCTTTAAAATAAAGTACGATCATCAACGTAAATGCAATCAAAAACACTTTCATTCCGAAGCAGATCCCTTTTATCAATTTTTGCGGAAGCTTATCATTCGTATATAAAATGATCATAACAGATTGTTCTACCGCACACTCTACGCCGCATCCTATCAGAAAGAAGAAAAGCATCTTCCACCATTCCACATGAAAAACCGTCAAGCCTCCGATCGCCAACACGATCCATATGAAAAATGACATCAGATAATTCATCCACGCTCCCTGTATCAAAACAAGTTTGGGGCTGATCGGAGCGGGAAATACGAACTGAGAATGAGCCGGCCGAAACAAGATTCCTTTTCGAGAAGCATAGGACATAAAGTTTCCTACTGTAATGTAGATCGTCCACACCGTCACAAGAATGACAAGTCCTTGAACAGAATCGATCCGAACTGTAACCGCAAGTGTTCCAAGCATCACGATAAGAAAGATTCCATAGGCGGCCCCAAAGATCAACGCAAGAAGCGTCGTCGGTTTTCTGACTGCCTTTTTCAGGTTATTTGCCGCTGTTCTCTTTATCAAATATATTAACGCTTTCATGCTTTCTCACCGCCTGTCATCTCAAAGAACAGTTCATCCAGCTCTTTTCCCTGCGCGTCTGCTTTTGTGTAAGAACCGGCAATATGCCCTTGTTCCATGACGATCATCACATCCCACAAGTTCTCTACCATCTCAAGCATATGCGTACTGATAAGAACTGTCGCTCCGTTATCACGCAGTTTTAACACGACATCTTTCAGCATCTTGATCGCCGCCGGATCAAGTCCGACCATCGGTTCGTCAAGAAGGATGACTTCCGGCTTTACCGCAAGGGCACAGCATATGCTCACTTTCTGCATCATTCCTTTTGATAATTCATTGCCAAGCTTATCCTGCTTGTCATCCATCTCAAACGCTTTAAGTATCTTTTCGATCTCCTCGTCTGTAATTTCACTGTCATATGCCATTCTCACATATTCGATATGCTCCCTTACCGTCAGCGCATCGAACATATTCGGAATCTCCGGAACATAAGCAAACTTCCTTTTCGCAGGAATCTGCCGGGCAGGAATCCCTTTAATACGAATTTCACCCTGATACCGCAATAAACCGGCAATGCTTTTGATGATCGTTGATTTTCCCGATCCGTTCGGCCCTAAAAGAACCCCTACCTGACCGTTAGGGACGGTAAACGTCACTTGATCTACCGCCAGATTCTTTCCATAATATTTTGTCAATTCTTTGATCTCCAGCATAGTCCTCTCTACCCTTTCTGTCCGCGTCCTGTATAGTTTGCTTTTACTCGTAATACTTGATAAGTGCCTGTGTTCCGAGATCTCCGTTGCCGTCTGCTTCAAGCTCTTCATAAATGGCAAGAACCTGGCTTAAAACTTCGAGATTTAAACCGCTTCTGTTTGCTTCGATGAGCGCCAGCTTCATATCTTTAATAAAATGCTTCATAAAAAATCCCGGCGCATAATCTTTTTCTATGATCTTTGGTCCGAACAGATCAAACTGTCTGCTTCCGGCTGCCCCTGTCGCTACGGATTTCGAGAACACATTCAGGTCAAGTCCCTTTTCTTTTGCATATGTCAGCGCTTCGCATACACCGGAAAGAGCTCCCGCGATCATGATCTGGTTTGCAAGTTTGCAATGCTGTCCGCATCCTGCCGAACCTTCGTAATTAATATTCGTTCCCATTGCTTCAAACAGTTCATGACAGTTCGTATAATCGCTCTTATCGCCTCCGACAAGAATAGAAAGAGTTCCTTCTCTTGCCCCCGTATCTCCGCCTGTGACCGGCGCATCAAGCACATGAAATCCCCGTTTTGTTCCTTCTTCATACAGCTTTTCGGCAATCTGCGGACTCGTGGTCGTCATATCGATCAAATATGCACCTTTTTTCGCACTGTCCAAAATATTTCCGCTGTCGAAATATACTTCTTCTACATCCTGCGGAAATCCTACGATCGTAATCACTGCCTCGCAGTCTTTTACGCACTCGGAAATCGTTTCATGAAAGATCGCTCCTTCCCCGATCACGTCCTCGACTTTTGCTTTTGTCCGGGCATAAATATGAAGTTCATACCCTGCTTTCATAAGATTACGCACCATGGATTTTCCCATGATCCCCACACCGATAAATCCGATCTTCTTCATCTCTTTTTTCCTTTCCCCCTTATATGCCGCTATTTTTACGACACTTCTGTTTTTATCCACATCGGTTTGTCTGTCTTGCCTGTATTAATATTTTTCTACGACTTCGCTTTTGTTTTTATAAATACTGTTTGCCGGAACAAATCCTCTTACAGAAGACAGTGGGTAAATATTGCTGTGACTTCCTACAACCGTTCCGGGGTTCAGGACGCTTCCGCATCCTACTTCTACTTCATCTCCGAGCATTGCTCCGAACTTCTTCATGCCGGTTTCTATATTTCCTTCCGATGTTTTTACAACAACAAGCTTTTTATCCGACTTCACATTCGATGTGATAGAACCTGCTCCCATATGAGATTTATATCCGAGAACAGAATCGCCGACATAATTATAATGCGGTACCTGTACTTTATTGAAAAGCACGACATTTTTAAGCTCTGTCGAATTTCCTACGACTGCTCCTTCTCCCACGATCGCGTTTCCTCTTATAAACGCACAATGACGCACTTCCGCTTCTTTCCCGATGATCGCCGGACCATTAATACATGCGGTAGGCGCAACTTTAGCTGACTTTGCGATCCAGACATCTTCTCCTCTTTTTTCATATTCATCACTGCTTAACGTATTCCCGAGTTCTTTGATAAATGAACCGATATTCGGAAGGACTTCCCACGGATATGTCACTTTGTCAAAAAGATCTTTTGCGATTGTCTCCTCTAATGTATAAAGTTCCTTTACTGTCAATGCATTCATATATTTATCTCCTTTTCCGCCGTTTACCGGCTCTTTTTATAATAACCTGCCGCTTTATCATAACAGGCTCTTAACTGATACTGATTATTGAGTCCTTTTACTCCCACCGTCCTGTTCGTTATAAAACGATCCAGCTTCATCATATATTCATCGGGAGTAATGCTTCCCTCCGCCACATACGTAAGACCTTTTTCCCAGCTTGCCGTAAGTTCCGGATTTAAAAGTGATTTGATCGAATGATCCACTACGTCAAATACCATCTCTCCTTGCAAAGTCGGTGTTATGATCTGTGTTTTTTTATTCAGGGCAAGGTATTTAATATGAATCAGTTTCTTTAATATTTCCGCCCTGGTCGCGCTCGTTCCGATACCGCTTCCTTTTATCTGAGCGCGAAGATCTTCATCCTCGATCAACTGCCCCGCATTTTCCATAGCAAGGATGATCGATCCTGAATTATACCGTTTCGGAGGCGACGTCTCCCCTTCTTTTATATCTAATGCTCCAACCGGAAGAACGCTTCCTTTTTTCAGCGTTTTAATCACTTCAAACAGCGCCGTATCAAGGTCCTGATCTGCCGTCTGTTCTGCATCTTCCTCTTTTTCATTTGCATCGGTTCTGCTTTTGCCTTTGTTTACACTTCGTTTTCCCTGCGGAACGCCTGCCACTTTCAAATATCCTTCCTCAGCTAGCACTTTAAAATTGGAAAAGAAACTCTCTTCCTTTATCTTCGATATGATCGCCACTTTTTGATACACTGCCGGCGGATAAAAAATACTTAAAAACCTTCTCACAATCAGATCATATACTTTATGAGACGTTGCCGAAAGCGAATTCAGCGCTCCTAAACCTTGTCCTGTCGGAATGATAGCGTAATGATCTGTAATCTGCTTATCGTTTACATATCTTGTCTTCGCCAGATTTTTATGACTTCCAAAAGAAAGGATATCCTGCAAATACGGCTGTGCCGGAGGATATTTTGACAGCCCGTTCAAGTTTCTGCTGATCTCTTTTGCAACTGCCGTCGACAAAACCCTGGCGTCTGTCCTCGGGTATGTAACAAGTTTTTTTTCATATAATTCCTGCACGACCCGAAGCGCTTCATCCGGACTGATCTTAAACCGCTTCGAACAGTCGTTTTGAAGTTCGGCCAGATTATAAAGAAGGGGAGGATTTTTCTTCTCCTTTTTCTTCTCCACAGACTCAACGATACACTGTATCGGCTTTTCTTCCAACAAATAGGCGATCAGCTCTTTTGCTTTTTCTTCTGTCTTAAATCCATTTTCTTTATACAGATCAAACGATTCAAAATACCGCGAGCCTTTCACTGCCCGCCATTCTCCTTCAAAACTGTGACCTGACGCATCGATCGTGCTGATCACACGGTAAAAAGGAGTTTTTACAAACTCCCGTATCTCCCTTTCACGCCTGACAACCATTCCGAGAACGCATGTCATTACACGTCCTACCGAAATCACCGAGTATTTCGTATTCAGATAATTAGAAATACTGTTTCCGTATTTCAGCGTAAGCAAACGTGAAAAGTTGATTCCCATCAGATAGTCTTCTTTCGCGCGAAGATAGGCGGAAGCGCTTAGATTGTCATACTCTGACAGATCTTTTGCTTCCCGTATGCCTCTTAAGATTTCCTCTTCTGTCTGTGAGTCGATCCACACGCGAAGTCTTTTTTTCCCCGACACCTGCGCCTTTTGTTCTACAAGCCGGTAAATGTACTCTCCCTCCCGTCCGGAGTCGGTGCACACATAAATTGTGTCAACGTCTTCTCTGTTTAAAAGAGAACTGACAATCTGAAACTGCTTCGCCACTGACGGGATCACTTCATATTTAAACTCCGAAGGAATAAACGGAAGTGTCTGAAGACTCCATTTTTTCAATGCCGGGTCATACTCTTCCGGATAGCTCATCGTAACCAGATGTCCGACGCACCATGTGATCACTGCTTCGTCGGATTCTAAATATCCGTCCGCTCTTCTTGTCTTTAATTTTAATGCCTTTGCGAACTCCTGCGCTACGCTGGGTTTCTCGGCGATATAGAGTTGTTTTTTCATATAATGTATTTAGTTTCCTTTCCTGCTCCGAAAGTATTTCTCACCTTTTTTCAACACGATCTATTCCTTTTTCCAAATGCGCTGAATACTTTCTGAAAGATTGATTTTTTTTCCTTTTTTGCTTTCGGAAGCGTCTTCGGAGGGCGTGCATTCAACGCAGCCTTCATAAATGCAGCCTGCGCGTTGACCGCTTCTCCTTTTCTTTCTTTTTTCTTATATGTACCGTCACTTGTCATAATACGCGCTTTTACATTGTCTGCAAGCATCACTTTCAGATCATGGATCAGGCGTCTCTTAATTGCATCGTCATAAATCGGACATGCAACCTCCACACGTTTCTCTGTATTTCTCGTCATCATATCTGCCGATCCGATATAAACTTTCGCCGTTTCTCCTGTTCCGAACACAAACACTCTCGGATGTTCCAGATACCTTCCTACAATGCTCGTAACCCGCAGATTTTCCGTATTTTCTTTCACTCCCGGCAATATACAGCAGATTCCGCGTACGATCAGATCCACTTTTACCCCTGCTGCAGACGCTTCCTGTACTTTTCGGATAAAATCCATATCCGTTACAGAATTCATTTTCATAATAATACGTCCATCCGCGCCTTTTTGAATTTCCTCATCCATATGTCTTAAAACTTTCCGTTTCAGACTAAACGGTGAAACGATCAGATGATGATACTCTCCGTCCAGATTGCCGATTGACATATTTTTAAAGAATACGGCCGCATCCTCGCCGATTCCCTGATGTGATGTCATAAGCGAATAATCTGTATACATTTTTGCCGTCTTTTCATTATAGTTTCCCGTTCCTACCTGGGTAATATAACGGATCTCATTTCGATTCCTGTATGTGATAAGACACAGTTTTGAATGAACCTTGTAACCGTCGAATCCATACAGCACACGACATCCCGCTTCCTCCAGACGCTCTGACCAGTCAATATTATTCTGCTCGTCAAAACGCGCCCTAAGTTCGATCAATACAGTTACTTCTTTTCCGTTCTCGGCTGCCGCACAAAGGTATTCTACAAGGCGGGCCTTTTTCGCCAGACGGTAGATCGTGATCTTGATCGTCATAACATCGGGATGAAACGCAGCTTCTTTAATAAGCTGCAAAAACGGATCCATACTCTCATATGGATAAGACAATAATTTATCTTTCTCCTTGATCTGCTCCAGAATCGATCTTTTGCTGTCAATCTGTGTAGACTTCTGAGGCACTCGTTTCTCATAGAACAATTCCGGATGATTGCGCAGGCTGTCCTGGATCTGGAATACAAAGGACAGATCAAGTGGTGAACTTCCACGGAATACATATTTGCCATCCAGATCCAGATACTCGCAGATCTTATCCACGATATCTCCATCCAGTTCTCTGGAAAACTCCACTCTTACAGGAAGCAGACGCTTTCTTTTCTTGATGATTCCTTCCATAAAATCGCGGTAATCCAGATCTTCATCATACAACGCATCTGCATCTATATCCGCATTTCTCGTTACGCGGATCAGAGATTTTGCCTTCACAAAATAACCTTTGAATACTTTCGAAATAAAGTGGAGGATCAGCTCTTCTGCAAGCATGTAAGTTTCTTCTTCCCCCGGCACCTGCACAAGTCTCGGAAATACACCGGAATTACACGGAATAATTCCAAGTTTTTCTTTTCCATTTTTCTTCTCCAGTACGACAACTGCATAGATACCTTTATTTTTCAAAAATGGAAACGGCTGTCTTTTTCCGACAACAATTGGAGAAATGAGCGGGGCAATCTCTGCATCAAAATACTGTTCCAGATATTTTCCTTCTTTTTTGCCAATTTTACGGAAATCCACAAGGCGAATCCCTGCCTGTGCAACTTCATCCATCAGATTTTCATAGACTGTATCTTTTCTGCGGTTCAGCTTTGCGACCCGTGCCAGGATTGCCTGAATCTGTTCTTTTGCTGTCATTCCAGTTTTATTGTCTTTTACATTTTTCGAAACAATCATCTGATCGATCAAAGATCCTACACGCACCATGAAAAATTCATCTAGATTACTCTGGTAAATTGATGCAAATGTCAGCCGTTCACAGAGCGGATTTTTCTCATTTTCTGCTTCTTCCAACACTCTTTCATTGAATTTCAGCCAGGATAATTCCCGATTCATAAATATCGTTTCATTTGTCATTTTACTTAATTTTCCTCCTTTACAAATGCTGTAAATTCATTTAGATCAGACTGCGCAAGTACAGCATCTGCAATATTTACACAACAGTTTCCCATTCTTCCGATATTCTGAAGAACATGGTTAAACGGTACCGTCAGCTTACTGGAACATTTTCCCTTTCCTACACGCTCGACATGGGATTTTCCCATATGTATGGTGAGATCCAGAACCTTTTCTTTTTTCTTCACAATTTTTTTTGCATTCTCTGTAC
>ENA-OPVT01001938-OPVT01001938.1-human-gut-metagenome-genome-assembly--contig:-NODE-1938-length-11949-cov-2.601396_pt1 | contig 11949 bp, 7 predicted proteins | sample MGYA00241499_ERZ501990 | MGnify/ENA primary metagenome ERZ501990 (study PRJEB25962, sample SAMEA2042104) | human gut metagenome | biome: human gut; feature: human-associated habitat; material: faeces...
GCAAAATTTTCTTGAACAACGGCCCGTTCAGCATATCTATCTCATTGCTTTGGGCACGTTTTTTAGTCACACTGTTATCCATTTTTTACCTTCTTCAAAATGCGCGGCAAATTTACGGTAAAATTGGATAAGATGGATACAGGCGGACTTCTGTTTTATCCATTATTAATCACCCAGCCACCTAATAATTATTCTTATTCATAGTTATTCTTATTAATCAGGTTTACCACTACCTTCACCATGACATCTTTTTCCTCGGTACGGCTCTCAGCTATCATCAGCGTAAGAGCCACAAGGGTGTTGTCGGCAATGCGCTTACTCCCATCCGGATTGTAGAGAATACCGTTACCGGCCATAAACCACAGGAAAAGGGTGGCAGCAATACGTTTGTTGCCATCACTAAACGAATGATTTTTCGTGACGAGATAAAGTAGCATAGCCGCTTTTTCCTCCACAGAAGGGTAAAGATCTTGTCCGCCAAAAGTCTGGTATATTTGCCCGATGGAACTTTTAAAGGAATCATCTTTCTCATGGGCAAACCACTGACTTCCACCGAATTTTTCCTTCAGTTCTTCTATGGCCTGCATGGCTCCCTCATAGGTAGCATGGAACTTTACTTCATTAGTGGTCTGCTCTACCGCAAGCTGCTGATAATCGTACTTATCCAAAGTATCAAGGGCGTAAGTATAATCGGAAACCACTTCCACCAAATTGAGCGCATCTTCCGAGGTCAGTGCTTCCTGCGCCTTGACTGTACGGCCCAAGACCGTTACCAGTTGCTTCAATTCAGTATAATGCTGTTCGGTCAAAGCCTTGTTGACGGCATAGCCTTTCACCAGATATTCTTTCAGCACCTTATTGGCCCATATACGAAACTGGGTACCTCGTTGGCTTTTTACACGATAACCCACGGAAATGATGACATCCAAAGAATAAAAGGCAACAGGTTGTTTCACTCCATCAACACGCAAAAAATGCGTGTTGTTCTCTTTTTCCAGTTCACCTTCGGAAAAGACATTATTGATATGTTTTCTTATAGTCTTTTCATCCCTATCAAATAGATTGGCCATCTGGTTAGCCGAAAGCCATACAGTCTCGTCTTCTAATTTAACGTCAATGGATGTTTGTCCATCAGCGGTACGATAAATTACTATTTTATCATTCAATTCCATAACCCAATTTCCTAAACGGATTCAACAACTCTGTCATGCTTTCTTCTTCCTGTTTCAGTAAATCTGTAACTTCTTTGCCATGTTCTTTGCTCTTCTTTTCTTTTATTCATCAGTTACCTTAAATTTACTTATAATATGCAGCTATCTCTATCCATATTCTTAAAGATTGATTAGCGTGCAGTAATTGCAAATTTAATGATTAAGCATGAGAAAAGCCAATGTTAAATTTAAAATATTAGCAGCCTCCAGATCTTACCATTTACATATACCTCCACACTTTCGCACCCCCTTAATCCCAAAACTGTCAACAAACCTACAAAAATACCTCGACACGAACGTGTCAACCTCTCCGCACGTACGTGTCGAGACATCAGCACGAACGTGTCAAGACCTCGTCACGTACGTGTCGAGGTAAATTTAACTATATTTTTAAGAAATAGACCAGGTCATTCAAGTTTCTCCGAGCTTACTTTATCATTTTATCCTTCGGCTCCTTAAACAGTTTACAAGGCTCCCCTAACCTTCCCGATTAACTCTCCGCCTAAACGCAAAAAAGCCGAAAGTCTCCCGACTCCCGGCCTTTCCATTTGGATAATCAAAAACAAAACTATTTCTCGCTCATTTCAAAATGCCATTCTCCGGCAGACAGCGTCAGCTGACGTTCGTTTTTCGGTTCGCCGTTCACACTCCAGCGCTGGAATTCGGCAGGAAGCACTACCTGTGCAGAAGTTCCTTCCGGTACCCGCAGGTACATGGTTCCACTGTGAGCCGACTTGTCCATTTCAAATACGATGCGACGACCGCCCGACAACGGTACCTGGGTGCGGATGAAGTTCAAATGTGCCGGATGAGGTGCCACACGGAATGTACGGAAAGCCGGTTCCAGCGTTTCAATGCCGGCGATGTATTGTGAAAGGATGGTCAGCGGCCCACCGCTCCAAGCGTGGTTGTAGGTACCGCCTCCGAAACCTTCACTGCCGATGCCCCAGCCCTCCCACAGCGTGGTCAGCGGACTTTCTATCATGGCGCGATAACGCAGCTTCATGCGGTTCAGGGCGTCCTGATAATAGCCCATCGTGCAAAGAGCTTCGAGCACGTATTTCTCCATGTACGGACTGGCGTGATACCAGGTGGAGAAGAAGGGACGAATCACCGGATACAATTCTTTGGGCAAGACTCCGGATACGACGGCCAGTGCCTGCGCACGGTCATCGGGTTTGCCCTGATAGCCCGGAGAGACGTAGTATTTGCCGTTCCAGAACGTACGGTGGAACACTTTACGCAGCTTGTCGGCGGTGGTGCGTGCCCAGGCAGCTTCTTCTGCCTCGCCAGCCAACTGGTTCATTTCTTCGTATCCCTTCAGAGCAATCACGTACCAAAGGTTGAACAGCAGGGTCATGTCCTTGTTTTCTCCCCAGTCGCCCCAGGTCCATCCGCCGGAACGGGGTATCACCAGTCCTTGGACATCCGTTTTCCACACGTGAATGTATTTCTTTACCCGTGGCAGCACGTCGGCAATGGTCTGACGGTCGCCCGTACCCATGTAGTAGGTCCAGAAACCGTAATGGCTCACACTAGCCAGCATCTGCATGGGCAGTTCGTCCTTGTAGTTTCCAGCCGGAACGGGTGCAAAGATGGTGCTGTCGGCCCGCTGCCATCCCATCAGTTCACGAATCCCTTTACGGGTCAGCAAATGAGCCTTTTCGTCGAGGGCATAGAAAGCTTCGCCCAACTCGTTCACCACATCGCCCCACCACTGGGCACGCTCGCGGTCGGGACAGTCCATATAAGTGTCGCGCATGGTGATGTAGAGCGTACGCTGCGACTTGCCCCACAAGCGGGTGAGCATCGGGTCATCGCAGGAGAAGCTTCCGGCAAAGGAGGTGTCGTAGCCCGTTTCACGGTACTTCACATCAAGCACTTCCACGCCTTCCGGAAGTTCATACTGCACATAATGGCCGTTCATCCAGCCCTTGCATTCGAATGTCTGTTCTCCTTCACACGTGCGATATTCGGCAAATACATTGGTGGCCGAACCGCCCCGGTAGTTGTCCGTACGGATACGGACGCACTTGCCAGCCGGTGCTTTCAGTCGGATGTAGGGAGTAATCTGCGCATTGTAAGGCAGGTAAGCCCGCAGCAGCGTATCGCCCTGCATATCTCTGTCTTCGCATAAGGCTTCAGCCCGTAATCTTTCCAGAACGGAATGGGGCGGTCTACCAGCTGATTCCATCCGGCTTTTTCCAGTGATATTTCCGTAGCTTTCTTCCATTTCTTGTCATCATAATCAGGCGACATGAAAGGTATGTCTTTCACTACATCAAACCCGATGTTTGACTCTGCCAGACGATAGTTGGGCTGTTCACCCTGCGGCACATAATAGGCCGGATGCTTTTTCACCCGCCATTTTGCATCGGGTTCCACCTCCTTGCCGTTGCAAGAAAGGGAAAAACTGATGCCTGCCGTAGGAGAATTGCGATGGCTGAAACCATCCTTGCCAAAGTACCACACCAGCAAGGCCACGGTATTCTCGCCCGCACGCAAGGCAGGAAGCGAAGTAATCACATCGCAATAGGTATCCGAAGGGTTCGGACCGCGTTTCAATCCTCCTTCCGACACCTGCAACTCGCCGTTCACCCAGAGCCAGTATTTCGTATCGGCAGCCAGACGCAGTTCCAGTGAGCGGGGTAATTCTTCCAGCGTGACCGTATTACGGAAACACCACCATGTGCCGGGAGCAGCCGGCTCTTTCTCTTTTAAAGTCCACACCTGTGCCTGCACATAAACAGACAGGCAGCAGACTAACATACATAACCACTTTTTCATTTCACTTCTATTTTTTCTGTACGGAATGGAAGCACCGGCATACCCGCATCTGTACGCAGACTGCCAATGGTAGCTTCATCAAAACAATAATATACCTGATAAGGTGCTTTCAATCCTCGCAGGGGAATCTGCAAGATCTTGCCTTTCAAGCGGGCATTGACTGCAACCTGTTTCCCTGTACCGTCTACGACCGTCAGACCTGTCACCTCTTTGGTGGTGGAATGCAAGGTATTGAAATTCCCCTCCAACGTGACTTCCAGGTTTCGCTTCACCACCTGGGCTTCATGCAAACGCGGACTCTCGTAAGCACCGGTAAACTGACCGTAGACTTTGTCCATAGCCAGACAGGCCAGACGTTCTCCGATGGCCCGCTTGTTGCGCGGATGAATATCTTTTACATTCTCCACCAAATCGGAAATATTGATCATAGCAGTATTCTTTACCTGCCCCAGCATGAGTTCCTGCTGTTCACGCAATAAAGCCGGAGTGTTGTTCTTCGCTCCGTATGTATGAGGCGCAATCTGCACGTAATAGAACGGAAAGTCCCATCCGAAATCTTTTCGCCAGGCCTCCACCATCTTGGATACCAGACGGGCATACGACGGTGCATTCTCATGGTTGCTTTCTCCCTGATACCAGATGCATCCGGCTATCTGATAAGGCACCAGCGGATGAATCATCTGATTGTACAATACTCCCGGCTTAATCGGCCACCAGGGATAGTCTTTTAATTTGTTCTTTGAAAGTATCTCGTCTTTTTCCACGATTTCGGCCGGTGTCCACACTTCAGCCGGTGTACCTCCCCAGGCAGAGACTAAAATGCCTACAGGTACTTTCAGGTGTTCGGTCAGGTAGCGGGCAAAGAAGTAGGCAGTAGCACTGGTCTTGCGCATACTTTCGGGAGTAGCCACCTCCCACTTCGTGCGGCAGTCGGTCTGAGGTGTATCGGCTCCTTGCTTGGGATTATGAAAGATACGCACAGACGGGCAAGCGGCCTGTTTCACCTCCTGCTCGCCATTCATGATTCCCATATTGGCCGACCATTCCATGTTCGATTGTCCGCTGCACAGCCAGACTTCACCCAGCATCACATCCGACACTTTCCGGCTGTCGTTCCCGCCTTTCACTTCAAGCGTATACGGACCTCCGGCACGCCCGGTTGGCACCTCTGCTTTCCAGCGTCCCTGATTATCGACTACCGTACGCACGGTGTCTCCCGGATTCCATCCGGAAAGAATCATCAGGGTTTCAGACGGATTTCCCCATCCCCATACGGCTACCTTACTGTTTTGCTGTAATATCATTCCATCGGAGAAGACCGACGGAAGCTGAATCTGTGCCTTCGCCTCCATTCCGAAAGTCAAGGCCAGCATTCCTAAAATAAGATGCGTTGTGCTTTTCATTGTTTCTGTTCTTGTGAAAAAAACCTGCAAACAAAGGTAGAAGAACTATCCCAAGTTTGCAGGAAAAAATGATGTTTCTGTGGTTATTTTTGATTTTTGGCGGAAGACAAAATACTTAAATCTTTCGCATCGACTTCAGAAGAGGGATTGAAGCGGTCACTGCACATGTATTTCTTCAAGCTATAGAGCAACTGACGAGCTTCCGTACGTTTATCCATATCCTGCCAGAAATCGATTCCTGATACAAGCAACTTGCCCTTACCCACCTTCGCTTCGAACAGCAAAGCCAGCGGACGGTTCGTAAACCAGTCGTCGATAACCCGTACAATCGGCTGCAAGTTTTTATCAATCTTGGCCACTTCGATGGCACCGGAATGACTCATGGCATCCCACCACTGATAATCACTGTAATACTCTGTAGGGAACTCTGAAAGTGCCGGATGAGCGGGGTTACACAGGATACCCAATGTGTGCGGTGCTTGTCCCAGCGTCCAGGCCGTGTTCCAGAAGATGCTGGAGAACCCTATCTCTACTTCACCTCCCGCTTCGGCAGGCAAGGAGCCTTTCCGTAAAGAAAGCAGTACGTTGCCACCTTCCTGAAGACGTTGCAACGCTTTTGCATCCAGACGGTCGGTCATCAGCAATTGTGCTTCATCAGCTACTTTCTGTACCGCAGCAGGATATACCCAGATGTGCCAGCTGTTGGCGTAATCTCCCAATGTAGCTTCCAGTGTCAGGCATGAAGGGACGTCTACCTTATCCAATGGAATCTCCAGTTGTCCCAGCGGAATACAGTTGCCGATACCCACCGGCTGGTGTACCAGCGTGCCCGAAGCAATTGTCTTTCCTTCTTTTGTTTTCAGGGTCCAGGCTGTAGAAGTCACCTCCAGCGGAGCAGCTCCGAAATGTGCCACTTCCAGACTTCCTTTCATCGTTTCCTGGTTGGTGTAAATCAGTTTCGGCAAACGCAGCAATGGTACCGTACTGTTACAGAAACGACGGTATTCTTCCGGACGGATGTAGCCTTTTTCTTCCCAGAACGCATCGAGCACTCCTACCAAAGCTGTACCCTGCCCCGGGAAATCAGACAAGCCCAGCAACTGGAATCCACCGAAGTCTTTTGTACGCAAAGCAGCTTCGATATCGGCCTTATAACACAACGCCTGCAGTTTTCCGGAAGCCAGCAGGAAACTGTCAGCCAAATGTGCCATACCGTTTTCAGCCAGTGTTTCCTGGAATATCTCAAAATTACGCGGACGCATCACCCCGTCGTATTTGGCCATTTCCTTGAAGTTGGGATATACACACCACTGCCCGATTTCGTGGCTCACCATCGGCTGCTGGAAACGTCCGATGTATTCTGACCAGTCATAGTCGGTACGCGGAGCCTGTGCGTTGATGATACTCTTCACTCCTTGTCCCCATGCCTGAATACGAGGGTTAGAATCGCTCAAGAAGTCGTTAACCGGCAAATTGGGCCATCCGGCACCTGAACAACATAAACGGCGGGCATCGCGCTCTTTCCAGGTAGTAACGAAATTAGTCAGATAGGCATTACTTCCCTTACCAGCCGGTTCGTTACCGTACATCATCATGCAGAAAGAAGGATGGTTACCAAACTCACGGACGATGCGTTCACTTTCCTCCCAGATAAAGCGGTCCAGATCGCCTCCGTCGCCAATGGTAGTCGACTGGTTAGCCCAGGAAGAACATTCTATCTCCAGGTACATACCCATCTCATCGGCAGCCGCAAAAGCAGCTTCGGGCGGACACCAGGAATGAAAGCGCACATGGTTCAGTCCGTGCTGCTGACAGGTGGTATAAATCTTTTTCCAGGATTCTACATCCGTGGGCGGGAAGCCAGTCTTCGGGAATACAGCACAATCCAACGTACCGCGTAAGAACAAACGACGGTCGTTGATGGTGAGCTTGCCGTCTTTCACCTTCACATCACGGAAACCAAAACGTTCCGCATAGACATCAGTTTCACCGCTCTCCGCATCCTTCACACTCAGCTTCAAATCATATAAGGATGGAGAAAACTCATCCCAGCACTTAATGTCTCCCTTCATGGCCAGCGACATCACCACTTGATTTTCGCCCGGCTTCAACGTACATTGTTGCTGTACTTTTTCATTACCTACCGTCATCTCCAGTACCACATTGGCATCTTTTTCATAACGGTTCATCAAGGAAGCCGACACACTGACTTTCTTAGCCAGACGCTCCGGTATAATCTTGACGGAAGACACATTCACTTCCGGTTTTACTTCCAGAAACATATCGCCTACCACCCCGTTCCAGTTTCCTTGTGTATGGTCGGAAATACTATGTGAGTTCTCCCCCGGATCAATGTTTTTCACCCGATTGTCTACACACAGCATCAACACATGTTTTCCTGCAGAAAGCTTGCCTGTCAGGTCATAACGGTGGGGCGCTCCCAAAGCATTCTGCATACCGATTTCCTTTCCGTCTATATACAAACGGCTCTCCCAATGGCATCGCTCCAGGAAGAGAGAAATGTCCTTTCCTTCCCAACTGTCCGGAATCACCACTTCTTTCTGATACCATGCCTTACCCTTGTAATATTTTACCGGCTGAAGCCAGAAAGGTACCTTGATATTTCCTGCCTCACGGTATTTGGCATACGAAGGTTTAAAAAAATAGGAGGAATCTACAATACCACCCGTCCAATCAGTACCCACGGCAATGTCTTCCCCCAAACCATTGGAAGCCATTGAGCCCGGCAGTTCAATCACCCGACTCCAGTCCATACTGTCCGTAGAAAATGTCCATGAACCGGCCAGGTCAATCTTATCAGTCTGCTGACTGCAAGAGAAACAAAGCAAAGAAAATGAGAGTAATGCTGCTGCTTTCATATTATCAAATTTTGAGTTGACAAACTATTTTACAGATGACAAAATTACACATAAACTACCATCTCCGAATGTGCTATTTTCGCAAAAGGATGTAATATTTTTCGATTTCAGGTATTATCTTACTATAAGATAAAATCTCTTCAGGAAGTCTCTCTGAAAATCCAAATAAATGCCTACATTTGTCCCACAAATAAATATGCTATGGAAAAGAAAAAAGACGGATTTCCTAATGAGAAGGCCATTGTCATTCCTCAAGAGAATCTATTAAGAATCAAAGAAAATCCCATGACGCGCTTGCTGCACCCCACAGACGTGGGCTATTATCCCTGTGCTGAAGGTCACTACCGGGAACGTACAGAAGGTAGCCCGCAACATATCCTGATTTACTGCCACGAAGGAGAAGGATGGTACAACATAGGGAAAGGGAAATGTACGGTAAAAAAGAACGATTTTTTTATCATCGAAGCCGGTACACCGCACGTATATGCTGCCTCTACCAGCCATCCGTGGAGCATTTACTGGATTCATTTCACGGGTGAGCAGAGCCACTTGTTTTCTGAACTGTTCAACCGGACCATCTACATTGATGATTCGCCTACCGCCCGTTTCAATGACCGCATCCAGTTGTTCAACGAGATTCTGGTGAACCTTGAAATGGGATACAGTATCGAAAACCTAGAATATATCACACTCTGCCTGTGGTACTTGCTCGGCTCTTTCCGATACATTCCTCAGTTCCGCGAAATTAATAAGCCCAAGACACAAGATACCATCCAGAAAGTCATCAACTACATGAAGGCCAATCTGGACAAACAACTGACATTGGAGGATATGGCCGAAAACGTGAACTACTCGCCGACTTATCTGAGTACACTCTTTACACAAAAATCGGGTATGTCTCCCATCAACTATTTCAATCAGTTGAAAATTCAGAAGGCATGCCAGCTCTTGGACTTTACCGACAAGAAAGCAAAAGAAATAGCTTTTGAACTGGCCTTCAGTGATCCGTATTATTTTTCAAAAGTATTCACCAAATACATGCACATGTCGCCTAAAGAATATCGTATGAAGAAAAAGGGATGAGAAAACTCATCCCTTTTTTCTTAAGAATTCCACTTCCAGGTCTTTCCTTTCTCCAGGTTACCGGTCTCGATATACTGGCCTTGATACCAAACCCGGAAAGGATTACCTAACAGAGATTTGATTTCAGCGTTTCTTCCCTCTACCATGCCGCCTGTAAACTCCTCATCCGCCTGCTGTACTTCCTGTTTTCTGTCTCTGTCACGGTAATCTCGTTTCCCCTTAAAGTCACGTTTTTTTCCGTCTCTTCTCTCAAAATTTCTCTTGTCGTTTCTGTTGTTTTCTCTCATATCATTCCTGTTCCGCGGTCCCAAAAGCAGTGGGAACTTTTGCTTTTTCAAAAGCCCCACTGCCCTGCCGCTTCTTTTTTATTTTCTGAATCTTATCTGCTCTCACACTTCGCCAAGTCCTGCCCGGATCAGGTCGATCATCCGCTTGTAATCCCCTTTCAGGTACAGATACCCCATCACAGCCTCAAACCCGGTTGCCCGGCGGTAGTCGATCGTGGACGCATTTTTTGCCTTGGTATAAGATTTCGCATTTCTGCCTCTTTTATAAATCTGTTTTTCCTCTTCGGTAAACAGCGGCTCCAGAATTTCAATCATCGCCGACTGTTTCTCCGCCTTTACAAGCCCTGCCGCATGGCGGTGCAGCTTGTTGACCTGCATATTTGCTTTCCGCACCAGAATCGTGCGGATGACGATCTCATACGCAGCATCCCCGATGTAGGCCAGCGTAAGCGGCGAATACATGCGGATGTCATGCTGTTCCAGTCCGAATACCTCCGAAAGATAATCCTTCTCCCCGAAAACCGCCTCTGGAAAAAGCTCCTCGTTTTCTGTCTCTTTGCCCACTTCCGTCACTTCTGTTCTGTCCTTTCTTTTTTCCTCATCTGACGCAGCTCGCCCTCCAGCTCGAGCACACGGTTCGTAAGCTCCGTATTCTCCTGCTGCAGTACTTTGATATCCTCGAAAATCGGGTCCGGCAGATGAATGTGATCCATGCTTTTTCTCGGAATCCGCACATCATTCTGCTTCACAATGTGCCCCGGCACGCCGACGACGGTACAGTTCGGCGGAACCTCCTCGATCACAACCGATCCGGCTCCGATTTTGGAGTTTTCCCCGATCGTAAACGATCCGATGATCTTCGCACCGGCGCTGACCATAACATTGTCCTTCAGCGTCGGATGACGTTTCCCGGTCTCCTTACCATTACCGCCAAGCGTCACGCCCTGATACAGCGTCACGTTGTCTCCGATAATGGCTGTTTCTCCGATAATCACACCAGAACCATGATCAATAAACAATCCCTTTCCGATCGTCGCACCCGGATGGATTTCGATACCGGTTTTTCTCGCTGCCCGCTGTGAAATCCACCTGGCCAGAAAGTAATGGCCTTTCAGATATAGCTTGTGCGCCCGTCTGTACTTCAGCATAACACGAAATGAAGGATACAGCAAGACTTCCATGGGAGAATGTATCGCCGGATCCCGCTCCTGAATCACCTGAAATTCCTCTTTAAAATACGCGAAAAAACTCATCTTTCCTCTCCTTGCCTCCTGCTGGGACTTTTCCGGATTTTTATTTCTTACCATCATTCTGCATAACAGTAATATTCAAAAACGGAGCTGTTTCATCTCCGATAAAGACGAAATAGCTCCGTGGTTCCACTTTACTTTAAGGGCACACCTGCCCTCTTCTTTTCTTCTGCATAACGTGCAGGACCCGTGCCGGACTACCCACTTTTTCCGCTTCACCCGGCCAGCTTCCGGACGCACTTCAAAAACCCTCGTTTCAGGCAGCTTCCAGCCCCATTTGTCTGCCATTCTCTGTGAAACAATTCTGATTTTCTACTTTTTCCGTTCCAAGCCTTTTTCTGTTTCCGTTTGTTCTAGTTTATGCAAATTTTTCTCGTTTGTCAAGCAAATTTCCGCCGGATCCACTTGCTGATTTCGACCGCCGGAATGACAAGCAGTCCAAGGCCGATCGCCACATCATATTCCAACGCGCTGATCCGCTCAAAACCGAACGCACTCGACAGTGCAATACTTTCAGTACCGGGATGTAAATGACGGCGGATGTGAGGACAAATGAGAGTGCCATCGCGCCCCACAGATACTTGTTCTGATGCTTCATATGGAAAATAGAACCTTTCCGTGATCTCATATTGAAGGAATGGAAAATTTCCACCATGGAGAGTGTCAGAAACGCCATCGACATGCCGTCCGGGCTGTTGACGATTTCCCAGCGGCCGGCTTCCAGATAATGGCCGATGAAGTAGGACGCCAGCGTCAGCACCGTAATCACGATGCCCTGAAACGCAACATCAAAGCCGAGGCCGTCCGCAAAAATACCGTCATCCGCATTTCTCGGCGGGCGTTTCATGATGTCTGCCTCACCGTCCTCCATACCGAGCGCCAGCGCCGGGAAGCAGTCCGTAATCAGGTTGATCCAGAGCAGATGCACCGGATTTAAAATCGTAAAGCCCATCAGCGTCGCGCAGAAAATCGACAGCACCTCGGCAAGGTTCGATGCCAGAAGGAACTGAATTGCCTTACGGATATTATCGTAGATTCGTCTTCCTTCC
>ENA-OPVT01001941-OPVT01001941.1-human-gut-metagenome-genome-assembly--contig:-NODE-1941-length-11946-cov-2.735010_pt1 | contig 11946 bp, 8 predicted proteins | sample MGYA00241499_ERZ501990 | MGnify/ENA primary metagenome ERZ501990 (study PRJEB25962, sample SAMEA2042104) | human gut metagenome | biome: human gut; feature: human-associated habitat; material: faeces...
TGATGAACATATTTGTTACAAAGTGAGCCTGCCAAGCAACCTCAACGATGAAACGGATAGCCATTCTTGTATCCTTGTTAGCGCCGCAGAATGCGTCAACTACGAAAAGTCTCTTATTTGAAAGTTCCTTGATAGCGAGTTCCTTAACAGACTTCCAAGCCTCCTGTGAAGCTGGGTGGTTGTCGTTCTTGTACTCGTCAGAAGTCCACCAAACAGTGTCCTTAGAATTTTCGTCCATAACGATGAACTTATCTTTAGGTGAACGGCCTGTATAAACGCCTGTCATAACGTTTACTGCGCCAAGCTCACTTTCCTGACCCTTTTCATAGCCTTCGAGTGTTGGCTTTGTTTCTTCCTCGAACAGCTGCTCGTAAGAAGGGTTGTAAACAACTTCTGTAGTTCCGGTGATACCGTACTTGCTCAAATCGATCTTTGACATGTTGCAATAACTCCTTTTCAAAAAAAATATCGTTAATAGGCGCTATAATGAAACAGCACACGCCGGCACATTCATTTTCTTTCCTTATTATTAAGCATAAGCTATACAGAAATTCATCTGACAATTGAAAACACACTGCCAGCATTTCATGCTGTGCTCCTATTACAGCAATATAATTATACCACATATTTTTCTGAATTGCAAGGGTAAACGCAGATTTTGTGAGCTGATTTTTTACATTTCGCTTAAATCTATAACGATTTTTTATGAATAAATGTAATTTCATGGTATAAAATAGATAATAAAAGATATTGACTATTATCAATAGTTAGTCTAAGCTTGCGCGGACGATTTTGCAGTATCAATATTAAATAATTGCATTTTTATGCTTCTTTGCAAAAAAACGCCCCAAATTATGCAGGCAAATCCCGCTTTCCTGCAAACAGAAAAAAGGCAGTCCACAAGGAACTGCCCTTCTCCGAAATATCAACAATAGGGGAGATCTTATTTACTTTTTCTTCTTAGCCATGACCACAGCCGCACCGCTCAGAAGTGCAAGAGCGAATGCTCCTCCAGCAACGCCGGTCGATGGGTTTGTGTTTGAAGCGTTTGAAGCTGCCTTTGAGCTGCTGTCTGACTTGCTGTCAGAAGATGAACTGTCAGAAGCGGAACTGCTCATATCTGACGAAGCATCAGAACTGCTTACGCTGTCAGGCTGTGAAGAAGCAGGTGTTTTCTTTACAAGGTTTGCCACAGCGTCATTTATAGCCTTTACCATAGCGTCCACATCAGCCTGCTCTGTGATGTTCTTTGTTCTGTCAATAGCGGCAAGAGCCTTTTCGACTTCTGAGAAGTCCTCATAATCGTCTTTGTTGAGAGCCTTTGCGGCTTTCTCTGCCTTGTCAAGCTCTGTGTAGTCTGCTGACTTGTAAACAAGTGCCTCAACAGCGTCGTTTATATCTTTCGCCATTTTGTCAACATCTGACTGCTGTGTAAGGTTTTTAGTTCTGTCGATAGCTTCAAGTGCCTTTTCTACGGCTGTAAAGTCCACATAGTTGTCCTTATTAAGAGCCTTTGCAGCTTCTTCTGCTTTGTCAAGCTCTGTATAATCTGCCTTTGCATACTCAAATACAGCCGAACTGTCTCTATGAACTGCGAATGGTTTTTCACATTCATCAGTATGGAATGTACCGCCCTTTATCTCGCACTTTTCGCAATCGTTAAGGAAAATTCCTATGTCACCACCGAGTGTGATATCTCCTCCCGAGATAAGACCGTTCTTTATATTGTCTGTACCAAGATAAATATCCGCAAGCTTGGCATTGATATCTACCTTTCCGTCCTTTATAATCAAGCCTGTCTTAGGCTCAGGGGCACCTATACCAACTACTAATATTCCTGCTCTTCCTGCATTGATATTCACATCTCCGCCGTATATCTCAACAGAGCCGTTTGCATACAAACCGTCATTCCAGCCACCATCGGCAACTTCACTTGTGTCAATATTAAGAGTTGCGTCCATTACCTTTATGGAATAAAGTGTTATGACAGCACCGCCCTTTGCGTTGACAGTTCCTGACTCAAAAGTAACATTAGGCTGATCCATTACTGGAAGGTTGCCTGTTTCTTCAAGATTAAGCACACTGTCCTTAGTCTTTCCACTTAGTACTACACCGGTATCTTTTGCGCTTCCTTTTCTCGAAATAACTGTAGTGCCTGAGGTCATCTTGTTATCTCCTGAGAAAACTATATTAGTAACTTTTTCGCCGTCGAAAAATCAACATTGTCAAGTGTAAGAGTAGAAGTTGCTGCGTCCCAGCTCCAGCCCTCGTCTTCATTTTTCTGATCGTTCTGAAATCCTGCCACTGTAAGGTCAAGAGTTGTAGTTCTCTGCTGATTTGCCGCAAAAACATTTATTGCAGGCAAAGATGCCATACATATGACCGTTGCGAGCATTGTGCTAAAAATTCTTGTCTTTTTCATATTTATCCTCCCGAAATATAAGACTTCATATCATATTTGCATTGCGTTATAAAACCGCCCTGCTTATAATTATGATAGCAGAGCGGTAATAATTTTTCAACTATTTTGACACAAGCGGTCAAAAATCAGCACAAGCGGTATTCATTTAAACAAATAATGTATAAAAGTCCCACTTAATTGCTTTATATATCTATTTAATGGATATATTACTTTTTCTTCTTAGCCATGACCACAGCCGCACCGCTCAGAAGTGCAAGAGCGAATGCTCCTCCAGCAACGCCGGTCGATGGGTTTGTGTTTGAAGCGTTTGAAGCTGCCTTTGAGCTGCTGTCTGACTTGCTGTCAGAAGATGAACTGTCAGAAGCGGAACTGCTCATATCTGACGAAGCATCAGAACTGCTTACGCTGTCAGGCTGTGAAGAAGCAGGTGTTTTCTTTACAAGGTTTGCCACAGCGTCATTTATAGCCTTTACCATAGCGTCCACATCAGCCTGCTCTGTGATGTTCTTTGTTCTGTCAATAGCGGCAAGAGCCTTTTCGACTTCTGAGAAGTCCTCATAATCGTCTTTGTTGAGAGCCTTTGCGGCTTCCTCTACCTTGTCAAGCTCTGTGTAGTCTGCTGACTTGTATGCAAGTTCAAAAGCCTGTGTATGTGTTGCGATATCTGCTGAAATAGTTATTTCCTTGCTGAGAGGCTCGCAATCGTCAGCAGTTACCTCTACTGTGTAAGTGCCTGCTGTAAGCATTGCAGTATTGTTTGTTATCTCTTTTCCGTCTACCTTTATTACAACATTTTTCAGGTCAGCAGGTGTTACTTCAAAATCAACTGCATATTCCTTAGTTGGCAGGACAGGCGTTTTTCCCTCAACATACTGATACTTTGCACCGTCGGCTGTCAGCTCGTCATAAAATTCCTTTGTTGTCATATAGTCATATGCTTTAGCCTTGCCTGCTTCTTTATTTGAACCGCAAGCTTCAACATTTTCTGTTTCTGTGAAATAGTTGTTTTTAAAGTCAGTTGTAGACGAGGAATCCTTCCCCACTATTCCGCCGAAACGTGTATATGGCTTTTTGGCTGAGTACTGTGAAAGGTCAATTTCTCCTGCAAAATAGCAATCACTTACAGAACCGCCGGCTACTGAACCAACAATACCGCCTACATCTGTGGTTCCGTTGCCAACCGGCGTGAGTTTTCCTGTAACATAGCTGTTTATGACCTTGGAATCGCCATACAAACGTCCTACGATACCGCCGGCGTCTGGTGCAGCATATACCATATCGCCTGTGCTTGAACAATAGCGGACTTCCGTTCCATTCTGTGCATATCCAACTATACCGCCCACATAAAGACTTCCGCTGTCGCCTGAGATAGTTATGTCTGCTGTGTTCTCACAATATTCAAAAGTTGTGGCGTCTGCCTGACCTACCATGCCTATTAAGCCATAAACATATTTGCCGTTATTGTTGAAAGATACGTTTGACACACAATCAGTAATAGTACAATCACCTGCAAATCCTGCAATAGTGCCATAAAAAGTATAGTCGTTATCAGTATTTGTCACATCCAGATTTCCCTCTATAGTCAGACCTGATACCTCTGCTTCCTCGATATCGCCAAAGAAACCGACCAACAAATCTTTACCATAAATAGACGTAAAATCAATGTTTGAAATAGTATGACCGTTTCCGTAGAATTTGCCGCTGAAACAATGTTCAATATAGCCGTTTTCATCGAAAACGTTTCCGATAGGCGTCCATACAACACCTGTCAAGTCAAGGTCATTTTCAAGAACAACAACTGCGTCCTTATTCTTGTCATAATCTCCGTTGTTTACCGCTTTTGAAAACGCCAGCAGGTCGTCAACAGTTTTTATTACCGTCTTATTGTCGTCTGCAAATGCCGTTGTCGGCACAAACAAAAGACAGCCCGTCACCAAAAGACTTAAAATTTTCTTTTTCATTCTAATTCCTCCATAATATTTTTCGTTGCTGATATTTCTTTTTTACTCAGAACATAATTTTACTTGGTTATTTTAACACAGACTACACACTTTGTCAATAAATTTAGCACAAACGGTCAAAAATCTGCACAAGCGGTAACAAAATAAATGAATAATGCTTGAATTTTGCTTTGATATGTGTTATTATATATTAAGAAATAATGTATAAGAAAGGATTTTTACAGTATGAGAGTGGCATTGGTAGACGATAATAAAAACGACCTTGCACTTCTTCATGAATATATTTCCGAACAAACCGCTCACAGCTGTCAGATAGATACGTTTTCAAGCGGAGAAAGCTTTTTGTCATGTTGGCAGATGGGAGCTTATGATCTGGTGGTGCTTGATATATTCATGGGGAAAATGACAGGGATAGAGGTGGCAGAAAAGCTTCGTGAAACAGACAAAAACGTGCATATCGCATTCGGCACTTCAAGCAACGAGTTTGCAAGCGAAAGCTACGACCTCAACGCCTGCTACTATCTTTGCAAGCCCTTTCAGGCTGACAAAGTAAAAGCCATGCTTGACCGGATCGGTTCTGACGAAATTGATCGTATGCGTTCCGTTAAGCTTCCCGACGGTCAGAACGTGATACTCAGAAATGTTATCTACATAGACTGTGCGTCACATATCGTGACAATCCATTGCACAGACGGCGAAAGCATAGTTTCAAGAAATTCTTTTGCTGAGATCGAGAGCATTTTTTGCAGTCATTCATACTTTTATACCTCCACCAAAGGCGTCATCGTGAATTTCTATGAGATAGCCCAGCAAAAAAGCGACCTTTTCATAATGAGCGACGGCACACATATCCCCATAAGTCGCCGAAAATCCAGAGAAACATTAGACGCCTTCGCTCAGTTTCGCTTCAGTGATCTGCGAAAAGGCGGTGAGCAGTAATGCCTCCGTTATACCGCCTTGTGGAAGTGGGCATATATTCCCTTCTGAATTTTCTGCCACTTATGGTGCTTGCCCTTTATCCCTTCCGGCATAGGCTTCGCTTTTCCAAAACAGCTACCGTGGGACTTGTTGTGGCTCTTTCACTGGTGCAGATATTTTTAGGCTGGCAGGCGGCATTTTTCAGCACAAATGCAGGTCTGCTAAGTGCAGTCAGCACCCTGCTCTATGCGGCTTTTTACTTTTTCGCTGTGAAGGTAAAGGTCGGCAAAACAGGCTTCACACTGCTTCTGCTTTCAAATAACGCAAGCTTTATCGTCATTACCTCAAAATGTCTGGAGGGCATTCTGTTCCCGTCACTTGCCTATGAATCATACCGCTGGTCGTTTTCCCTTTGTATGCTTATGACAGAAGCCGTGGTATGGGGACCGCTCTTTATCTACATGAAAAAGGTCTACACGCCTGCGGTGGAAAGAGAGCCGTCAGGTCTGGAGTGGCGCTATCTTTGGCTTATCCCATTTACGTTCTATATAATATGGTACTATACGCTCTACGGCAACTCTACGAAAAGCAGCTTAGAGCTTGCTCTGGAGCCAAAGAACACCATAGCTCTGTTCTTTATAAACGCAGGGGCGTTTCTGGTGTATTACATCGTGGCACGGCTGGTCATCGAACAGCAGAAAAATCTGCGGCTTCAGGAAAATAACCACCTGCTTGAAATGCAGAACCTGCAATATGACTATTTGCAGGATAAGATAAAAGAAACAAGACGCTATAAGCATGATGTCAGACATCATATCGCTCTTATGCAGGAGCTTCTGAAAAAGGGCGAATATGATAAGCTTTCGGAATATCTCAATTCTTTCAGGGATTCTATGCCCGATATATCAGAACGTATTTACTGCAAAAACACATCTGTAAGCGCACTTCTTGCATATTTTGCTCAAATAGCGGAAAGCAGCGGCATTGAATACAAGGTGAGCGCTGACATCCCAGATGATATAAAAATAGACATAACCGACCTCTCTGTGCTTTTCGGAAATCTTATCGAAAACGCCATTCACGGTTGCGTGTCTGACAGTGCAAAGAATAAAAAAATAATAATCAGAGCAAAGGCTGACAGCTATTCCCTCTGCCTGGCGGTGGACAACACCTTCACCGGAACTATCCTCACCGACCCAGAAGGCGGTTTCCTTTCCTCAAAACGCAAAGGCAAAGGGATCGGCACAGAGTCTGTCAAGAACATTGCCGCCAAATACAACGGCGTAGCTAAATTTGAATACGGCGACGGAATGTTTTACGCTTCCGTAATGCTGAACATATGAAAAAGGCGGAAAGCTCCCAAAGAGCCTCCGCCTTTTCTGTTATATATAGTATATCCGTTTTGCTGTTCTTAATTGTCGCTTATATCACACACTGCCACGCTTGTAACAGGGTCAATGTCAGAGATGTCAACGCCGTATTGATATGGGTTGAGTTCAAAAGTCTCGCTGTCCGTCTGAGCCTGCATTCTTTTATATGTTTCATCAAGCTGTTCGTCAGTGAGGTCAAAGCCGAACCACCATGTTCTGCCGTTTATTGTCGCTGATACGATTCGGTTTCTGTCTGTATTTGAAAGATACATAAGTGGCTTTTCACCCAGAGCGTTGCAAAGCTCGTTGTATGTCATGCCCACATAGATATTCTTTGTGATGTATGCACCATTGTAAAGCTCCACCCTTGTGACAGGCAGGCTTTCGTCAACATAGCCCTTGCCTGTTTCGGTATTCAAAGCCGCCCTGCCGAAGTGATACTGCGGAAAAGCCGAGCACTGATACATAGAATCATAGCCGTTTTGAACGAATGTTGGATAAACAAACTCATAGTTGTTGTCTGCCATTTTGAGCATATCCCCCACTGTATTTGAAAACAGCTCCTCGCCTGGGTTGTCTGCACTTGGGAGGACAGCGCTTGTATTTTCGCCTTGCGTATCTGTAACAGGAGTATCGGTTTGCACAGGTGCAGGTGCAGTTGTCACGGCGGTGTCTGTTACCTTTTCAGGCTCGCTTGACGGCTCAGATATGCTGTCTGTTTCAGCTTTTGACGAACTGATTTCAGGTATCTTCTCTGATGAAGCGTCTGCCATACTGCTGTCAGAAAGGTCAAGGCTATCATCATTTAAGCTGTCTGAAACACTGCTGTCATCGTGAACGCCGAAGCCGTTGTTGTTCACTCCACGGAGAGCCAATGGTATGCTCACTGCCACCACCACAGCCGCCGCAGTTCCCACTATCTTTATAGCAGCGGAAGAGGTTTTCAACGCTGTAACAGGTGAAGCCGCTGTCATTGCATACTTTTTCGGCAGAGCCGCTCTCATCATTGCGCTCATAAGCACAGCCGCAAATGCGCCGCCCTCAAAGATACGCTCTATCTCTTTCTTTATCTTTGCCCTCGCCTTAAAAAGCTTCTGCTTGGCGGCATTCTCGCTTATCTCCAAAATCTCGGACACTTTTTTCAGCGGCATGCCGTCATAATAATAAAGTATCACCGCCGACCTCTGCTCAGGCTTCAGCCCCTCTATGACCTTTTTCAGACAGCGTTTAAGCTCCTTGCTGTCGGCATAATCCTCAGGGAGCATAACAGTATCGTCAGCATGGATATCCTCGCTGAGGTTTTCGTCATCAAGGCTTATGTTATCCTCTCTGCCCTTTTGTCTGAAATACATTCTGCACTTGTTGAAAGCGATAGAGTGAAGCCACGTTTCATAATGCTCAGGCTCTTTCAGCGACCCTATCCCCTCCATTGAAGCCAAAAAGCTGTCCTCGGTGATATCCTCTGCGGTATGCTTATCCCCAACGTTTTTCAGCACGAAGAAATAAAGCTTCTCGTGGAACTCTTTGTACAGCTTCTCAAAAGCTGTCTTTTCGCCATTCTGAGCCTTTTCTACAACGGCTCTCAATTCATTCTTGTTCATTCACATATCCCTCCAAGACAAGTATGCGTATCAACCTTTTCATCTGCGCCTCTGCCTCATCGTCTGTCTGACGAGTTTCCTCGTTCATGGACCTTAGGACAAAGGCGATGACATCTCCAAGCTTTGCATTTTCCATTTTTATCTCCGTTTCATGCTCTCTCGTTTTTGCCCTTTCATATACTTAGTTGCAGTTATCCCGATATGGTTATCATAGCATCACACTTTTGTATATCTGCACAAAAACACACCCCACAGCCTATGAAAAATGCACAACCTTATGACGCATACTGTCTTAATACTCATTATACTATATTTATGTATATTAAGCAACTATTTTTCAAAACTTGCCATAATAGATAATTCACATATCATTTATAAAATGTTTCTTGTATCTCTTGTGCAATATGCTATAATCTAGTTGAAAATACGGAAAGAATTCCGTATAAAGTTAATAAATCAAACAAATCGGAGGTAATTCATTATGATGGGAAGACTCAGAGCAATGCGTGAGCCGCTCAAATATGTTCAGGGCAGAGATGCTACACTTAAGTTTCATGAAGAAATGGGCTATATGGGCAAAAGGTGGCTGTTTGTATGTTCAAACAGTGGCTACAAAGCCTGTCATGACAAGATAGAGAAAAGCTTTGGCGAGCTTGACGATTACAGACGCTATGAAGTATTTGGTGGTATATCAAGCAAGGGCGAGATAGCCAAAATGGAAGAGATAGTAAAGGCTGACAACATCGACACAGTAGTTGCAGTTGGCGGCGGAAGCGCAGTTGATACTGCAAAAGCTACAGCATACTACACAGGCAAGCACATTGTTATCGTGCCTACAGTTGCGGCAACAGATGCGCCATGTACAGGTCTGTCAGTAATATACAATGATGACCACAGCTTTGACAAATATCTTTTCTATCCTACCAATCCAGACGCAGTAATGGTAGACACAACAGTTATCGCAAACGCACCTGTAAAGTTCCTTATTGCAGGCATGGGCGATGCACTTGGTACATATTTTGAGGGCAGAGCTTCCATAAGAACAGAGTCTGCAAGCCTTGAAGGCACAGGCATCACAAGAGCAGGACAGGCACTTGCAAGACTTTGCTATGACACGCTGAAAACATATGGCAAGCAGGCAGTAGAGGCTTGCAAGGTACACGCAGTTACACCTGCCCTTGAAGCTATCTGCGAGGCTAACGTATATCTTTCTGGCGTTGGAGCAGACAACGTAAACTGTGCGGCTGCACACTCGTTCTACAATGGCGTAACATCATTGGGAATCAAGCACGCAGACCACGGCTGTTGTGTAGCCCTTGGTACACTGGTTCAGCTTGTACTTGAGGGTGCGCCAAAGGAAGAGTTTGAAGAGGTACAGAACTTCTGCCTTGAAGTGGGACTTCCTGTCACACTTGAAGAGATCGGTGTAACGACACCTGAGCAGGTAGAAACTATCGCAAAGAACGCTTGTATCCCAGGCGAAACTATCCACAATCTTGCAGGCGACGTACAGCCTATCGAGCTTTATGACGCTATCATGCAGGCAGACGCAATGGGCAAGATTGCGTTAGGCAAATAAAGAATAGTGTATATTTAAAATGATATTGCCACCCACGGCTGATTTGGCTGTGGGTGGTTTTTTGTGCGAAAAAAAAACAGAGAAACCCGATCAATGGGTTTCCCTGTTTGGATCAACTTATTAAATCATAATATTTTAGTAAAGTATATCTTCCTGCGAAGCTCAGTTGTCTGCAACGTCCATAAGCTCAACAGCGATATCGTCAGACCCGGTATCATCTGCATCAGCCTGAATATCGTCCGGCTTATCGTCCTCTATGAAAGCTCCTGTAAAATCAATACAAACATTCTCGCTTTTACCAAAACGAGCCATTGTCAGCAAATCGGTGACAGTCGAGCGTGTGACATGAGCACCTGTGAAATCCATCACCACATTTGCAGAATTATCCTCGCTGTTTTTGCTGTTGATCTCATCACGAAGCTGGTCAAAATTCGTATCCTCAAGGTCTGCATAAGCTGAAAACTCTTTTGGCGCATAAAGCGTTGCAACAGCGTGCATAGCAATGAATACAAACCTGAAATCTTCGCAATCAAAGGTGCTGAAAGGTATCTCAAAAAGCCTCAGCATACCCTCGTCGGTCTTTTTGCATAAAACAGGCTTATATCTGTTCTGAGCCAGATCGTAGGTGTATCTGTCTTCGTAAGCTTCATCGGTTAAGCTGCCGTCTGGCATAGGCACAATCTCAAAACGAGAAGTTTCATTGCACGTATTGCAATAGCCTCCGACTATCACAAATCTGAAAACATAGTCGGTATTTTTCTCAAGCTTTTTGTCACAGCATATCTGCGTCCAGTCCCAATTCCAGTTTCCAATAGAATAGGCAATAACGTTTTCGCCGTCCTTATCGGTCACAAAATATTTAGCTATGACATTGTTTTCGCAGGACTTATCTGCCTTAAAATCTCTAGGATCAAAATCTATTACTTTACTCATATTATTTACCTCCGTAACATCCACGGTCGGCTTATGAGTATCCAATATTCTTATAGTACATTTTTCACAGTCGCTTGCATACTCTGCCCGACCGTTCTTAACAAGCCCCTTAGCCCTTTTGGGATAAGTAGCTCCGATTCGTTTTCCGTTTATGTCTGTAACAATAACGTTTTTTTCTATGGGTATCTCCCCCTTGCACAGCAATATTAAATTAGTGCCTGCATTATACAGGCTTGCGTTTAGCTCCGACGCTGTTATTTTCTATGGGTGTCGTCCCCAGTCTTTGCTTAGGATAAGTTTAACAGACGTCCAGCCTTTTGTCAAGACTATCTGCACCTTTTCGACATTACATACAATTGCGATCTTGCGGGCTTAGCACATATGCACAAGGGACATGAGTACATAAAATGCCCGTCACGGCGAGCATCAAACCCCTCCCAGCGTATCATACCTATGGGCGGGGGCGAAAAAATCCGCTACCATAAATGATAGCGGATTGGGTGCAGGGGCACGCCCCCTACTTTATAAAGTTTACAAACAAACTTATTGAGCGGGACTGAAGTTTGATAACAAAAAAAGCCATGACGGACAATGCCCGTCACGGCGAGTGACTGGCGGAGATGGAGAGATTAAATATACCACTTCACTCCACTTTTTATTGCTTTATAAAATTGCTTGTAAACCACGCATTTACATCATTTAAGCCGTTTCATTTGTTCCGCATTTCACAAGCATATATTTACAATTCAGCTTTATCGTGTATAATTCGTGTACGCAAAAACAGCCGCCTCAGATCACCCTGATACGGCTGAACTACTATCTGATATACTTTCTCCGACCGCAACGTATCTTCTGTACTGTAACTTTCATGTTTTTACCTCCGAATATTTAATCACTTTTTTCTGAAAAATACGATTATGGCGGCTATAAGAATAACTATCTCAGCCACATTAAGAATAATGCTTATGATCTTCATTTGACATTTCTCCTTTTGTGTGATATAATATCCGCAGCGAAGAGCCTTTCGGCTCTCTTGCGGAATGCTGTTAGTCTGTAAGCTTGTCGATAAGCTTCAGTAAACTTTCAGCGAGTTCTAAAATTGCTTTGATAATGAGTAGCTTTGCGAGGGCTTCATTATCTAAGCGGCGGCTCTTTTGAGCCG
>ENA-OPVT01001948-OPVT01001948.1-human-gut-metagenome-genome-assembly--contig:-NODE-1948-length-11899-cov-3.266295_pt1 | contig 11899 bp, 9 predicted proteins | sample MGYA00241499_ERZ501990 | MGnify/ENA primary metagenome ERZ501990 (study PRJEB25962, sample SAMEA2042104) | human gut metagenome | biome: human gut; feature: human-associated habitat; material: faeces...
CCGCCGATATTTAGTCTGACGCCTAAAGCGTCCGGAAGCACGTGACTTTAGCCATGTGAGGTTCACATAAAGAAAGTGAAGAATAGAGTCAATATAAAGAGATTTTTTGTTTGACTGAATTTGCTGAAAATAAAATTTAAGTCAAGGAACTTGAGAAAGTAAAAAATTTTTACGAGGTAAGCAGATAGATATGACTATATATGAGTATGGAAATCCAGATGTGGATACTGTTTTGATTCAGTTGACTGGTGATCATGAATTATCTGTTCTTAAGAATGAGGTTGAAGAAATCCGAAAAAGGACTTCAACAGATTTCAGACTCATTGCTGCAAAAGTTGATGACTGGAATTATGAGTTGTCTCCATGGAAAGCACCGGCAGTGTTCGGAAATGAAGACTTTGGTGATGGTGCTGTCAGGACACTGGAGCAGATTCTGACATTATGCACAGACAAAAGCAGGACATATTATATCGGGGGATATTCTCTTGCGGGGCTGTTCTCGTTATGGGCAGCATATCAGACAGATGTATTTTCCGGCATTGCAGCTGCTTCACCGTCTATCTGGTTTCCGGGATTTATTGAGTATATGAAGGAACATGAAATTAAAAGTGAGACAGTTTATCTAAGTCTTGGTGACAGAGAAGAAAAAACGAGAAATTCGGTGATGTCACAGGTTGGAAACTGTATCCGGATGGGATATGGGTGGCTCATAGAGCATGGGATCAATTGTAACCTGGAATGGAATCAGGGCAATCATTTTAGAGAACCGGATATAAGAATTGCGAAAGCATTTGCCTGGGTAATGGAGGGGAAATAATATGTGGATATTATTTGCATTTGGTTCTGCTCTGTTTGCAGGCTTGACAGCCATATTGGCAAAATGCGGAATCAGAAACACAGATTCTAATGTTGCGACAGCATTAAGAACCGGTGTAGTGTTAGTCTTTTCATGGCTTATGGTATTTGTGGTCGGGGCACAAAGCGGAATCAGAGATATTTCAGCAAAAGTCCTGATCTTTCTGATTTTGTCAGGACTGTCAACGGGGATATCCTGGCTATGCTATTTCAAAGCACTGCAGATTGGAGATATCAATAAAGTAACACCAATTGATAAATCGAGTACAGTGATAACGATGCTGCTGGCTTTTATTTTTCTCAGGGAAGAAATAACGTGGCTGAAATTTGTTTCAATGATTCTTATCGGTATCGGTACTTATCTGATGATACAGAAAAAGGAAACAAAGGAGAAGGCAGAAGATAAGAAGTGGTTGCTTTATGCAGTCGGTTCCGCTGTTTTTGCCAGTCTTACCTCTATTTTGGGAAAGATTGGAATTCAGGATGTTAATTCAAATCTTGGAACTGCGATCAGGACTGCTGTTGTATTGGTGATGGCGTGGATTGTAGTATTTGTGACCGGAAAGCAGAATACGGTTAATAACATTGACAGAAAAAGCTGGCTGTTCCTTATTCTTTCCGGAGTTGCAACAGGCGGTTCCTGGCTATGTTATTACAGAGCACTTCAGACAGGTCCGGCCAGTGTGATAGTTCCGATTGATAAACTGAGTATCCTTGTGACCATTGCATTCTCATATATTGTATTCCATGAAAAACTGTCATTGAAATCAGGGACAGGACTGCTTCTTATTGTTGTTGGAACGTTAACTTTGCTGATATAACTATTATAAAAAAGAAAAACTATCTGGAAAAGTATAATTGCGGAAACTGGCTTTTTCAGGTAGCAGAGGGATATTTTATGGATTTGAAACAATTGCAGTATTTTGTGGCATGTGCGCAGACAGGATCGTTCAGTGATGCTGCGAAAGTTCTGTATTCTACACAGCCGAGTGTGAGCAAGGTGATAAAATCTCTGGAGGATACTCTGGGAATGCAGCTTTTTGAGAGGCTTCCCAGAGGAATCAGTCTGACTGTTCAGGGACAGAAGGTTTATCATTATGCATGCAGGATTACGAATGAAATAGATGTACTTGAGAACATGGCATCCAGGGGGATGACGAAGTGGGTCAGAATCTCTATGAATCCCAGTTCCTGGTTTGCGAATCAGTTTGTAGATTTCTATAATGAAACATTTGAGAAGAATTACCATTTCCAGCTGACAACAGCCGGTGTCAGAAGTGTGATGGAGAGAGTGCGGGATTACATGGACGACATAGGATTTGTGTATATCCTGAGCCAGCAGCAGGAGAATTTCCTGCATGAACTGGCGAAAAATAAGATGGAATTCGTACCGATGTATGAGACGGATGTGATTTTTTATCCGGGGCGTCAGACTAAATTTTATGATTCCGGAAAAGAAAAAGTCCGGCTGGAAGAACTGGAGGGGATTCGGTTTATCCAGAATTATCAGGACGAATTCTTTGATCTTGGCTCTGTGCAGGAGGAGGCGTTCCAGTGGAGAGATTTAGATATTTCCGTATTGACCAACAGTGATTATATTATGGAGAAGATGCTGAAGAACAGTAAGGTTTCCAATGTGAGCGGAAGCTATCTTTCCGAAAACAAAAAAGGAACTACACCGGGGATACCGTTGGAGTTGGGTAATAATAAGGTTATTTTTGGTTACATGTTCCACAAAGGTGAAAAAATGGACGACAGTGTAGAAGAATTTCTGACGTTCCTGAAGGGCAGGCTTCCGAAGAGTTAAATAAGACTTATTCCAAAATACGGATAAAGCATTCAAATTAAGAATAGCACATAACCCTCCCGAGGGGTTGTGTGCTTTTTTGTCATTTGTTAGACTTATCTGTGGATTTACAGAAATTTTGTGATTATTCAGCAGAATAGTGTTTATAGCAGTCTTCGTAATGCTATAGTGAAGGTACTGAAACGTTATGAAATCCTGTAAAATCCGCAGGATGTGATGTTGCAGGCAGAGTATACAGCGTCACATGGAAAAAGGAGAACTTATGATAAAATATATTGTAAAAAGACTTCTTCTGCTGATTCCGGTTCTGATCGGAATCACTTTTTTATCATTTGCCATGATGCGTCTGGCAGGAGGAGATGCTGTTACCTATATGTATGAAAATGCAGGAGCGGCAGTTTCGCAGGAAGTAATTGATGAGACAAGGAAAGAATATGGGCTGGATCAGCCGTTTCTTGTCCAGTATGCGAAATGGTTCACAGGAATGGCAACCGGAGATATGGGAATGAGCTATGTATCAAAAAGAGATGTTTATGATACATTCATAGAAAAACTTCCGGCTACGATTCTTCTGACGATTTCTTCTATATTATTGACAATGCTAATTTCTATTCCACTGGGGATTCTTTCAGCAGTAAAACATAACCGTCTGATCGATTATCTGATACGATTTTTCAGCTTTATCGGAAATTCTATGCCGAACTTCTTTGCAGCACTGGTATTGATGTATTTTCTGTCAATACGGCTGGGGTGGTTTCCGGTCATCACTACAGATAATAAGGCATTGAGCCTTGTGCTTCCAACTTTAACCCTGGCAATTTCAATGGCTTCCAAATATACCAGGCAGGTGCGTGCTACGATACTTGAGGAGTTAAATAAGGATTACGTAAAAGGTGCAAGGGCAAGAGGAGTAAGAGGAAGTGTGATCATATGGAAAAATGTCATGAAATCTTCCATGCTTACGATCATTACGCTGCTTGCACTTTCTATAGGAAGTCTTCTGGGTGGAACCACAATTGTAGAAACCATTTTTATGTGGGATGGTGTGGGGAAGATGGCAGTAGATGCTATTACTATGAGAGATTATCCGATCATTCAGGCATATGTCGCATGGATGGCGATTATTTACGTTGTTGTGAATCTTATTACTGATATCATTTATCATTACCTGGATCCCCGCGTCAGATTAGGGGGTGATCAGGCATGAGCGGAAAAAAAGTTACTGTCCGTAAACAGAAAATAAAGAAAAACCATATCAGAGAAAAACTGATTTTCTTCACAATACTGACACTGATCTTACTTATTGTTGCCGCCGTTGCCAGAAAGCTCTGTCCGTATGATCCCTATGCGCAGGATCTTCTTCTGGCACAGAAACCGCCGGGTCCGGAACATATTCTGGGAACAGACCGTTATGGAAGAGATATGTTTTCAAGAGTTCTGGTGGGAAGTACAACAAGTATTTATGCGACGCTCCTGCTTGTTTCGATCGTTACGGTTACAGGAACTGTGATCGGACTGATATGCGGATGGTGCGGTGGGATTGCAGATACTGTACTGATGCGTATCTCAGATCTGTTTCTTGCATTTCCAAGCCTTGTCTTTGCACTGGCAGTTGCCGGGGTTCTTGGCGGCGGAATACAGAATGCGATTATTGCACTTGCAGTAATCGGCTGGCCGAAATTTGCAAGACTTGCAAGGGGGCTGACACTGGCACAGAAAGATTCGCCCTATCTGATGGCAGTAAAAATGTCAGGCAGCAGTGTACCAAAAATCCTTTTTAAACATATTCTGCCCAATATTGCAGGTCAGATTCTGGTAACTGCAGTCCTGGATATAGGAACCATGATGATGGAACTTGCGGGACTTTCCTTTCTGGGACTTGGCGTACAGCCTCCGGCAGCAGAATGGGGAAGCATGATTAATGATGGACGGAGTATGCTACAGATTTCACCCTGGATGGTACTGGCTCCGGGTGTGGCAATTTTTATAACAGTTATGATATTTAATCTTCTTGGTGATACACTGAGAGATTATATGGATCCAAAGCAAAGAGCAAAGAATAAGAGAGAGGAAAAAAACAAATGAAAAGAAAAATTTTTGCAGTATTACTGACAGGTGCTATGTTGACAGCAGGTTCATCAACTACAGTATTTGCAGATGAAGAGAAAACATTTGTATATGGAACCACCGGTTACAGTGAAGAGATGGGAGATGCAGGACTGAATCCACATGATAACTATTCAGGATGGAGCGCACTCCGCTATGGTGTGGGAGAGACTCTTTTTAAATACAACGATAATATGGAAGTGGAGCCATGGCTTGCAACAGATTATGAGTTTGTGGATGATACTACGGTAAAGATCACACTTCGCGACGGAGTGAAATTTTCCAGTGGACGTGCCATGGATGCAGAAGCTGTAAAGGAATGTCTGGAAGATCTGATCGCAGTTCATGACCGTGCACCATATGACCTGAAAATCGATCACATAGAAGCAGATGGACTTACACTTACTATTTATACTACAGAGCCATGCCCGGCGATCATTAATTATCTGGGAGATCCATACGGTGCGATCATAGATATGGATTATGGTATTCAGGGAGAAGGCGGCTCTGCCAATGTAGCAGGAACCGGTCCTTATATTGCAGAAAAGGTTACACCAACTCAGATCGATCTTGTAAAAAATGAGGATTACTGGGGCGGTGAGGTAAATGTAGATAAAATCACAGTCAAATCCTTTGCGGATGGAAGTGCATTGACTGCTGCCTTACAGACAGGTGATATTCAGGGAACCTATGGACTTCAGTATGATAACTATTCTCTGTTTGACGGAAATCCGGATTATACGATTAATTCCTGCGCTACAAGCCGCTGTTTCTTCGGACAGTTTAACATGGATTCCGAAATTGTTCAGGATCAGAATGTGCGTAAGGCAATTGAAATGGGAATTGATAAAGAGGGATTTTGCTCTGTAATCATGGAAGGAAGAGGAATCCCGGCAAAGGGAGCATTTCCGGGCAGTTTTTCTTATGGAAATGATGCAGTAGAAACAGTATCTTATGACCCGGAAGAAGCGAAGAAACTTCTGGAGGAGTCAGGATGGACAGATACAGACGGTGATGGCTATGTGGATAAAGACGGACAGAAGCTGACTATTAACTGGCTTACTTATCCGACACGTCTGGAGCAGCCGAAGCTTGCGGAATATGCACAGGCAACTCTGAAAGAGATTGGAATTGATGTGTCTGTAAATAATACCTCTGATCACAGAACTTATGCAGAAAACGGAGAGTTTGATGTTTATGTAAGCTCTTTAACAACAGCGCCTACCGGTGATCCGGAATATTTTTTCAGCAGTACAGTGACTGGTTCTAAGAATTATGGAAATTATCAGAATGACGAAGTAACGAAACTGACAGAGCAGCTTCATCAGACTTTTGATACAGATGAGAGAGGAAAACTGGCTGTAGAACTTCAGCAGAAGATTCTGGACGATGATGCGTATTTCTTTGTTTCACATCTGAACATGGGAATCGTGACGAAAGCCAATGTAACAGGAATGGCAGCACATCCTTGTGATTATTATGAAATTACTGCGGATCTGGATGTACAGTAAGAGTTATATGCTATGACGAAACCCCTTATTTTAGAGGATTGCTATAGTGGGGAGTGTCAGTAAAAATCGGGAGAACACAAATGATTTCTTTAAAGGAGAAGAGTATGGCAGATCCTTTGCTGAAAGTAGATCATGTCACGATCAGCTATAATGGAGAACCGACAGTTCAGGATGTCAGTTTTGAACTGAAACAGGGAGAAATCCTTGGAATTGTAGGAGAATCCGGAAGCGGAAAAAGTACGATTATTAAAGCGCTTATGGGACTTCTGGGAGAGGAAGGTCTGGTGACAAAGGGGGATATCTGGTATCTGGGGGAAAGTCTCACAGATATGAGTGAGAAGAAACTACGCAGGTATCTGGGAACAGAAATCGGGATGGTATTTCAGGACTGTAAGGCGGCGCTTTGCCCGGTGCGCAAAATCGGTGTGCAGATACATGAAGCTGTATCTGCACATGAAAAAATATCGAAAAAAGAAACCCGGATACGTGCCGGGGAGATTATGAAGAAAATTGGTATGGATGATTATGAACGTGTGCTGGACAGTTATCCTTTTGAACTTTCGGGGGGCATGAATCAGCGTGTGGGTATCTGTGCGGCTATGATCATGCATCCGAATCTTCTCCTTGCAGATGAACCAACCAGTGCATTGGATGTTACAGTGCAGAAACAGGTAGTAGAGGAGCTTCTGATGATGCGAAAAGAATATCAGACAGCGATGATTCTGGTAACGCATAATATTGGTGTGGTGAGGGCGATGGCCGACAGGATACTGGTACTTCAGAACGGAACTGTCAGGGATTATGGAGAAACGAAAAATGTTCTGGATCATTCGCAGGATCCGTATACGCAGAAGTTGATGAATTCGGTGCTTCATTTGAAGAGAGAACATATTTAAGTTTTTTAGAGAGGAATGACTTTGGATGAAGACTAGAGCCTAGAGTTCAGGAGGAGCAGACAGGTGGCAGATACGATTTTAAAAGCAGAACATCTTACGAAGACATTTATATCCGGGAAAAAGACATTAACAGCAGTAGATGATGTCAGTTTTGAATTAAAACAGGGAGAGTGTCTGGGAATTGTAGGTGAATCCGGTTCCGGTAAAAGCACGATTGCAAAGATGCTTACACATCTGGAAAGTATTACAGATGGAAAAGTGATTCTGAAAGGAAAAGATATTACCAATATAAAAGGAAAAGAACTTCGGGAAATTTACAGGGATATTCAGATGGTATTTCAGATGCCAATGGAATCCTTTGACCCACGTTGTACGCTCGGGGACGGAATCGGAGAATGCCTGAGAAATATGGGGATAAGCCGTACCGAAACCCGTAGAAAAGTGGAAGAACTTCTGGAAAGATGCGGGCTGGAAAAAGAATACGCAGACCGCTATCCCTATCAGGTAAGCGGTGGTCAGTGCCAGAGAGCTGCAATCGCCAGAGCACTGGCAGTCAATCCGTCCATTCTGATCTGTGATGAAGCAACCAGTGCACTGGATGTGACGGTTCAGAAGCAGATTCTGGAGTTACTGATCGAACTGAAAAAGAAAGAAAATCTCTCATTTATTTTGATCTGTCATGATCTGGCACTGGTTCAGGCATTCTGCGACAGAGTTCTTGTCCTTTATCATGGAAAGACTGTGGAGAGCGGAACACCGGATGAGACCATTGATCATCCAAAGATGGATTACACAAGAAAACTGATCGATTCTGTATTGTAGGCAATTGTATATTTATCCTGTGTCTGAAGTATATCAGACAGGGCAGCAGATAGAGCAGAAATGTCTGAAGCGATTTTATTCGTGAAAGACATTTCTGCTTTTTGATTTCTTACTCAAAATGCCGTAAAATTTTGTGTTTTTAAAAATAAAGAAAGTGTCAAAAAGCACTAACAATTATTCAGAAATCTGTGATACAATGGAAAGTGCGAAATATAGAAAATATCTGATATTATCCGTTTGACTGTTGGATATATCTCAGAATACAGATATATTGGATAAGGGAGAGACTATGAAAATAGAAAAAAAACTATGGATTATTCTGTTTGCATTTGGGATATTCGCCATTTGTTTTTCAGGTTGGATTTTCAGACAGAGTACGGCCAGAGAAAAATTGTTCTGGGATAATACGATCCGGTGCGAAACAAAAGAACTGAAAGAAGGAGAAATCAAATCGGAGAATATTGCCCTGCCCGAAGACTTCGATGTTCCCAAATCTATCTTATTTAAAACCACCCACACCATTGCAGAAGTTTGGCTGGATGGAGAAAAAATATATGAATATGGAAATGAAGCGGATGCTCCGGGTTTTATGAAGACACCTGGAAGCTGCTGGCATATTGTGGATATTCCCGGAGACAGTTCAGGTAAAAACCTGGAGGTCAGAATTATTCCGGTATATGAGGGCTATTATGGAAATGAAGTCAGCCTTGTATACGGAACACGAGGCGATTGTATTCTGAAAATCTTAACGGACAGTCTTGGAATTCTGGTGATCAGCTGTGGAATCCTGTTTGCCGCTGTTATCTGCATACTTCTCTATTGTGGTGCAGCGCGAAGAAAAAGAAGCGACAAGACAGAAGCGAAAATTGAGATTTTTTTAAATCTTGGATTTTTTTCATTGCTGGTCGCAGTATGGACACTGGTACAATGTGGTTTTCTGCAGTTTTTGATCCCGGATGGAAGAACCTTATATTTTGTGGAGTATTTTTCACTCTTTCTTTTTCCGGTGCCATTTAATTTCCTGTTATATGATATCTGCAAAAGCAGGTACCACAAAGGTGCATTGATTTTTTCCATCCTCTATCTTACAAATATGGCAGTCGATGTTTTGCTTCAGTGTACAGGAATTATTGATATGTCCCGGTTACTTTCTGTAATTCATGTTATTATGGTTGCAAATGTGGTTTACACAGTTGTGATCATTCTTTACGAAGCCGGAAAAAAAGAAAATGATGTAGCCCAAAAATTCCGGTATCCTATGTGCGTGGTCATGGGATTTGGAATGGCGGAAATGATTTTTTATTATTTAAGAAGATTTGAACAGATATCCATTTTGCTTTCCATGGGAACTATGCTGTTTATTATTATGCTGATCTGGATACAGGTTTCTCAATATTACGATCAATATATCCAGAAGCAAAAGGTGATTTATCTGCAGAAAATAGCCAATATGGATATGCTCACAGAGGCCATGAACCGAAATGCTTACGAGGATATGGTGAAATATCTGGATGAAGGTGAAATTAAACTGAGTACCACAGGTGTGGTGGTTTTTGATCTGGATGATCTGAAAGTGATAAATGATAATTTTGGACATGAAAAGGGAGATGAGGCGCTGAAGCTGTGTTATCAGTGTATCAGTCAGGCATTTCAGAATGTGAAGAACTGTTTCAGAATCGGTGGTGATGAGTTTGCGTATGTATATCACAGTGACGAGAAAGATATGATTCCGGAACGGCTGAAGACCCTGGAGCTGCTTCTGAAAAAAACAGCGAAAACACACAAGCTGGATTATCCGCTTAGTATATCAGCAGGATACGCTTATTATCAGCCTGATATAGATTTTGATTTTAAAGATATTGTAAGGCGAAGCGATACCATGCTGTACCGTCAGAAGCGCAGGAAGAAGATTGCGCGGTCAACTGATCTGAATCATCTGTTTTCCCGCATGGAAAAGCATTCGGCAGAGGAGATCACAGATGAGGTGATCCTGCAGGAGAAAAAGTATCAGAGCATGTCAGTGGATGAGCTTTGCAGCGTGATTGATCTTCTGAGCCCGACTACAGATAATTATCCGTATGTGGTTGATTTTCGGACAGACCTTTATTACATAGCAAACCAGGCTCTTGACCGTTTCTGTATTCCGAAAAATAGTTTTCATAATGTGATTTCAAACCATAAAGAATTTGTATATGAACCTGATTATGAAAAAATGAAGGAGGAATTTGATAATCTTCTTAAAACAGACCGCTGTACACATAGCATGGAATATCGATGGCTGGATCTGAAAAAAGTGCCGGTCTGGATTCATTGCAAAGGATATCTGGTGCGGGATGATAATATGAAACCTCTTTATATGATTGGTTGTATCAATGAGATTGGAGAAAGACAGAAGGCAGATAATGTAAGCGGGTTATTAGGAGAGACAGGATTCCGGGAGTATATGGACCAACAGGACACTCCTCTGGAAACAGGATATCTGCTTCGGATTGGAATTGATCATTTTAAGGAAATAAATGATAACTTCGGACAGGAGTACGGTGACTTTGTGCTTAGGAAAACGGCTGATTGTATTTCCGGATGCCTGTCAGAAGGACAGAAAGTGTACAAGCTTGTGGCAGATGAATTTCTGATTCTGGATGTTTCTTCTGACCAGGTGAGGGATGCAGATAAACTTTATGATAAAGTGAGAGCTGCAACAGACAGATTTATTGAATCTAACGAGTTTAAGGTCATGTATACGGTTTCAGGAGGAATTGTGTCATTTGCGGCATTAGAGGGAAATCAGTATTCAGAAGCCCTGAAGCTGACGGATTTTGCTTTGAATGAGGCAAAGACGCTGGGAAGAAACCGCTGTTATATATTTGACGGAGAAACTTACAGGAAATTTCTTCGGAAGAGGGAGATTACCCAGGAACTGCGGGAGGCTGTGCTCAATGGCTGCCAGGGTTTTACGGCTTTTTATCAGCCTGTATTTGACGAAGATAAAAAAGTACCTTATGGAGCAGAAGCTTTAATGCGTTTTACTTCTGAAAAACTCGGGATGATTTCACCGGCAGAGTTTATTCCGATTCTGGAAGAAACCGGTCTTATTATTCCGGCTGGCCGCTGGATGATGAGAGAAGCTATGGGAAAATGCAGCGAGATCCGGAAAGTACTTCCAGGTTTTAGAGTGAGTATTAATATTTCCCAGGTTCAGGCATCCAAGTCCGATGTGATCCAGGATATCAGTGCAGAAACGAAAAGAGCAGGACTGCCGCTGGAAGCGTTGATCGTGGAATTGACAGAGAGTGACCTTCTGGAACAAAATATCAATGAGAAGCATTTTCTCACAGAACTGAGGCGGATGGGAATCAGTCTTGCATTGGATGACTTTGGAACCGGATATTCGAACTTCCATTATCTCAGCGAGCTGAAACCGGAGATCATTAAGATTGACCGCTCTTTCACTGTGAAAGCAGTTGCAGATGAACAGGAATATTATCTGCTGAATCAGTTCTGCACCATGATCCATAATCTGGATATGAGGATTTGCATTGAAGGCGTGGAAAATGAGCAGGAATGGGCCATGATCCGAAAACTGTACCCGGAATTCACACAGGGATATTTCTGGGGGAAGCCTTGTGAGTATGAAGAATTTATGAGAAAATTTACAGAAAGCAGATTATGAGAAAGCTGGCGTGAATATTTCGGGCTACACTGAGGCTTTTTCATTTGTACAACAGGACTCGCAGACAAGCAAGTGGTGTAGTTATTTCAAACACATTCTGACAGGTAAGAAGAGGAGAAAATCAGATGAAGAAAAAATTTTTCAGGTTGTCAGCAGCAGGATTGCTTTTTTTTTCAGGGGTTATGGAGATTGGCTGGCGCTTTTTTAACATGGTGGTCTGCTGCAAAAGAGG
>ENA-OPVT01001959-OPVT01001959.1-human-gut-metagenome-genome-assembly--contig:-NODE-1959-length-11846-cov-2.831312_pt1 | contig 11846 bp, 9 predicted proteins | sample MGYA00241499_ERZ501990 | MGnify/ENA primary metagenome ERZ501990 (study PRJEB25962, sample SAMEA2042104) | human gut metagenome | biome: human gut; feature: human-associated habitat; material: faeces...
CGCCAGGGCGCTTCGCAGTACGCGCTGCGTCCATAGCTACGTTGCCCGCGCCGACGATAGCAGCCTTCTTGCCAACGTATACAGGGGTAGCATAGTTCGGGAATTCGTAAGCCTTCATCAGGTTTACACGTGTCAAAAATTCGTTGGCGGAATATACGCCGTTAAGGTTTTCGCCGTCAATCTGCATAAAGTGCGGCAGACCGGCGCCGGTACCAACATAAACAGCGCTGAAGCCTTCCTCCTCCATCAGCTCCTTGATGGTGAAGGTGCGGCCGATAACAGCGTCAACTACAATTTTTACGCCCAGCTTTTTCAATGAGGAGATTTCGTGCTGTACGATTTCCTTGGGCAGACGGAACTGCGGAATACCGTACATCAGCACACCGCCTGCAGCGTGCAGCGCTTCGTACATGGTTACATCATAGCCCATTTTTGCCAAATCGCCAGCGCAGGTCAGGCCACTAGGGCCGCTGCCTACTACGGCAACCTTCTTGCCCTTGCGTTCTGCCGGAGCTTCTACATCGTTATCCAGACCATGCTCACGCGCATAGTCGGCAACAAAGCGCTCCAGACGGCCGATAGCTACAGGCTCGCCCTTTATACCCAGCACGCACTTACCCTCGCACTGGTTTTCCTGCGGGCAGACACGTCCGCAGACAGCAGGCAGGGTACTCTTCTGCTTAAGGATTTTATAAGCCTCGGCAAAGTTTTCCTGTGCTACCTCATGAATAAACTTAGGAATATCAATATTAACCGGGCAGCTGCCTACACAACGCGGTTTGGGGCAGTTCGGGCAGCGCTGTGCCTCGTCTACCGCCATTTCCTTAGTGTAGCCAAGCGCTACCTCCTGAAAGTTTTTGTTACGCACATCAGCCGGCTGTTCCGGCATAGCATTTCTCATTCCTCCACGCATTTGCAATGACCTCCACAGCTATATTCCAGTGCTTCCTGGTCCTTGTACATCTGCTGACGCATTACCAGGTTCGCAAAATCTACCTCGTGAGCATCAAACTCCGGTCCGTCTACACAGGCAAATTTGTTCTCGCCGCCAACCATTACACGACAACCGCCGCACATGCCGGTGCCGTCTACCATGATGGTGTTAAGGCTGGCCGTAGTTTTTACGCCGAAGGGTTTGGTGGTCGCTGCCACGTTTTTCATCATGATAACAGGGCCGATGGCCAATACCAGATCAAGCTTCTCGCCTGCCTCCAGCATTTCACGCAGCGGGTCGGTTACAAATCCCTTGCGGCCTGCACTGCCGTTATCGGTGGTCAAAATCAGCTCGTCGCTGATAGCAGCCATTTTATCCTGCCAGATTACCAGATCCTTGTCGCGCGCACCGATGATGGAGATAACCTTGTTGCCCAGCTCGTGGTAAGCACGGGCGATAGGATAAACAGGCGCAACGCCGATGCCGCCGCCAACTACTACAACAGTACCGAACTTGCCCATCTCGGAAGGATGTCCCAAAGGACCAACTACGTCGAGAATATCGTCACCCTCGTTAAAGGTGTCGCACAGATGCTTGGTGGTGTTACCCACAGCCTGCACGATTAAGGTGATATAGCCTTTTTCACGGTCAAAATCCGCAATAGTCAGAGGAATACGTTCGCTGTATTCGTCAGTGCGGATGATAACAAACTGTCCCGGATGGCATTTGTGTGCCACCAGCGGCGCGTCTACGACGAACTCGTAAACAGCAGGTGCTAAATTTGCTTTGGTAATGATTTTAGCCATTTTCTTGCTTTTCTCCTTTTGCTGCTAATTGCTATTTATTCAAAAGCTTTCTGGTGCAAGCCTCAGCTTCCGCGTAAATCTTTTCTTCGTCAAAGGTCAGCAGCTTGCCTGCTTCCACAACCTTTTTGCCTGCTACGAAAACAGTGTCGGCATCGGTACTGCTTGCTGCATAAACCAGCTGGGACAGCTTATTGTGACGCGGATACCAGTAAGGCTTATGCATATCCCACAGTACGATGTCAGCCTGCTGACCTGCCTCCAGAAGGCCTGTATCAACAAAGCCCAGTGTTTTTGCACCGTCAACGGTTGCCATCTCCCACGCTTTTTTAGCAGGAACAACGAGCGGATCAAAGGTGGTTGCCTTATGCAGCATTGCGGCAGCACGGCATTCCTCCAACATATCCAGATTGTTATTGCTGGAAGCGCCGTCCGTGCCCAGGCCAACGCAAATGCCCTTGTTTAGCATTGCCGCTACCGGTGCGATACCGCTTGCCAGCTTCAGGTTGCTCTGCGGGTTATGCGCTACACGCACGTGCTTGGCAGCCATGATATCCATATCCTCGTCGGTCAGATGTACGCAATGCGCAGCAATGGTGCCCAGCTCAAACATGCCCAGCTTATCCATCAGCTGAATCGGTGTCATGCCATGCTCTTTAACAACGGTATCAACCTCAAATTTAGTTTCGCACAGATGCATCTGGATTTCTGCCTTGTTGGCAGCAGCCTCGGCAATAACCTTTTCCAGATAATCAACAGGACAAGTATACGGAGCGTGCGGACCATAGGTGATGCGGATACGGCCATTGTCATAGCCCTGCCAGTTCTTCGCCAGCACAGTGTTCTCTGCCAGCTTTACGTCCTTGTCCGGTGCTACGCCGATCAGGCCGCGGCTGAGGTTGGCGCGGATACCGGTTTCGGCGCAGGCACGCGCAACGTCCTCCATGAAGGCGTACATATCTGCAAAGCAGGTAGTACCGCCCTTCAGCATTTCTACGATGCCCAGCATTGCACCCCAGTAGATGTCGTTAGCGTCCATCTTGTCTTCAATCGGCCAGATTTTGTTTTGCAGCCAGTCCATAAGTGCCATATCATCCGCATAGCTGCGCAGCAGCGTCATAGAAACGTGGCCGTGGGTGTTGACCATGCCTGCGGTAGCCAGCTTGCCCTTGCCGTCCACAATTTCGTCGGCAGCAAAGTCTGCAGGCACGTCCTTGCCTACATAAACAATCTTATTATCTTCAACGGCGATATTCTGCATTTCACCGTTCGGAGTATGCAGAAGCTCGATATTCTTAATCAGTAGCTTAGCCAAAAGATTTCACTTCCTTGGTATATTGGTATAAATTAAGTCCTGCCTCCCTATATAATGCTTAGGTAGGCAGATGACAGTGATATTATTGTTATCTACTCCTCGCCCTGCTGACGCTTGGAGTAATGCTTTTCATAAAAATCATGCATAACGTCCACGTCCTCACAGCTCAGCTCGTACACCTTGTTGCCGGTGCCTGCACAGATTACGGCAATCTGCGCCGCCTTTTCCAGAATTTCGGCAGCAAGCAGTGCCTCTGCCAAATTCTTGCCCCAGCACACAGCACCATGGTTGGCCAGCAGCACAGCCTTTTTGCCGTTCAGCGCGCGCACGGTGTTCTCCGCCAGCTCCTGCGTACCGCAAAGAGCGTACTCAGCGCACTCCACCCTGCCGCCGATAATCTGCACGATATCCTCGATAATCGCCGGCACTCCCTGATGCATAGCCGCAAGTGCACTGGCATAAATGCTGTGCGTATGGATTACGGCACCTGCCTCGGGATAGGCGTTATAAATGGCGGTGTGCACCTTCAGTTCGGAAGAAGGAATGCGCTTGCCCTCAACAACTTCGCCATCACGATTGATAATGACAACGTCTTCAGGCGTCAGCGTTTCATAACCGTGGCCGGAGGGTGTAATAGCAATGTTCTGCGCGTCAATGCGGCAGCTGATGTTGCCCCAGGAGCCTGCGACGAGCTTTTTTTCAATCAGTGCATGGCCTGTTTCCACAATGGCGGCACATGCACTTTCTTTAGCAAATAAATGCGTTTCCATGATTATTCGGCAGCCAGATATGCCTTCTGCTCTTCGCTCAGGGTGTCGATGCCTGCGCCCATAGCCTGCAGCTTCAGAGCAGCGATTTCGGTGTTCAGTTCTTCCGGCAGTACATACAGTTTGTTTTCCATTGCTCCCTTATGGTCGAGCAGATATTTCATAGCCAGGAACTGCATAGCGAAGGACAGGTCCATGATTTCAATCGGATGGCCGTCGCCGCAAGCCAGGTTAACCAGACGGCCTTCGCCCAGCAGGTTCAGCTTACGTCCGTCAGCCATAGTGTAGGTCATGATATTTTTGCGTACTTCATACGGAGCAACTACGGAAAGCTCCTCCAGATGATGTTTGTTGATTTCTACGTCGAAGTGACCTGCGTTGCACATAACAGCGCCGTTCTTCATAACCTCCATATGAGGTTTGGTGATTACGTCCTTGCAGCCAGTTACGGTTACAAAGATATCGCCGTGTTTTGCAGCCTCCTGCATCGGCATAACGCGGAAGCCGTCAAATACTGCTTCGATACCCTTAATCGGATCAACCTCGGTAACGATAACGTTAGCGCCCAGGCCCTTGGCACGCATTGCAACGCCCTTACCGCACCAGCCATAGCCTGCAACAACAACAGTTCTGCCTGCTACGGACATGTTGGTGGTACGCATGATGCCATCCCAGGAGGATTGGCCGGTACCGTAACGGTTATCAAACAGATACTTGCAGTAAGCATCATTAACGGCAATCATCGGGAATGCCAGATGACCTGCTGCAGCCAGAGCCTTCAGACGATGTACGCCAGTGGTGGTTTCCTCGCTGCCGCCCATCAGGTTAGGAATCAGGTCACGACGTTCGCCGTGCAGCATATTAACCAAATCGCCGCCGTCATCAATAATCAGCTGCGGTTCGCTCTTTAAAGCTTCGCGCAGATACATATCATATTCTTCGTTGGTGCAGCCGTGGGTTGCGAAAACAGTTACGCCGCTGTCAACCAGTGCTGCGGCAATTTCGTCCTGAGTGGAAAGCGGGTTGCTGCCGGTAACAACAACATTAGCGCCTGCGTTCTTCAGCACGAGTGCCAGATAAGCGGTTTTTGCTTCCAGGTGAATGGTTACAACCATGTTGATGCCCTGGAAGGGTTTAGTTTTGCTGTATTCATCGTTCAGATGGTTCAGCAGGGGCATATATTCCTTTGCCCACGCGATACGTTGATGACCTAACGGTGCCAATTTGATGTCTTTAATAATGCTTTGCATAGATTCAAAAATCCTCCTTTAATATATGCTCTTTAATCTTTTAAAAGAACCTGCAATTTCTTAATACTTTCTGTATACGGCGCTTTAAGCACGCCATGCTCGGTAATAATACCGGTAATAAGCTCTGCCGGTGTCACGTCAAACGCAGGGTTAAACACTGCCACGCCCTCAGGCGCAGTCTGCTCGCTGCGGAAATGACGTACCTCGTCGGCCTTGCGCTCCTCGATAGGAATCTGCGCACCTGTAGCAATGGAAAAGTCAAAGGTGCTCGTCGGTGCGGCGATATAAAACGGAATCCCATGTGCCTTCGCCGCCAGTGCCACGCCATAGGTGCCGATTTTGTTCGCCGTATCACCGTTGGCCGCAATTCTGTCGGCACCGACAACAACAGCGTTCACGCCCTTCGTGCGCATGGTCCACGCTGCCATATTATCGGTAATCAGCGTAACCGGGATGCCATCCTCAAACAGCTCAAACGCCGTCAGGCGCGCACCCTGCAGCAGCGGACGCGTTTCGTCGGCATAAACCATCTTCAGCTTGCCCTGCGCATAAGCACTGCGGATAACGCCCAGTGCCGTACCCCAACCGCAGGTTGCCAATGCGCCTGCGTTGCAGTGCGTCAGCACTACGGCAGCGTCAGGCAGCACAGCAGCGCCGTATTCGCCCATACGCTTATTCATGGTGATATCGTCCGCATAAATCTGCTCGGCCTTCTCCTCCAGCGCCTTGATAATCGCCGCAGGTGACTTGTCCTCGCCGTTCAGGCGCACAGCCAAAGCGTATTGCAGATTTGCCGCCCACGCCAGGTTTACCGCCGTAGGACGCGCAGTAATCAAATCAGCGCGCACAACGTCCAGCGCACCCAAAAAGTCAGGCTTGTCCGCAACCTCGCGCGCACCCAGCACCATAGCGAAGGCAGCGGCAGCGCCGATTGCCGGAGCACCGCGCACCTCCAAGCGTTCAATCGCCACCTTCACGCGCTTGTAATCCACGCAGGTAATCCATTCTATCTTTTGCGGCAGCAGAGTCTGGTCCAGCAGCACCAGGCTCCCCTGCTCCCAACGCATAGTTTCTACCATAACAACCTCTTACAGCTTAAAGCCGCCAAACTCCTGCATAGCGTGATGGCAGTTGCACTTCGCCTCAGTCGGCTCTTCATAAGCGATGAAGGACAGAATCAGCTTTTCCATATTCTTAATGCTCAGTGCCATAGCGTCGCAAACCTCTTTATGGGAAAGCGGTGTCGGGGAAATGCCGGCAGCCATATTGGTAACGATGGAGCAGTTGGTGTAGCACATCTCTGCCTCACGCGCCAGAATAGATTCCGGCATATTGGTCATGCCAACCAGGTCACCGCCCAGCATAGCGAACATCTTGATTTCGGCAGCACTTTCAAAGCGCGGGCCTTCGGTGCAAACATAAACACCGTGCTTATGGAAGGTAATATCTGTTTTCTCCAGACATTTGATAACCTTCTCGCGCAGAGTCGGGCAATACGGATAGGTGAAATCACAGTGCGCTACACCACGCTCAGGGGAATCGTAGAAGGTGTTGATGCGGCTCTTGGTGAAGTCCAGCACGTTGTCGCAAACTACGAAGTGACCTGCCTTCATCTCCGGGTTGAGGGAGCCAACTGCGGTAGTAGCAAAAATCTCCTCCGTTCCCAGGCTCTTCATCGCCCAGATGTTGGCGCGATAGTTTACCTTGTGGGGCGGTACGGAGTGGTCTACGCCGTGACGGCTCACGAAAACCACCTGATTACCGCTCATTGTGCCGATGTTGCACAATGCTTTACCGAATGGTGTTTCTATAATTTTTTTTTCGAATCCCTTCAAAGTATCGGGATTGTCAATACCGGTTCCGCCAATGATAGCAATTTTACGCATAAGCTTTGCCTCCTTTATAGTTGAATGTGAGAATGAAAACTGTTTGCTAAAGTATGTTATTACGCATAATATCTATGCAGATTCTCCACACTTTTTCTATTATATAATACCATAAATAAGGCATAATTTAAAGAGTAAAGAAAAAGCACTCTCAGCAGGTGTGAGAGTGCGAAGTGGGTGTGGGTTAATCTTTAATCAATGCTTCGATTTTCTTTTTAGCTTCTTCTAACGTATTACAATGATCAAGAATATGTAAACATTGATATGTTACTCTTGCTTCAACTTGCTTGACAAGAAGTTCAGCGCATTGCTCATCTTCTAATTCTTCAATCTTTTTTTGAATATCATCCATTTTTAGCATCTCCTTATAATAATTTAAATTTTATTGCTGGCAAAGATTGAGATAAGCTTGCTTAATTACTTTAGCCATCAGTATTCTTCTTTGTCGTAAAAACTCCATATAATCTAATTCGGCAAAATTTATCGGCAATGCATGCTCTGCACATGATTTCTTATAATCATCTTCGCCTAACTTATTTCTATACTTTGCAACATAAAATTCAGGTGCATTATCTGAAATATCAATATTAGTTGCATAATCAAGATATGTATAATTTGCAATCTGATTTCTATCTCTGTCTGTTGTGTAACCAAGTTGCGTTAAATAATGTTTAGGAAAAATATGATGCTTATCAATTGCATTTTTACTACCGCTTGCTCCTGGCACAAAATATTTTGCCAACTGCGATGTACTAAATAGCATAGGAGTATTTAACACAATTTGTGAAGCAATGTAAGCGTTCCATGCAGGAGAATTTGCTGAAGCACTGTTTAACTCATTTGGAAGCGTAATATTGAAGTAATCATCACTGAATCTTGCAGAAATAGTTTCTTCCAAATATGTAATGAGTTCCTCAGCATTTTTAATACTACGTAAATCAGCAAATTGCTTTTCAACAGTGCTTTCCGTAGAATCCGTATAGAACGAAGTCACTGTACCCATAAAAAACCACTTACTAATAATATTTTTAAGCTGCATAGCAGTTACGTTAAAATCATATCTAGCAATAAGATATAAGATATAGCTAAAAATCACAGCATTTTTAGCAGATATTTGATTTTTATTGATGTAACCCGCTTCACCAATAATATTGAGGAATGAATGCCAATTATTGAGGTTCATTACTTTTTCTAATGCAGCTTTGAAAGTATCAAGATTTTTTTGTCTTTCTTCAGATGAGTATTTACCAGTATCTAAGTCTTTACCTCTCAATAACATATAAGCATAACGCAACCTAGCCCTTCTGAAACCTAATCCGACAGCCATTCTAATCAAATGAGATGGCTCGACTGCTAAAATATTATTATAGGATGTTCCATCACGAGGAATTCTTGATTCTTTACAAAATTGATTGATACGGTCATTAGTCGAATTTTCATATACAGAAATCAATGTTTGTATAAAATTATTTTCATTAAGGCTTTGTCCACCGGAATTAACACGAACAAAAATATCTGCAACATCTTCTTCCGGTGCATCATAGCTGATTTCAAGCGTAGGCAGTGAATAATCTGTTAAATTGAGCAGTGCGTTTATATTATTTTCGATCAAATCTTCTTCTGCATCTGTAAGACGATCCATATCTTTTTTATCTCTGCTCTCATTTAACTCTCTTATATATCGTCTTCTCAATGTACTGATTGTATTATTTTCCTTAGCAAGAAATACATCTGATACCTTAGATATCCATTCCGGTGCTTTTTCTAATGCAGAAGTAAAGACTGCAAATTCTCTTGTTAATGGATTAAAAGAAATTCTTATTTCATGTTCAGCAAAGTTCTTATCCACAATCTTTACACCATACATAGATGCTACAAGTGCTGTCAATCTTTGCTGTCCGTCAATCACCAATTCTTTTGCTTCTACATAGGTTTTGTCATTAGAACCAATAGAATTTTTTTTACTTTCATAATTTGCCGGTGATTCCCACAGCATAATGTATCCAATGGGGTATCCCCTAAGCATAGAGTCAAAAAGCTCTCTTACTTTGCTGTCTTGCCACACAAAAGGTCTTTGCAAATCAGGAAGACCTATGCGACCGGATTCTACACCTCTAACTAAATCTCCGACTTTACTCGGTATGTTTTTAAAAAGCTCCTTTGTCATATATCAACCCTCTGTTTCTTGTGTTAGGTATTTATATACTTTCAAAATAGCACAAAATATACATATAGTCAACAATTGATTTTTTAATTATAATTTATTAAAACGGTAAAAACCGAATGTAAACTATTTCGTAAATTATTTTTCAGTCTGCAATACATATTTTATACTTCTTGCTGCACCAACTCTTTTTATGATTCCCTCAATCTGCATATCACGCAATATAGTTCTTGCTCTTCTAGGCTTAACATTAAGAATAGTTGCTGCTATTTTTGCAGTAATAATGTCATTATGCTTAATATAGGACAATATTAAAGCTTTTTGCTCCTTACTTTCTTCCGGCACTGTTTGCTCAGTATATGGCACTGCTTGCTCAGTATCCGGCACTGCTTGCTCAATATCCGGCACTGTTCGCTCAGTATCTGGCACTGCTTGCTCAGTATCCGGCACTGTTTGCTCAGTATCTGGCACTGCTTGCTCAGTATCCGGCACTGTTTCCTTAGTATCCGGCACTGTCAACTCATTTATTAGGACATCAGAGCCTTCATTTGCATTTTTATTAGGACATTGGGCACTCGTCAGCCCAACTTCTCCCAAACTTTCAACAGGTAATATCAAGCATACCCTGTCAGGATTTTCCTTTTCTGTAATATCCGGCATAGCAAAATCAGTACCAGTCCAAGCTTTAAAGATCATAGGTAAACCACTGCCAGCACGTTCACCTATATTTATTAGACTAAACATCTTTATTAAGCCGGAATTACGTGGATCGGAAATTCCGCCATTTATTGCTTCATCTAAATCAATTCTGAATGTACCGGCATTAGTCATCGTTATACTGGTAATGTTTCTTTCAATAACAACACCTGTATTTCCATAGTAATCAGCGTTGATTAAGGTATTTGCCAAAGCCTCTCTTAAAGCCTTATGCAATTCTGTATCATCAATGCGACTTATCCCGTCTAAAACAAACGGTACTTTAACAGACTGAGCAATGCGGTTATATACACGGAAATAAAAATCATATATATTACCGCTCCAATCACCGGAACTAGAAACAAACCTATCACTCCAACGAGTATCATCATCCAGCTTTTCGCGATAATCCAAAAAGTAATGCGGATATTCTCTTACAATCTCATACTCGTACCCGAACATCAACAAGCCTGCAGCAGTAGGATGTAATTTACCATCAGCATCTCTGCCGACTGCTCCTATACGATAGAGAAAATCAACATCTTCAAGTGCTTCCCAAACATGCCCCGGTCTTATCCCCTGCATTCTTATGCGGTAACGTTTAATAGTATCTTTATCAAAGACATCTAAATTCATGTTTCCTAACACAAGCATATCCTGTGTTTTAGGCGAAGCATCGCGCAGCATTGCCTGAATAACCTCTTTGGTACAGCGATAATCACCCTCGCCATTGCGTTTGTATGACGAAAACAAATTACCATCAAGGTATATAGGCTTATCATATCTCTGCGCGCGCGGTACACTAATAATAATGATCTTTTTACCGTCGAATTCACGAACTATAACATCTTTATCGTTAAGGACATTGATACTGATTTTGCTTTGATTATTGATGATATTCCAAAAGTCTATTACTAATGCATCAGCATCATTTACACCTTCAACATGCAACTGATGTTGCGCATCTTCTGTAACACCAAGTAAAATTATACCACCATTAGTATTAGCAAATGCAGAATAAGTTGCCCACAAACTCTTCGGCAGGCCAACGGCAGCCGCTTTTGCTTCCAAACGATTATTTTCTTTGTATTTTTCGATGTTAAAAAAGTCTAGCATAGGAACTCACCTTCAAATCAGCAATTTATAATAAAAATAGCTTTAAAAATATTCTTGACAGAAATTTCTTGTTAACGTATATAATACATAACTTCTTAAGTCCATTATACTCGATAAAAATAGTTTTAACAAATATATTTGCATCAAAAACTTTAATTACTTCCCCACTATCTCCAACAGCTCCTGCGGTCTTGCAATCACAAAATCCGGCCTGCCCTCCTCCAGCAGCTTCTCCCAGCCAAAGGCGGTATAGCGCACGGCAACGGTTTGCGCCCCCGCACTACGTCCGCTCTGCAAATCGAAGGGACTGTCGCCGACGCACAGGCACTCCTCCGGCTGCAGGCCCAGCTTGGCGCAGGCTGCCAGCATCGGCTCGGGATGCGGCTTGCTCTCCTTTGTATCGCCCAAGGCAACGGTCGCATCAAAATACTGCGTCAGCTGCAGGCAGTCCAGCCCACGGCGCAGCATCGGCGGCTTCTTAGAGGTAACCACCGCCAGCTTAATGTCCTGCGCCTTCAGCTGCTCCAGTGTTTCCTTCACGCCGGGGATAGGACGAATCATATCATCGTGATGCGCGTTATTGTACTCTCTGTAAGCGTCACGCATAATTTCCACCAGCTCAGGCTTATCGGAAAGCGCAATCATCGCATCCGGCAACGGCAGACCGAAGGTAGCCACAATCTTTTCGCGCTCCGGCGTAAAGCCCAGCACCTCACGGCAGGTGTGCTCAAAGGTGGCAATAATCAAATCTATGGTATTGGCAATGGTGCCGTCAAAATCAAAAAGTATTCCCTTAATCTGCATCTTCATATCCTCTCCGCTCTTTTAGCTCATCTTCATAAAATTAGCATAAGCATAATAAAGGTTCTTTGTCAAGTTTTGGGGTATTCAAGACTTTAACATCATAGACCTAGA
>ENA-OPVT01001965-OPVT01001965.1-human-gut-metagenome-genome-assembly--contig:-NODE-1965-length-11824-cov-6.644660_pt1 | contig 11824 bp, 10 predicted proteins | sample MGYA00241499_ERZ501990 | MGnify/ENA primary metagenome ERZ501990 (study PRJEB25962, sample SAMEA2042104) | human gut metagenome | biome: human gut; feature: human-associated habitat; material: faeces...
AGTACGACCTGAAAGGCCTGAGCGAGTTCAAGACGCTCTTGTTGGGTGACTGATATGGCAAAACAGAACAAACCTGCCATCCGATTCAAGGGATTTACTGACGCTTGGGAACAGCGGAAGTTCTCGGATATTACTTTTCCAGCGGGTGAAAAGAACAAAGAGAATCTGCCATTAGAGAGTTATTCCATTACAAATGAAAGTGGATTCGTACCGCAAGATGAAAAGTTTGAAAACGGTGGTACAATGCGAGAAGCCGACAAAAGAATGTACTATATTGTTTCTCCAAATTCATTTGCGTACAACCCTGCAAGAATAAATGTGGGTTCCATTGGATACCAAGACACGGGAAAAAGTGTGATAGTAAGTTCACTTTATGAGGTCTTTAAGACTTCTGACGATGTGGATGATAGACTCCTCTGGCATTGGTTCAAATCGCCTGATTTTCAAAAGCTGATTATGCAGTTGCAAGAGGGTGGTGTTCGTCTCTACTTCTATTACGACAAACTCTGTATGGGACAAGTACCCCTCCCTTCACTTGAGGAACAGCGCAAAATTGGAAAGTTATTTGATACCCTCGACCACCTTATCACCCTTCATCAGCGTAAGTATGACAAGCTGCAGGTTTTGAAGAAAGCCATGCTTGAAAAAATGTTTCCGAAAAATGGCAGCAGCGTCCCCGAAATCCGATTCAAGGGATTTACTGACGCTTGGGAACAGCGGAAGTTGGGGGACTTTTGTGAAATGTTCAATGGCGACAGGAGTGCAAAATACCCCAACGAACAAGATATGGTGCATGAAGGCATTCCCTTTATAAATGCAGGAGACCTTGAAAATGGTTGTGTAAATTTGCTAAATGCAAATAAGATAACTACCGAGAAGTACAATGACCTCGGTGGTGCAAAATTACAGCTTGGTGACATTGTATATTGTTTGCGTGGAACACTCGGAAAAAACGCTTATATCGACAATTTTTCCGAAGGTACCGTTGCATCATCGCTGGTTGCGATTAGGCCCAAAAACATTGACGGTAAATATTTGTTTTATATCCTAAATTCAGATATCGAATACAGCCAACGAATCTTACATGACGAAGGTGCAGCACAGCCTAATCTATCTGCGAAAAGCGTTTCTGAGTTTATAATTCCCATACCAAATATAGATGAACAAAAAAAGCTTTCGTCTTTTTTTGATAGTCTAAGTAACCTTATCACCCTTCATCAGCGTGAGTTAGAAAAGCTTCAAAATATCAAGAAATCTATGCTTGAAAAGATGTTTGTTTAGGAGGTAAAGAGAAAATGAATAAAATAACTTTATATCACGGTACTCCGGACAAAATTGTAGTGCCTACATTCGGCAAAGGTGAGAAAAAACACGACTACGGACGAGGCTTTTATCTTACCGAAAGCATAGACCTTGCAAAAGAATGGGCAGTTTGCAGACCGAATGAAACAAACGGCTATGTTCATCAATATGAACTTGATACAGAAGGGCTTGAAATTTTAGATTTTCAAGAAAAAGGCGTTCTTGCGTGGCTTGCAGAACTGATGAAGCACAGAGATGCAGCTGACTCAAAGCGTTACCGTATGCTTGCAAAGAAATTTATTGCAAAATACGGTGTAGATACCGACAAGTACGATGTTATCAAAGGTTGGAGGGCAAACGCCTCATATTTCTATATCGCAAAGGAATTTGTAAGAGACAATATCGATATGGATATTCTTGAGGAATTACTGTCTCTTGGTGGCTTAGGTATTCAGTATTGTATAAAGTCCGAACTTGCTTATTCCAAACTGCACGAAGTTGCAAACCACTTGCAAACGGTTGAGTACACAGAGTTTAATGAAAAGTACAATCATCGAGACATTACCGCAAGACAGAAAATGCGTGAACTTGTTGATTCTGATGCTAACAGTGTAACAAAGGTGTTCAGTACACTGTTTAAGGAGTGATAATTATGAGAGCCTATTCACAGGATTATTTGAATGATGTGGTAGAAAATCAGGGTAAGCTATTTGACTTTGTTGCTCAAACTTATCCCGATAAGGACACTGAGGATTTTATCAAGACCTATATGGCAAGCAAAACAAGAAAAAGTATTGATGAGGCAAAAGCCTATGTCAACACAATGGATGCCAAAGAATTGTGGGAATACTTTACCGAAACCGAAAAGTATTCCTTGAAGTCCGGCAAAGCTCTTGATGGCTTTATGCCGGATTGGATTGGCGAGTTTTACGCTTACTATCAATGGTATTATAATATTCCGAGTTCCGAGGTTCTGAAAAAAGTACCGCTTGATTTCATAAAAAAAGCATATTATGGTTTGCACGACTTGGAACTTGATTTAGCGGTGCAAAAAGTCGGTGAAGTGTAATGAATATTATTTGTTTTCACAACCCTGATGAAGATAATGGCTATTTGAGTAATTGGTATCCGTCACCTTTTACGGTGGACGGTGTAGCGTTTTCTTCGATGGAACAATTTATGATGTACCGAAAAGCAATCTGCTTTGGAGATGAAGCTGTAGCAGCCCAAATCTTATCAAAAAGTGATGTAGCCGAAATCAAATCACTTGGCAGGCAGGTATCAAACTACGATGAGAGTATGTGGAACGGAATTCGTCAAATTGTAGTTTATGAGGGGCTTTTGGCAAAGTTCTCACAAAACGAGGAACAAAAAGGAAAACTCAAAGCAACCGAAAATGCTGTTTTGGCAGAGTGTGCCGTAAAAGACCGTATTTGGGGCATCGGTTTGTCAATGAAAGATCCTGGTAGACTGAATAAAGCTAAATGGAACGGCCAAAATTTACTTGGATATGCCCTTATGATGGTGCGTGAACACTTGTAATAGAATTATTCTTGGGAACAGCGTAAGCTGGGAGATATCATAACTGAATATAAAGAGACTGTTGATTCGGATTGCACATTACCAATTCTTACTTCATCTAAAACAGAGGGCGTAATACTGCAAGAAGAGCATTTTGGAAGAAAGCAACAGCATGATATTACTGGCTACAATATACTGCCAAGAAATTACTGTACTTATCGAAATAGAAGTGACGGAGTAGACTTTACATTTAATATCAACAAATGCTGTGATAAAGGGATTATTAGTAAATTTTATCCTGTTTTTAGTGGCAGAAATAGTGATGTCTACTTCCTCTCATTGGTATTGAATAATAGCGAAGAAGTTGTACGTGAAATAGCATATACATGTACAGGAACAGGACAGAAGGTACTGTCATTTCTTGATTTGCAAAAGATGAAGGTTAGGGTACCCAATTTTGATGAGCAAAAAGAAATTGCAGCATATTTTGATAGTCTCGACCACCTTATCACCCTTCATCAGCGTTTGTATTTTTGGTGTAAATGACGTTTAATTATAAGATTTTTATAAGAAAGGAACATACAAATGATATTTAATAAAGAATCAGACTTTGAAGATGCCTTAATTAAAATATTATGTAAATATGGTTGGGAAAATAAAGTTTTAAAGCATCCAACTGAAGATGAGTTGATTCAAAATTGGGCTGATATTTTATATGAAAATAATAGAGATATAGATCGACTAAATGATTATCCATTAACCAGAACGGAAATGTATCAAATAATAGATCAAATTAAAACATTGAGAACCCCGTTAAAATTAAATGGATTTATAAATGGAAAAACTGTTTCTATAAAACGTGATAATCAAGATGATAAGATGCATTTTGGAAAAGAGATTAGTTTGAAAATATATGATCGAAATGAAATTGCTGCTGGATCTTCTAGATATCAGATTGCACAACAGCCTATATACAAGGCAAAGAATTCATTAGCAAATGATCGTCGTGGAGATTTGACTTTACTGATTAATGGAATGCCTGTTATTCATATAGAATTGAAAAAGAGCGGAGTTTCAGTTAAACAGGCTCAAATTCAAATTGAAAAATATGCTCATGAAGGTGTTTTTACAGGTATATATTCACTAGTACAAATATTTGTAGCTATGAATCCTGATGAAACAACTTATTATGCTAATCCTGGACCAGATGGAAAATTTAATCCTTGTTATTATTTTCATTGGGCTGATTTTAATAATGAAAGAATTGATCAATGGGATAAAGTCGGTGCTTCTTTATTAAGTATTCCAATGGCCCATGAGATGATTGGCTTTTATACAGTAGCTGATGATTCTGATGGTATATTAAAAGTCATGCGCAGTTATCAATATTACGCAGCTAGTAAAATCTCTGATAAGGTCGCAAAAAACAAATGGCAAGACAAGAATCAATTGGGTGGCTATATCTGGCATACAACAGGTTCTGGTAAAACATTGACTAGCTTTAAGTCTGCTCAACTCATCGCATCATCAAAAGATGCAGATAAAGTTATTTTCTTAATGGATAGAATTGAGTTAGGAACGCAATCTTTAAAAGAATATCGTGCTTTTGCTGATAATGCTGATGATATACAAGATACTGAAGATACACATGTGTCAGTTTCAAAAATCAAAAGCGAGGATCCAGCCAATACTTTAATAGTTACATCTATTCAAAAAATGAGTAATATAGGAAAAGAAAATGATGGATTGAAGCAATCTGATTTGGATAAAATGACTTCAAAAAGAATTGTATTTATCATTGATGAATGCCATAGATCTACTTTTGGCGATATGTTAATAACAATTAAAGATACTTTCCCCAATGCATTATTTTTTGGATTCACAGGCACGCCAATTCAAGATGAAAATCAAAAGAAAATGAACACAACCTCTGATATATTTGGTGAAGAATTACATAGATATAGTATTGCTGATGGAATTCGAGATGGAAATGTTCTTGGATTTGATCCATATAAAGTAATGACATATAAGGACAATGAGTTGCGCGAGGCAGTAGCTTTGGTGAAAGCTAAGGCAATTAATAGAAATGAAGCTTTATCAGATCCTGAAAAGAAAAAATTATATTTAAAGTATATGGATAAATCTAAAATTTCAATGATAACTAAAATTGATGATTTTGGAAATAAAATACTGGGTATTGAAGATTATATTCCAAATGCTCAATATCAGACAGATGAGCATACGAATGCGGTTGTAGAAGATATCATAAATGGGTGGGACATTATTAGTCAAAATAGTAAATTTCATGCAATATTTGCTACAAGTAGCATTCCTGAAGCAATAAATTATTATAAATTATTTAAATCAAAAACATCAAAATTAAAAGTAACGTGCCTTTTTGATGAACATATCGACAATAGAGAAGGATATAAAGTTAAAGAAGAAGGAGTTCTTGAAATTATTAAAGATTATAATAATCTTTACAAACAAGAATTTAATATTGCTTCATTCCCTAAAATGAAGAAAGATATTGCTTCACGTCTTGCGCATAAGAAGCCATATGAAAGAATTGAATTGGAACCAAAAAAACAGATAGATATTTTAATTGTAGTAAATCAAATGCTTACTGGATTTGATTCTAAATGGATTAATACTTTGTATATTGACAAAATGATTGAATATGAAAACATAATTCAAGCTTTTTCAAGAACAAATCGACTATTTGGTCCTGATAAACCATTTGGTGTAATTCGTTATTATAGACGTCCTCATACAATGGAAGAAAATATAAAAAAAGCCATTCAATTATATTCAGGAGATAAACCGTACGGATTATTTGCTGAAAAATTAAATAGTAATTTAAAAAATATGAATTCTATATTTGATCAAATAAGTAATTTATTTGAATCTGCAGGTATACAGAATTTTGAAAAATTACCAAAGCAAAAAGAAGACAAGTGCAAATTTGCACAATTATTTAATCTTTTTAATAAGTATCTTGAAGCTGCAAAAATTCAAAGAATGACCTGGGATAAAGAAAAATATGAATTTGATTTAGAAAATAGGGAAAAAGAAGTTATTACAAGAGAAATTGATGAGAAAACTTATTTGATTCTAGTGCAAAGATATAAAGAATTACAAGGTGGAGGTTCTGGAGGATCAGATTCAATTCCGTTTGATGTAGAGACTTATATTACAGAAATTGATACAGGATTAATTGATTCTGATTATATGAATTCTAAATTTAATAAATACTTAAAGGCTCTTGCTCAACCAGATGTTTCTAAAGAAGAAGTAGCTAAAATTAAAGATGAGTTACATAAAACTTTTGCTACATTATCAGTGGAAGAACAAAAATATGCAAACTTAATTTTACATGATATTGATTCAGGTGATTTTAAATTAAATGTAAATGAAAAATCATTTAGAGATTGCATTACAGAATATATATCTAATGCAAAAAATGATCAAATACACAAGTTATCTATGGCTTTAGGATTAAATGAAACATTGCTTAGAGAAGCTGTTGCTTTAAAGTTGAATGAATCAAATTTAAATGAATTTGGAAGATTTGATAAGGTAGTTGAAACAGTTGATAAAACAAAAGCAAAGCTATTTTTTGAAAAAAAAGAAGGGATAAAATTGTCTCCGCCAAAAGTTAATATTAGAATCAATAAATATTTAAAAGAATTTATATTACAAGGTGGATTTGATGTTGAATAATTCATTGAGGGAGAGCTACATTGACAACTCTCCCTTTTTGCTTGGGAACAGCGTAAGTTTGGCGACGGCATGGATTTATTGACAGGATATCCATTTGAAAGCGAAAAGTTCTCTGATAATGGAATAAATTTAATAAGAGGAATGAATGTCAAAAGAGGATACTTAGACTTATCTAATAGCTTATGTATGAAGTGGAAATCTTCAGAAGGTTTAGAGAAATATTTGTTAGAGAACGAAGATATATTGATTCAAATGGACGGAGCGTTAATTGGAAAAAGTTATGCAAAAATCAAGGAAACTCAATTGCCAGCTTTACTTATACAACGAGTTACAAGAGCTAGAGCTATCCCTGAAAAGTCTAATTCGGATTTTATGTATCAAACAATTCAAAGAGATTTTTTAAAATATATTATTTTAAACAAAACGGATTCAGCCATTCCTCATTTGAGTTTAAATGATATACGAGAATTTCCTATAAGAGTTCCAAATCTGGAAGAGCAAAAGAAAATTGGCGAATATTTTTCCAATCTCGACAACCTTATCACCCTTCATCAGCGTGAGTTATAAATATAAATTATCAACTTAAATTTGCTAGAGAACGCATAACTATATCTACATCTTGATTTTCTAATTCTTGGATAATATGTAAATACGTTTTTTGAGTAGTAGTCATACTTGCATGACCTAATCTTCTTGCAACACTAGCTATTGAAACACCAGCATATAATAAAAGTGAAGCATGTGTATGTCTTAATCCATGTATAGATATTGTTGGAATATCAGCTTTTTTACAAAGTCTAAATAAAACTCCATTAACGGTTGAATTATATATTTTGTCGTTGCTTTTAACAAAAATAGGTTCATCGCTAGGTAAATCTTTTAATAATTGTGAAAATTGCATAACAGTTTTCCAATCCAATTGAACTTTCCTAACAGATGATTTATTTTTTGTTGGGAGAAATCCTCCTTGTCCTTTGTAATCCCATGTTTTATTTATCGATACTACTTGCTTTGAAAAATCAAAATCTTCTGGAGTCAACGCTAAAGCTTCTGAAAATCTCATGCCGGTTTTTGCAACCAAAAGAATAAACCAATCCCAATTAATTGAGTCTTTTAAATTCAAGAATGTCAACAAATTATGAAGTTCAAATTGATTTAAATATTTCGGTTTTTTTTCACTAGGCGTTTTTCCTTTGATAATTGCCTTTCGAGTCGGATCTTTAGAAATCAGTCCTTCATCAACAGCATCTAAAATAGATCCTTTTATCTGATGATGAAAGTCCATTGTAGTCTGTCTTTCATGATATTTAGCATAATCATTAATTAATTTTTGATACGAAATTCTATCTAAATCGCATAATTTTAAATTAGGCACCAATTTTTCTAACCAAGAAATTGCCATTTTATATTTTGACAATGTAATTGGGCGTATAGCGCCTTCTTTATAAATACTTACCCATTCTTTATAGTATTCAACAAACAATTGATTATTATCCATAGTCGTTTTCCTTTCCACTCACGCTGATGAAGGGTGATAAGGTTGTCGAGACTTCTAAAATAATCGCCTATTTTCTTCTGTTCTTTAAACGTCGGACACAAAATAGGAATCTTTTTACATGTCTCTTTATTTAGCTTTGGCATTGCCATTCCAGTGTTAAATTGTGTATAATCTTTCCGTTCTAATGAATTACAGATAAAGTTATTTTCATTTCCAAATTTTACTCGAAGAACATGAGCATGGTTGTTTACCCAGTATTTACCAGATGCAAGGAAGCATACTGGATAATTTCTATCACTAATATTTGCACCATCTTCACTTAATAAAATAAGTTCTTCATCAAATAAATATCCATCAATATAGTCAACAATTCCAGAGGCTCCATAGTATGGATATGGGCCACACACACGTTTTGTACCTTCCAAAGGTTTTCTCATTGTATCTAGAAATTCAACGACATCATCCAACTTACGCTGTTCCCAAGTTATATCTTTATGCGAGACATTATCAACCTGATTGGGTAAAACAATCAAAAAGAATTTATTCTATTGGAGATAATAATTTGAAACGATTCAATGAAGGAGATATTATTTACTTTATTGCTACTTCTGTCTTTGTAAGAAAAGCTAAGGTTGTACGGAATACTGGTGGATTTTGTACCATTATTTTTGATGGTAATGGTAATTGTGGTACTTCTGGAACACGTGTTCGTGAAAGTAAATTGTATCATACAGAAGAAGACGTAAAGAAAGTTGTTGAACAACATCAAAATACAAACAAGTGGAGATGATGGTTTCTCCACTTTTACTTTGGATTGGCGAATATAATACCTCCCATTCTTAATCTGTAGTAATCAAGCGTATAAGTGTTGGTTTGCCAGTCTTTTTTTGCATCTTCAAACGTATTGGTAATACCATCATAATTGTCATCTTGAATTGTGATGTTGTAACCATCTACTTTTAATACTATACCAACATGGTTTTTACCAATACCAGAAAATACGGCTCCTGCTTTGGGGGTAGTGGATCTTTCAATTGTTCCTTGATTTCATTGTTTGCTTCATTGTAGTAGAAGCGCAAAGCGTCATCGATTTTTCGAAGTACATCTTTTATTTTCGCTAATTGTTTTTCTACAAATTCAAGCTGCTTGTCTCATTTCTTCTTTTCAGATTTCATTTTCTTCTTGTCTCGTTTTATGATTTCAAGTGGATCCATAAATAATCGAAACTGTTGTTCTTTTATTGTTGACAAATCATCATGAATAGGGTATAACTTAAACAGTTAGAAGAAACTAACTAACACTAAATGCAATTATGGAATCGCTCTTTTCACTTGTTTAATAATTTGATTTCATAAGATGAGGACATTTTAAAAATGTCCTTTTTTGTTTACAAATTTAAAAAGTAATACTATACTAACTGTAAGTTAGAACCAACTAATTCTAACTTACATTCATTGTTCTAAGGAGGATATATATTATGAAAGACGGATGGAAAAACAAAACAATGTGGACATTTATTGGAGGTGCAGCTACTGCATTGGCAGGGTCTAAATTTCTAAAAAGCAACACAGCCCATGATTTAGCCGTTAAAGGTTTAGCTGGTGGAATGAAGCTTAAATCGGATACAACTTATAAGTATGAGACAATTAAGGAAGACGCAAAGGATTTATTAGAAGAAGCCAAAGTTCAAAACGAAGGCGAATAAAATGAGTAGTTTTACTATTGCCCATGACATTCCGGGTCGAATGCGAATTCGCTATGGTAAGAATAAGTTTTCTAGTGTTCAGGGCGAAGTTTTAAAAAAGGATCTTTATGCATGGCCCATGATTGAGAGTGTGGAGGTCAACAATGTTACGGGTAGTATTTTGATGTTGTATGACAAAGCACAAAAAGGCTTGTTACTGAATAAACTAAAGGATTTAGATATCCAATATCTTCAAAATGCGGATACTTCTTCGATTGTTGTTCATTCACAATCACCAGAAGCTATTGCGATGAATCGAGAATATATGAATCGGTTCTTTAAGATTATTGGTAAACGTTATTTCATTAAATGGTTTTTACCAATGGGACTTGGCAATGCGATTACGATTTATAAGTCGATTCATTTTATTAAAGAAGGATTAGCTTCACTTTTCCAATGTAAAATCAATGTTCCTTTATTGGATGCGACGAGCATTGGTGTAAGTTTAATTCAAAAGAATTATACGATTGCTGGAAATATTATGATGTTACTAAATATTTCGGACTTGTTAGAGGATTATACGCGTAAGAAAACAAAATTGGAATTATCCAACAGTTTATCGATTCAATTTGATAAAGTGTGGATTTTAGAAGATGGTGTGGAACAAGAAATTGCCATGTCTAAGCTTCAAAAAGGGGATGTAGTCATCTCACAAATGGGTTCTATGATTCCAATCGATGGAGAAGTCGTGGATGGAGAAGCAATGATCAATGAATCTAGCTTTACGGGTGAACCTCTTTCTAAACATGTAAAGAAAAATGACACTGTATTTGCAGGTACTTTAGTTGAAGAAGGAAAACTGTTTATTCGTGTTCGTAATTTACAAGATGAAAGTCGCATTAGTAATATTGTTAAGATGATTGATACAAATGAATCATTAAAGGCAAGTATTCAAGCTAAGGCTGAGCATTTGGCAGATTCTATTGTTCCATTTAGTTTTCTTGGTTTTTTTGGCGTTTTAGCCTTGACAAGAAATGTAACACGTGCAACCTCAGTATTGATGGTGGACTATTCTTGTGCCATTCGATTATCGACTTCCATTGCGGTTATTAGTGCAATGCTTGAAGCAAGTAAACGAAATGTTTTAGTAAAAGGTGGTAAGTATTTAGAGGCAATCAAAGATGCGGATGTGATTGTCTTTGATAAGACGGGTACTTTGACAAACGCAAATCCAACCGTAAAGAAAGTCGTTCCTTTAAATGGGTATACGCGTGATGAAGTATTAAGGATTGCAGCTTGTCTTGAGGAACATTTCCCTCATAGTGTAGCCAATGCGATTGTAAACCAGGCAAAAAAAGAAGGCTTGATTCATGAAGAAGAGCATGCCAAGGTTGAATATATCATTGCACATGGTATTGCGACAAGTCTTTATGGTAAGCGTGCCATTATTGGTAGCGATCATTTTATATTTGAAGATGAAGGTATTCCAAAAACAGAAGAATTAAACGAAACGATTGGTTCTTTAGAAAGTGAAGGAGCCGGATCTATGATTTATCTTGCGATTAACAATCAAGTATGTGGAATTATCAGTATCTATGATCCTATTAAGGACGAGGCAAAACAAGTTATTCGTAATTTAAAAACATTAGGAATTACGAAAGTTGTCATGTTGACAGGGGATTGTGATAGTGCTGCAAAGGCAGTGGCTCATGAATTGGATTTAGATGATTATCGTGCATCCGTTTTACCAGAAGATAAGGCAGCTTATATTCAAATGTTGAAAGATCACGGACATACTGTAATTATGGTTGGAGATGGTATCAATGATACGCCAGCTTTATCAACGGCAGATGTTTCTATTTCTATGCAGGATAGCTCCGATTTAGCTCGAGAACTTGCAGACGTAACACTTGTATCAAGTAATTTAAATGAACTTGTAATTCTTCGTAAACTAGCCGTGGATTTATTTGAACGAATTCATGCGAATTACCGTTTCATTGTTGCGTTTAATTCAAGTTTAATTGGATTAGGTGCTTTAGGTTTGATGAGTCCAAACACTACAAGCTTATTACATAACGGAAGTACGTTTGCGATTG
>ENA-OPVT01001966-OPVT01001966.1-human-gut-metagenome-genome-assembly--contig:-NODE-1966-length-11806-cov-3.323632_pt1 | contig 11806 bp, 9 predicted proteins | sample MGYA00241499_ERZ501990 | MGnify/ENA primary metagenome ERZ501990 (study PRJEB25962, sample SAMEA2042104) | human gut metagenome | biome: human gut; feature: human-associated habitat; material: faeces...
CGCCCCCTTTCAACAGGAGAGCCTTCGAGCAATATGCTTGGAGGCTCTTCTCATTTTATATATATGCTATTCCTTGTAATATGCAGATTCGTATGGAGGCCCTCTTTTCTTTATTCATAGGCCATTACTCTAGTATGCAATCAGGGTTTCTCAAAACAGCTTGAAGTCTCTCAGCTTTGATGATGGCTATGAGCTTTTGTAATTGGCAATCTAAGTTGTTATTAGTTATAGATCTTCTATTGTGTCTTTTCTGAGTTTCTACTATCACCCGTCTCTTTGCCTGTCAGAACTCTCTGGAGGGGGATAGGGGAGTAATTGATGCATAGGGGGACTCAATTGTCGAAGAAGGCCTAAAAAATGCTTAAAGTGTTGGTGGGATGCAAAATAAGTCGTAACTTTGCATCCGCAAATTGGCGCGCAAGCGTCGTTTAAGTCAAATCATTTAAAATTTACAAAAGCAAAACATGATTGTTGTACCAGTTAAGGACGGTGAGAACATCGAGAGAGCTCTCAAGAAGTTCAAGAGAAAGTTTGAAAGAACAGGTGTCACGAAGGAGCTGCGTGCTCGTCAGCAGTTCGTTAAGCCTTCTGTGAAGAAGCGCTTGAAGATGGAGCATGCCATCTATGTGCAGAAGCTCCGCGACGCTGAGCAGTAAAAAACTTCCGTCAAAATTTGGTAGTTTGATTTTTTTTCCATAACTTCGTAGCCTAATTAGCTTAGAAAGGGCGTGGCACGATGATGAAGGAAGAATTTCTGGAGTATCTGAGGCTGGAACGCAATTATTCTCAGTCCACGGTGGACAACTACGGACGGGCGTTGCGAAGCCTTAAAGACTACTTTGAAACGCTGGAGGAGCCACTTAGTTGGCTTACCATCGATTCCGACATTGTGCGCGGCTGGATAGGACAACTGATGGATGTGGGCGAGAGCCCTTCCACTGTCAATCTTAAGCTCAGTGCGGTTAGAGCCTTCTACCGCTGGGCTTTACGACGAGGACTGGTAGAAGCCGATCCTGTCAGCATGATTCAGGGTCCAAAGAAGCAGCGCCCCTTGCCAAACTTTGTCCGCGATAAGGAGATGGACAAGTTGCTTGACCCGATCAAGTGGGGAGACGACTATGACAGTTGTCTTACACGTACGATACTCATCGTATTCTATGAGACGGGCATTCGGTTGGCCGAACTGGTGGGACTCGATGACAAAGACGTCAGTCTTATCAACGGTGAACTGAAGGTGACGGGAAAACGTCGCAAGCAGCGTGTTATACCTTTCGGAGAAGAGGTGGCGAGAGCGGTAACGATCTATCGCGCCAAACGCGATGCTGAGATTGCGGAGAAGCAGTCTGAGGCTTTCCTTCTTCAGAAGAAAGGCACTCGTATCAACCGCTCGCAGGTCGAGAAGCGAGTCAAGGCGGCTTTAGGAAGTGTTCCTATGCTTGGCAAGCGTTCGCCTCATGTGCTTCGGCACACCTTCGCAACCTCGATGCTCAATCATGGAGCAGGACTGGAAAGCGTAAAAAAGTTGCTCGGTCATGCGTCTCTTGCTACAACAGAGATTTATACGCATACGACCTTTGAGCAATTGAAGAGAGCATATAAAGAAGCCCATCCCAGGGCTTGAATTACGAACACCTTTAAAATGGAGGTAACTATGGAGATCAGAATCAAGTCGATACATTTCGACGCTACCGAAAAACTGCAGGAATTCATCAACAAGAAAGTAGAGAAACTGCAGAAGTCTTACGAAGACATTCAGAAAGTAGAGGTGCAATTGAAGGTGGAGAAACCTGCTGCCGCATTGAACAAGACGACCAGTCTGACGGTAACTGCACCAGGCAATACACTTTTCGTGGAGAAAACGTGCGACACGTTTGAGGAAGGTGTGGATCTGTGTCTGGACGCAATGAAGGTTCAACTCACCAAGTTCAAGGAAAAACAAAGAAATCTATAAAAAAGTTCCTCTAAAATTTGGAGGTATCAAAAAAAAGCCGTATCTTTGCAGCCGTTTTCCGACAGATAGTCTGAACGGTCAAGCGGCTGCAAAGATTTCTTCGGTTTGGGTGGTTTCCAGAGTGGCCAAATGGGGCAGACTGTAAATCTGCTGCTTCTAGCTTCGGTGGTTCGAATCCATCACCACCCACACAAAACGCGGAAATAGCTCAGTTGATAGAGCACTAGCCTTCCAAGCTGGGGGTCGCGGGTTTGAGCCCCGTTTTCCGCTCTTTTGAGTCAGAAATGCTGTAATAGCTCAGTGGTAGAGCACTTCCTTGGTAAGGAAGAGGTCCTGAGTTCAACTCTCAGTTACAGCTCTTTTGGCGATTGTGTGTGAAGCAGATAAAAGCACAAAAGATTATTCATTTAAATAAAATAAAGGAAAGCTATGGCTAAAGCAGAATTCGTGCGCACCAAACCGCACGTAAACATTGGTACGATTGGTCACGTTGACCACGGCAAGACTACGCTGACCGCCGCCATCTCCCTCGTGCTCCACGAGCGCTTGGGCACCGGTGAGGATGTTAAGTCTTTCGATCAGATTGATAACGCTCCTGAGGAGAAAGAGCGTGGTATCACCATTAACTCTGCACATATCGAGTATGAGACCAACAAGCGTCACTACGCACACGTAGACTGCCCGGGTCACGCCGACTATGTGAAGAACATGGTTACTGGTGCTGCTCAGATGGACGGTGCTATCCTCGTTGTTGCCGCTACCGACGGTCCTATGCCCCAGACACGTGAGCACGTGCTGTTGGCTCGCCAGGTAAACGTGCCGCGCTTGGTCGTTTTCCTGAACAAGTGTGACCTCGTTGATGACGAGGAGATGCTTGACCTCGTTGAGATGGAGGTTCGTGAGATCCTCGAGCAGTACGGTTATGAGGAGGATACTCCTATTATTCGTGGCTCTGCACTCGGTGCTCTCAATGGTGTCGACAAGTGGGTTGACAAGGTCGTCGAGCTGATGGACACTGTCGATGAGTGGATCGAGGAGCCGATGCGCGAGGTCGATAAGCCCTTCTTGATGCCGGTCGAGGATGTGTTCTCTATCACGGGTCGTGGTACTGTTGCTACGGGTCGTATCGAGACTGGTAAGTGCCACATCGGTGATGAGGTTCAGTTGCTCGGTCTTGGTGAGGACAAGAAGTCTGTCATCACGGGTGTCGAGATGTTCCGCAAGACTCTGCCCGAGGGTGAGGCTGGTGACAACGTCGGTCTGCTCCTCCGTGGTATCGATAAGAACGAGGTGAAGCGTGGTATGGTGGTTGTCCACCCGGGTGCTATCACTCCGCACGATCACTTCAAGGCTTCCATCTACGTTTTGAAGAAGGAAGAGGGTGGCCGTCACACTCCGTTCGGCAACAAGTATCGTCCTCAGTTCTATCTCCGCACGATGGACTGCACGGGTGAGATCAAGCTCCCCGAGGGCGTTGACATGGTGATGCCTGGCGACAACGTTGAGATCGAGGTTGAGCTCATCTACAAGGTCGCTCTGAACGAGGGTCTCCGTTTCGCTATCCGCGAGGGTGGTCGCACGGTCGGCTCAGGTCAGATCACTTCAATCCTTGACGACGTGAAGTAAATCTTCAACAGATAATAATTCCCCGCTCTTCGGGGTGGGGAATTTCTACGGGTTTAGCTCAGTTGGTAGAGCACTGGTCTCCAAAACCAGGTGTCGGGGGTTCGAGCCCTCCAACCCGTGCTAACGAATAAAACTATGTCTAAGGTATTTCAAACAATAGTAAATTCCTGCAAGGCTTGTTACGATGAACTTGCGCATAAGACTACTTGGCCAAGTCGTGCCCAGCTTACGCACAGTGCAATGATAGTTTTATCTGCTTCCCTTGTCATTGCATTAGTTGTGTGGGCCATGGATTTTGTGTCCGAGACTGTTATGAAGTTCGTCTATCCTGGATAAAGTTTCATCAAAGAGATGGCTGGAACAGAAATGAAATGGTATGTGCTTCGCGCTATCAGTGGCAAGGAGGCAAAGGTGAAAGAATACATCGATGCTGAATTGGGACATAACGCAAAGCTGGCAGAACATGTGTCACAGGTATTGATACCTATGGAGAAGCATGCTACCGTGAGAGATGGTAAGCGGTATGTGACCGAGAGAATGAGTCTCCCTGGTTATGTTCTCGTAGAAGCCAATCTTACTCGCGAAGTAGCTGCAGCTTTGAGGTTTATGCCTAATGTTCTTGGTTTCCTTGGTGGAACTGAGCACCCTTCTCCCGTTCGCAAGGCAGAACTCAATAGACTTCTTGGCACTGTCGAGGAGTCTGAGGTCCAAGAGGCTACAGAGATGCCGTATGAGGTGGGTGAGAGTGTAAAGGTGACTGATGGACCGTTCAGTGGTTTCCACGGTATCATCGAAGAGGTGAATGCTGAGAAGCGTAAACTGAAGGTAATGGTCATGATATTCGGACGTCAGAATCCTTTGGAACTTAGTTTTATGCAAGTGGCGAAAGAAGAATAAGCATTGTTACGGATGTTATTCTCTCTTTCCATATTGAATCATTTAATATTCACAAGAAGAAATGGCTAAAGAAGTTGCTGGATTAATCAAATTACAGATTAAAGGTGGTGCAGCGAATCCTTCTCCCCCCGTTGGTCCTGCTTTGGGTTCCAAGGGTATCAATATCATGGGATTTTGCAAGGAGTTCAATGCCCGCACCCAGAACAAGGCTGGCAAGGTGCTTCCTGTCGTAATCACTTACTACACGGATAAGTCTTTCAGCTTTGTCATCAAGACGCCTCCCGCAGCTGTGCAGTTGCTCGAAGCCGCCAAAGGCAAGAAGGGTAGCGGCGAGCCTAACCGCAAGAAGGTTGCGAGCGTGACCTGGGAACAGGTTCGCGCCATTGCTGAGGATAAGATGCCCGACCTGAATTGCTTTACCATCGAGTCAGCTATGCGTCTGATTGCTGGTACTGCTCGCAGTATGGGTATCACTGTAAAAGGGGACTTCCCTGGAGAATAAATAATAAACTTCAATTAAGATGAGTAAACTGACAAAGTATCAAAAATCAGTGGCCGACAAGATTGAAGCAGGGAAGGCATACACTTTGGATGAGGCAGCTCAGCTGATCAAGGATATGACCAAGGTCAAGTTTGATGCTTCCCTCGACATTGATGTACGTCTCGGCGTAGATCCTCGCAAGGCCAACCAGATGGTACGCGGTGTAGTTTCGCTTCCCTATGGTACTGGAAAGGTGACACGCGTGCTTTGTCTTTGCACCCCCGATCAGGAGGCAGCTGCAAAGGAGGCTGGTGCTGATTATGTAGGTCTCGATGAGTATATTGAGAAAATCAAGGGTGGATGGACGGATGTCGATGTGATCATCACGATGCCTTCCTGCATGGGTAAGGTTGGTCCTTTGGGCCGCGTCCTCGGTCCCCGTGGTTTGATGCCTAACCCCAAGAGTGGTACTGTTACCATGGATGTTGCTACCGCCGTCAAGGAGGTCAAGCAGGGTAAGATTGATTTCAAGGTCGATAAGGCTGGTATCATTCATACTTCCATCGGTAAGGCAAGCATGTCTGCAGATCAGATCGCTGGCAACGCTCGTGAGTTCCTCTCAACGGTTGTCAAGCTGAAGCCGGCTGCTGCAAAGGGCACTTACATCAAGAGTATCTTTATGTCTTCCACCATGAGCCCGGGTGTCAGAATTGACACGAAGCAGGCAGAGTAACGCTAAAAGCAAGAAACAATGAAGAAAGAAGTAAAAGATACTATCATCACCGAGCTTGGCGAGAAGCTGAAGCAGTATCCTCATTTCTACCTCGTCGATGTGACGGGTCTGAATGCTGAGGACACGAGCAATCTTCGTCGCAAGTGCTTCAAGAGCGAGATCAAGATGGTCGTTGTGAAGAACACGCTTCTCCACAAGGCTTTCGAGGCATCAGAGGTTGATTACGAAGGTCTCTATTCTGCACTTACTGGCAATACGGCTGTCCTTTTCTCGGAAGTTGCCAATACGCCAGCCAAGTTGCTGAAGGACTACACGAAGCAGGGTATCCCTGCATTGAAGGCTGCTTACGCCGAGGAGAGCATCTTCGTAGGTGCTGACAAACTCGATGAGCTGGCAGCTCTCAAGAGCAAGAACGAGCTTATCGCCGATGTTGTGGCTCTGCTACAGTCTCCGGCAAAGAACGTTGTCTCTGCTCTCCAATCAGGCGCAAACACTATCCATGGTGTGCTGAAGACTTTAGGCGAGCGTCCTGAGTAATCACGGTTGTAATAACTAGAATAGACCGAATCAAAGTTAAAACATTTTCATAAATTAAGAAAAAATAAAAATTAAAATAAAATGGCAGATATCAAAGCTATTGCAGAGGAGTTGGTAAACCTCACTGTGAAAGAAGTAAACGAGTTGGCAACTGTCCTGAAGGACGAGTACGGAATTGAGCCGGCTGCTGCAGCTGTTGCTGGTCCCGCCGCCGCTGGTGCTGCTCCCGCTGAGGAGGAGAAGTCTGAGTTCAACGTAGTTCTCGCCGAGGTCGGCGCTAACAAGCTGAAGGTCGTCAAGGCCGTTAAGGAGGCTTGTGGTCTTGGCCTGAAGGAGGCTAAGGATCTCGTTGACGGTGCTCCTTCTACCCTGAAGGAGGGCTTGTCAAAGGACGAGGCTGAGAACCTGAAGAAGGCTATCGAGGCTGAGGGCGCTAAGGTTGAGCTCAAGTAATATTTGCTAATTCATTTCCAGATTTTCTGGAAAAAGCTATAATGGTTAGGATTTGCCCAGTCGGTGAGTCCTAACCATTTTATGTCTTTCTATATTTTTGGGCGTCTGCTCAATCATTGTCCTTGTGACGTATTCAATAAGATTTCAAACATTATATGGCAACAAAGATCATCAATAATCGTGTCAACTTTGCCTCTGTCAAGAATCCCTATCCTTACCCCGATTTCCTTGACGTGCAGCTGAAGTCCTTCTCAGACTTCTTGCAACTGGACACACCGCCCGAGGAGCGTAAGAATGATGGACTTTATAAGGTGTTCGCGGAAAACTTCCCTATCACGGACACGCGCAACAACTTCGTCCTTGAGTTTCTCGATTATTTCATAGACCCACCGCGTTATACCATCGCTGAGTGCCTGGAGAGGGGACTTACCTATAGTGTGCCCTTGAAGGCCAAAATGAAACTTTATTGTACGGATCCCGATCACGAGGACTTTGGCACTTTTATCCAGGATGTATTCCTGGGTACGATTCCCTATATGACGGCCAACGGTACGTTTGTCATCAATGGTGCCGAGCGTGTGGTCGTCTCCCAGCTCCATCGTTCCCCGGGTGTGTTCTTCGGCCAGGGCCAGCATGCCAATGGTACGATGCTTTATAGCGCACGTATCATTCCTTTCAAGGGTTCTTGGATCGAGTTCTCTACGGATATCAACAACGTGATGTTTGCTTACATCGACCGTAAGAAGAAGTTGCCCGTCACGACGATGCTTCGTGCTATCGGTTATGAGACTGATAAGGACATTCTCCAGATCTTCGACCTCTGCGAGGACGTGAAGGTCACTAAGAAGAATTTGAAGGATGCCATTGGCCGCAAGTTGGCTGGTAATGTCATGAAGACGTGGAATGAGGATTTCGCCGACGAGGATACGGGTGAGGTTGTTTCCATCGAGCGCAACGAGATCGTTGTCGAACGTGAGACCGAGCTTACCGCCGACAATATCGACGCCATTCTCGAGAGTGGTGTTTCTTCCATCCTGCTTCATAAGGACGAGGAGATGGCCAATAAGTATTCCATCATCTTCAACACCTTGCAGAAGGACCCGAGCCACTCTGAGATCGAGGCCGTCAACTACATCTATCGTCAGCTTCGCAATGCCGATGCTGCCGACGATGCCAGTGCGCGTGAGGTATTCCAGAACCTTTTCTTCTCTGACAAGCGTTATGACTTGGGCGAGGTAGGCCGCTATCGTATCAACAAGAAGCTTGGCCTGACCACCGATTCAGATGTCCGCGTCCTGACGAAGGAGGATATCATTGAGATCATCAAGTATCTCATCAAGTTGATCAACTCCAATGCGACCGTGGATGATATCGACCACCTTTCCAACCGCCGTGTCCGTACGGTGGGAGAGCAACTTGCCAACCAGTTCTCTATCGGTTTGGCTCGTATGGCCCGTACCATCCGTGAGCGTATGAACGTTCGCGACAACGAGGTGTTCCAGCCGACGGACCTCATCAACGCCAAGACCATCTCTTCTGTCATCAACTCGTTCTTCGGTACGAATCCGCTGAGCCAGTTTATGGACCAGACCAACCCCCTTGCCGAGGTGACGCACAAGCGCCGTCTCTCCGCACTGGGTCCTGGCGGTCTCTCCCGTGAGCGTGCAGGTTTCGAGGTCCGTGACGTTCACTATACCCACTATGGTCGCCTTTGCCCAATCGAGTCTCCTGAAGGCCCGAACATCGGTCTGATTTCCTCGCTCTGTCTCTATGCCAAGATCAATGACCTGGGCTTCATCGTCACGCCGTATCGCAGCGTTGTCGATATCAAGGTTGATATGGACAACGACCATGTGGTCTATCTCACCGCTGAGGAGGAGGAGGAGAAAATCATCGGTCAGGGCAATGCCCCGCTCAAGGAGGATGGCAGTTTCATCCGCGACTACGTGAAGTGTCGTCAGGATGCCGACTATCCTGTCGTCACGCCTGATCAGGTGTCACTCATGGACGTTGCTCCGCAGCAGATCGCTTCTGTCTCGGCAGGTCTTATCCCCTTCTTGGAGCATGATGACGGTCACCGTGCACTGATGGGATGTAACATGATGCGCCAGGCCGTGCCATTGCTGCACAACGATGCGCCGATTGTCGGTACTGGTCTGGAGAAGCAGGTCTGCGAAGATTCTCGCACGATGATCACCGCTGAGGGCGAGGGTGTCATCGAGTATGTCGATGCCACGACCATTCGTATCCTCTACGACCGCTCCGAGGATGATGAGTTCGTCAGCTTCGAACCGGCACTGAAGGAGTATCGCATTCCGAAGTTCCGCCGCACGAACCAGAACATGGTCATCGACCTTCGTCCTATCTGCAACAAGGGACAGCGCGTGAAGAAGGGAGACATCCTCACCGAGGGCTACGCCACTGAGAATGGTGAGCTCGCATTGGGTCGTAACCTCCTGGTCGCCTACATGCCTTGGAAGGGTTACAACTACGAGGATGCCGTCGTTATCTCAGAGCGTATGGTGCGCGACGACGTGCTCACCTCTGTCCATGTCGATGAGTATTCTCTGGAAGTCCGCGACACGAAGCGCGGTGTGGAGGAGTTTACCAATGATATCCCCAATGTCAGCGAGGAGGCTACCAAGGACCTCGATGAGAACGGAGTGATCCGCGTCGGTGCTCGTGTGGAGCCAGGTGACATCATGATCGGTAAGATCTCCCCGAAGGGTGAGAGCGACCCGTCGCCGGAGGAGAAGTTGCTCCGCGCCATCTTTGGCGACAAGGCCGGTGACGTCAAGGATACCTCATTGAAGGCCAATCCGTCGCTCAGTGGTGTCGTCATCGACAAGAAACTCTTCTCTCGTGCAACTAAGACGACGGAGAGCAAGCGCCTGGATCGCCAGACACTGCTGAAGATCGACGAGGAGTATGAGGCCAAGAACGAGGACCTGAAGGATATTCTCGTGGAGAAGTTGCTGGAGCTGACTGAGGACATGGTGAGCCAGGGCGTGAAGGACTACTCCAATGCCGAGATCATCACCAAGGGCAACAAGTTTACGATGGCTGCGCTGAAGAACCTCGACTATGAGGGCATCCAGAGTAGCGGATGGACGGACGACGAGCACACCAACTCGCTCATCCAGCGCCTCATCATGAACTATATCCGTAAGTACAAGCAACTCGACGCAGAGATGAAGCGTCGCAAGTTTGCTATCACCATTGGTGACGAGCTGCCCTCAGGTGTGCTCCAGACCGCCAAGGTATATATTGCCAAGAAGCGTAAGATCCAGGTCGGTGACAAGCTCGCCGGTCGTCACGGTAATAAGGGTATCGTCTCCAAAGTCGTGCGCATGGAGGACATGCCGTTCCTCGAGGATGGTCGTCCCGTGGACTTGGTGCTCAACCCGATGGGTGTGCCTTCGCGTATGAACCTCGGACAGATCTTCGAGGCTATTCTCGGTGCCGCAGGAAAGCGCCTGGGCGTGAAGTTTGCCACCCCGATCTTCGATGGTGCCAAGCTGGAGGACTTGAAGGAGTGGACCGACAAGGCCGGGCTCCCCAACCTCTGCTCCACCTATATCTACGATGGCGAGACGGGTGAGCGCTTCGACCAGCCGGCCACGGTGGGCATCACTTACTTCTTGAAGCTCGGCCACATGGTCGAGGACAAGATGCACGCCCGCTCCATTGGTCCGTACAGTATGATTACCCAGCAACCGCTCGGTGGTAAGGCTCAATTTGGTGGACAGCGCTTCGGAGAGATGGAGGTCTGGGCCATCGAGGCCTTTGGCGCATCCCATGTGCTGCAAGAGATTCTTACCGTCAAGTCTGATGACGTCGTGGGACGTTCCAAGGCCTATGAGGCCATCGTCAAGGGCGACCCGATGCCTACGCCGGGTATCCCCGAGTCGCTCAACGTCCTGCTCCATGAGCTTCGCGGCCTTGGACTGAGCATCAAACTGGATTAAAGTACACCCCAAATACAGAAAGTAGAACATGGCTTTTAAAAGAGACAATAAAGTTAAGAGTAATTTCTCGAAGATTACCATCGGCCTCGCTTCTCCTGAGGAGATTTTGGAAAACTCCTATGGTGAGGTGACGAAGCCGGAGACCATCAACTACCGTACATATAAGCCCGAGCGCGACGGTCTGTTCTGCGAGCGCATCTTCGGTCCGACGAAGGACTATGAGTGTGCCTGTGGCAAGTACAAGCGTATCCGTTATAAAGGAATCGTCTGCGACCGTTGTGGTGTTGAGGTGACGGAGAAGAAGGTGCGTCGTGAGCGCGCCGGCCATATTGAGTTGGTCGTGCCCGTAGCCCATATTTGGTATTTCCGCAGCCTTCCCAACAAGATCGGTTATCTGTTGGGTCTGCCTACCAAAAAACTGGAGCAGGTCATCTACTACGAGAAGTATATCGTCATCCAGCCGGGTGTGGTCGAGGGTATGAAGGACGCCAACGACGAACCGCTTAACGGTTCCACGAAACTCGACTTGCTCAGCGAGGATGAGTACATCAATATAGTTGACAACAAGTTGCCCGAGACCAATGAGCTCCTGCCCGACGATGACCCCAAGAAGTTTATCGCCAAGATGGGTGCGGAGGCTATCTACGATCTCCTCTGCGAGCTGTCTCGTGAGGATGTTAATGGTGTGACGGGTCTTGACCTCCTTGCTGGTGAGTTGCGTGAGCGTGCTGCCAACGACTCTAGCCAGCAGCGCAAGACGGAGGCCTTGAAGCGTCTGCAGGTTGTCAATGCCTTCAATCAGTCGAAGGGCATCAACCGTCCGGAGTGGATGATCATGAAGATCGTCCCTGTCACGCCTCCTGACCTGCGCCCGCTTGTTCCCCTGGATGGTGGTCGTTTTGCCACTTCCGACCTCAACGACCTCTATCGTCGTGTCATCATCCGCAACAACCGTTTGAAGCGACTGATGGAGATCAAGGCCCCTGAGGTGATCCTCCGCAACGAGAAGCGTATGCTGCAGGAGGCTGTAGATGCCCTGATCGATAACGGACGCCGTGGACGTCCTGTAACAGGCCCTGGAAACAGAGCACTGAAATCCCTTTCCGATATGCTGAAGGGTAAATCCGGACGTTTCCGTCAGAACCTTCTCGGTAAACGAG
>ENA-OPVT01001974-OPVT01001974.1-human-gut-metagenome-genome-assembly--contig:-NODE-1974-length-11762-cov-2.450500_pt1 | contig 11762 bp, 9 predicted proteins | sample MGYA00241499_ERZ501990 | MGnify/ENA primary metagenome ERZ501990 (study PRJEB25962, sample SAMEA2042104) | human gut metagenome | biome: human gut; feature: human-associated habitat; material: faeces...
CTTTTTGCTGCATTGGCGACGATGACGGGAGGCGGTGTCCGTGGTATGGATATTGATATCTCGGGGATCATGAAATCCTATGGAGAGCAGAGCCAGGTCAATGTGCTTTTCGGCGAAGTGCCCGGGGCATTGATAGAAATAAAGGACATCGATTTCGACTACGTGGATGCGGAAATGCTTCTTCAGGATGTGGCTTATTATCCGATAGGCCATCCTGCGGAGAAGGGGCTGAACATAACCGGCAATTCCGCTACGGGCGTTTCGGGTATCTTGAGGGCGCTTCTGGCGCAGCGGGATGCTCCAGAGGGTGAAGACTGACAATAACCAGATAATTATACGTCGGATATGGTAAGTAAGTATGCAAATGTTCCCGGCAAGGGAAACGGGCCCAAGAAGCCGAAGATTTTCGTCTTGGACACCAACATTATTCTTCACGATTATAAGGCGATAAGAAAGTTCCAGGACAATGATATCGTGGTGCCTGTCGCAGTCCTCGAGGAACTCGACAAGTTCAAGAAGGGCACCGATGCGCTCAGCTACAATGCCCGCGGATTCATGCGTGACATTGACAGGCTTACCGAGGGCAGGATGTTCGGGAAAGAGGGCGTTCCGATAGGCAAGGGCTTGGGTGATATCAAGATAGAGCCGAACCATCCGTTCCCGGACAGTCTGAAGGACCTGTTCCACGACGATACACAGGACCACAGGATACTTGCTACTGCCATCTGGGTGCGAGACCACAATCCTGACAGGTTCGTGGCGCTTGTGACCAAGGACATAAACTTGAGGATGAAATCCAAGGCTGTCGGTATGGTGGCGCAGGATTATCTGACTGACAGGGTAGAGGAGGCGAAGGTGGAGACGTCCCAGAAGGAGGTCCATTTTATAGACAATGCTCCGGCAGAGGTGCTTCAGGAACTCGCCTATAGCCAGAACAATGCGGTCGATTGGCGGGCTGTCTGCCATGACCGTCCGTATCCGAACCAGCTTTTCAAGTTCAAGGCCCAGAATGAGGATAACTTGTGCGCGAGATATGATGCGGACATTGACAAGATACTGCTTGTGCGCAAGCGTGAGGCATGCGGAATCAAGCCGAGGAATGATGAACAGAAATTCGCCATCGACGCGTGCCTGAACAAGAAGATCAAACTCGTGTCTCTGACGGGCGGAGCCGGAACGGGAAAGACGCTCCTGGCATTGGCTTCAGCCCTGGAACAGGAAAGGGATTATGACCAGATTATCTTGTCGAGACCGACGGTCATACTCGGCAATCAGGATATTGGTTTCCTCCCAGGAGACCAGAAGAACAAGATGTCGCCGTTCCTGCAGCCGCTTATGGACAACCTGAATGTGATCAAGGCGCAGTACCGCCCGAGCAGTAAGGAATATCAGCGTCTGGAAGCGTTGGTGAAAGACGAGAAACTGCTCATTACGCCTCTTGCCTACATTAGGGGCCGAAGTTTGGGCAATGCGTACTTCATCATTGACGAGGCTCAGAACCTGACTCCGCACGAGATCAAGACGATCATCACCAGGGCGGGAGAAGGGACCAAGATGGTGTTTACAGGAGATATTTTCCAGATTGACCAGCCGTATCTGGACCAGTGGTCCAACGGTCTGACTCATCTTGGAGAGAAGATGACAGGGCAGAAGCTTTTCGAACACGTATTCCTGAACAAGGGTGAGCGGAGCGAGTTGTCTGACCTTGCAGCAAAATTATTGTAGAAGAAAATGCAGAAATTTCTTGAGAACTGGATGCTGCCGTTAGCCATATCTTTAGGCGCGGCAGCATATCTCGTGCTTTACAACGTGCCTTATCTGGCTGAAAACTTCGAGCCCGGCGTGTCGGCTTTTGCGAAGAATGTGCAGCCGGTGCTGATAGCCGTGATGCTTTTCCTGCAGTTCAACAGGATCTCGCCCCACGACCTGCGTTTCAGAAGATGGCATTTCGTGCTGTTGTGTTTTCAGATGCTGATGTTCATTGCGCTGACAGGAGTGGCCATCGCTCTTCCTGACGGCAATGCGAAGGTTCTTGTGGAGAGCGCCATGCTGTGCTTTGTCTGCCCGACGGCCGCGGCTGCCGGTGTGATTACCCATAAGCTTGGCGGAAAGCTCTCGGACACAGTGTCTTATGTCGTGCTGGTAAATGTGGCGGTGTCGGTGGCCATTCCTGTGGTTATACCGATTTTCAATCCGTCATCGGGAGTGTCCTTCATGAGCGGCCTGGTAGCCATCTCGCTGAAGATTTTCCCGTTGCTGGTGCTGCCTCTTCTGCTGGCGTGGCTCGTGCGATATACTGCCGGGAGGCTCCAGAGGTGGCTGATGCGTTATACCGGATGGGCTTTCTATGTATGGGGCATATCATTGACCTTGGCCATCTTCCTGGCGACAAGAGCCTTGGTGCTGAGCCATATCTCGTTCTGGATAGTGGTGCTGATAGGCGTGATTTCGCTTGTTTGTACGCTGGTGCAGTTCTATGTGGGCAGGGCTGCCGGAGCATTGTCCCGTAAACGGCACCCTGACTGCGCGGATGTGGATATCCTTACGGCAGGTCAGGCGCTCGGTCAGAAAAATACCGGATTTCTTATCTGGCTCGGATATTCATATTTTACGCCTGTAACTTCCGTGGCAGGCGGATTGTACAGTATATGGCAGAATATCATAAATTCCATGGAACTCTATGGAAAGAACCATAGAAAATGACTATATTTGCAGTCTCTATGGATTTAGGTGAAAATTTCAAAAACCAATTTACAATATGATCGAAAACAAGAAAAGGGTTTATCGTTTCGGAGGCAAGACAGCCGAGGGAAACGGAACCATGCGTGAGCTCCTTGGCGGTAAGGGCGCGAACCTCGCCGAGATGAGCCTTCTCGGAATGCCTGTTCCTGCAGGATTTACCATTACGACTGAGTGCTGTGCCGAGTATTATTCTCTCGGCGGAGGTTATTCTGATGACCTCAAGAAAGAGGTTGCAGAGGCACTCGAGGCTACAGAGAAACTCATGGGCAAGAAATTCGGCGATCCTAACGATCCGCTTCTCGTAAGCTGCCGTTCAGGTGCAAGAAGTTCAATGCCAGGTATGATGGATACCATCCTGAATATCGGTCTCTGCTCTGAGACTCTTCCGGGAATGATCAAGAAGACAGGCAATCCGCGTTTCGTATATGATGCATACCGTCGTCTGATCATGATGTATTCTGACGTCGTTATGGAGAAGGCTGAGGGCATCGAGCAGGAGGACGGCAAGGGTATCCGCCAGCAGCTCGACAGGATGATGTCTGAGTTGAAAGAGGCAAAGGGCTACAAGTCAGATACTGACATTACAGCAGAAGAGCTCAAGGAACTTTGCGACAAATTCAAGGTCAAGGTCAAGGAAGTTCTCGGCGTAGAATTCCCTGATACCGCAAAGGCTCAGCTTTGGGGCTCAATCGGTGGCGTGTTCAAGTCATGGAACGGAAAACGTGCCATCACATACAGAAAAATCGAGAAAATTCCAGATGATTGGGGCACGGCAGTGAACGTACAGTCAATGGTATTCGGAAACATGGGCAACACATCCGCTACAGGTGTGGCTTTCTCACGTAACCCTGCCAACGGTGACAACAAGTTCTACGGTGAGTGGCTTATCAATGCACAGGGTGAGGATGTCGTTGCAGGTATCCGTACACCTAACCCGCTGAACGAGGCTACCAAGACTGAGAAGAACAAGGATCTCCAGTCTCTCGAAAAGGCTATGCCTGAGGTATATAAAGAGCTCGACGCCATCAGGACCAGACTCGAGGAGCACTTCCACGATATGCAGGACATCGAGTTCACTATCCAGGAAGGCCACCTCTGGATGCTCCAGTGCCGTATCGGCAAGAGAACAGGTCTCGCTGCGCTTCAGATGGCTATCGATATGCTCGAAGAGGGCATGATCGACGAGAAGACCGCTGTAATGCGTGTTTCTCCTGCACAGCTCGACGAGATTCTTCACCCTATCCTCGACCCTGCTTCCGAGAAGAAGGCTCAGGTTATGGCCCAGGGTCTTCCTGCATCACCAGGTGGAGCGGTCGGAACACTCGTGTTCACCCCTGAGGATGCTGTCAATGCTGCTGCAGACGGCAAGAAAGTCATTCTCGTCCGCGAAGAGACCTCACCTGAGGATATTGAAGGTATGAGGGCTGCCGCAGGTATTCTTACAGTACGTGGAGGTATGACTTCACACGCTGCGCTGGTTGCCCGCGGATGGGGCAAGTGCTGTATCGTAGGTTGCGATGCAATGCACATTGACCTCGAGAAGAAGACTGTCACTTTCGCAGGTCACGACAACAAGTTCAAGGAAGGCGACTGGTTCAGTCTCAATGGTACGAAGGGTCTTGTCTATAATGCTCAGATCGAGACTATGGACGCTTCAGAGAACCCGCTGTTCGTGAAGTTCATGACTCTCGCTGACAAGTTCCGCAAGCTCGGTATCCGTACCAATGCAGATACACCGGAAGATGCTTCCAAGGCACTTTCATTCGGTGCTGAAGGTATCGGCCTGTTCCGTCTCGAGCACATGTTCTACGGAAGAAATTCAGAGACTCCTCTCGCAAAACTCCGCAAGATGATTCTCTGTGATACAGATGAAGAAAGAAAAGAGGCTCTTACAGAGCTCGAGCCGTTTATCAAGGCTTCAGTGAAGAGCACTCTCAGAATAATGGACGGCAAGCCGGTCGTATTCCGTCTCCTCGACCCGCCTCTCCACGAGTTCGTTCCACGTACTGAAGAGAAGAAAGAGGAACTCGCAAAGGAACTTGGCGTAACTGTTGCGGAAATCGAGAAGAGAGGCGAGTCTCTCCACGAGGTCAACCCTATGATGGGTCACCGCGGAGTACGTCTCCACGTGTCATTCCCTCTTATCGCCGAGGTTGAATACAGGGCTATCTTCACAGCTACTGCTGAACTTCAGAAAGAAGGCCTGCACCCTAAGCCGGAGATTATGATTCCTGTTACCATTTCAGCTCGTGAGCTCAGCTTCCAGAAAGCTATCTGCGACAGAGTGAAAGCTGAAGTCGAGGGCAAATACAGCCAGACGATCACATACCAGTTCGGTACAATGATCGAGATTCCTCGTGCTGCTCTTACCGGTGACAGAATGGCCCGCACAGCCGAGTTCTTCTCATTCGGTACCAATGACCTTACCCAGATGACCTTCGGATTCTCACGTGACGACGTAGGAACATTCATGGGTGAATATCTCGGAAACAAGATTTTGGACGCTGATCCGTTCAAGACCATTGACACGAAGGGTGTCGGCAAGCTCGTCGAGTACGGTATCCAGTCCGGCCGCTCGAAGAGACCTGAACTCAAGTGCGGTGTCTGCGGAGAGCACGGTGGAGATCCTGATTCAATCAAGTTCTTCAACAGAATCGGAATCGACTACGTTTCCTGCTCACCGTTCCGTGTGCCTATCGCACGTCTTGCTGCGGCGCAGGCAGCCATTGCACAGAGCAAGTAATACTGAATCTGTTCCGGCTTCCTGAAAAGGAAACGGAACAGATTTTTCAAATTATAAAATTATGGTAAAAATCAATGTTGGAGGATGTTCCTCCTTTGTTAAAGATTCTGAGTACAAGGAATATCTTGAAAAGGCATTCGCTGCTTACGACGTTCTCGAAAGTGAAAGCGGAGCCGGAAACGATTTCCTCGGATGGAAGCATCTTCCGTCACAGACTCCTGAGTCTCTGGTCAAAGCTTGCGAAGACGTACGTGACGACTGGAAAAACAGAAATGTTGATCTCGTGGTAGTTATCGGTATCGGTGGCTCTTACCTTGGCGCAAAATGCGCTATCGAGGCTCTTTCCCACAGTTTTGCGAGAGAGATGAGGCAGTCCGGTGCTCCTGAGGTCGTTTTTGCCGGCAATAACCTCTCTGAGGAGTATGTAAGCGAACTTATCGACTTGATGAAGGTAAGAAACGTGGCATGCGTGGTGATTTCCAAATCAGGTACCACTACCGAGCCTGCCGTAGCCTTCAGAATTGTGAAACAGCATCTTGAGGAGACCTATGGTCAGAAAGAGGCTGCTGCACGTATCGTAGCTGTTACTGATGCCCACAAGGGAGCGCTCAAGACTCTCTCCACACAGGAAGGCTACAGGACATTTGTCGTTCCTGACAATGTAGGAGGCCGTTTCTCCGTGCTTACTCCGGTAGGTCTTCTGCCGATCGTTCTTGCAGGTTTCGATATCCGTGCCCTGCTCGAAGGCGCCAAGGAAGAGGAGATGGCTCTTGCTGAGAAATCAGAAAAGAATGCGGCTGTAGAATATGCAGCAATGCGTAATCTTCTTCACTCTGTCTATGGCAAGAGTGTTGAGGTCCTGGTTTCTTTCACTCCTAAGTTCCAGTATCTCGGCGAGTGGTGGAAACAGCTTTACGGTGAGTCTGAGGGTAAGGACAAGAAAGGTATCTATCCTGCTTCAGTGGTCTATACTACCGATCTTCACTCACTCGGCCAGTTCGTCCAGGACGGCGCAAGGATTATGTACGAGACTGTGGTCACAGTGGAAAACAGCAACCGCAGCGTAGTCATCGGCAGCGATCCTCAGAATCTCGACCAGCTGAATTACCTTGCAGGCCAGCACGTTGAGCACTGCAATGCTATGGCACAGCTCGGAACCAAGCTTGCCCACATCGACGGCGGCGTTCCTCAGATGGAAGTCTCTATCGAACGTATCAATGAAAAGACTCTCGGAGCTCTCTTCTATTTCTTCGAATTTGCCTGTGGCGTCAGCGCTTACATCCTCGGAGTCAATCCGTTCAATCAGCCTGGTGTCGAGGCATACAAGAAGAATATGTTCGCATTGCTCGAGAAACCTGGTTTTGAAGAGCAGACCAAGGCCATCAAGGCACGTCTCTCCGAATAATCACGCAGCGGTCAATACCGCTCCATACTATAAAAGGCTGGCTCATTTTCAGAGTCAGCCTTTTATAGTATTTGTAAGTCAGGGTCGGATTACCTTGCCTGACGTACTTTGTCTGAGGATGATTGACGGAAGCTGTGAGATGCGGCATTGAACCGTCCGGTCTTGATCTTGAGGACTTTGGCCCTGGACGCTGCGCTTATTCCTGTAGCCTGGCCTGCGACTGTTGCGGAAGTCCTTGTCATGGTCAGAGGGAATACCGGGACGTCGTCGTGCTTGGAATAGATGCCCAGGTCATTCTCGTCGAGCGGATAGGCGAAATACTGCATTGACGTAAGCACCGTCTTGTAGGTCCTGTTGTTGTGCTCGAAGTTGAAGTTCAGACCTTCCACCTTGGCATTTGTGCCATCACCGCTCAGTTTGGTGCTCTCAGCTATGATGATGTTGTCAGTGACTACATGCTCTCCTACTTCGATGTCGTTGAAGTTCATTGACCCGTCATAGTGGAAATTGCCGTAGAAGCACAGGTCATACTCCTTGCCGTCGATTTTCTCGGTCTCGAGATATAAACTCTTGAACAGCAGCGTCTTGGTGAACCTGTCGTACTGCGCCTCCAAGATATAGTCGGACATGTCGGTGTCATCTGCATTGATTTTTCCCGCTTCCCATCCGGTGATGTTCACCAGATAATTCGCATCCGAAGAGGTGATCTTCAAGTCGTATGATATCTCTTTCGAAGGGTCGGACTTGCTGGCTCCCGTTATTTTCCAGTCGCCCAGCCATTTGGTGAAATCCGCCTCAGGAGCATCTTCTTCCAGGGTGAACTCCAATATGGCATAGTCTCCTGTCGGTTTGTTGTCGGAAGTCATGCCGAAGGCTACCGCAATCCACTTTCCGGAACGCATCCTGTCGAACTGTATGTAGTTTGTTCCCTTGTACAGCTCGCCGTTATAGAAGTTCGGCTCGTCCTTTATATATTCCACTACATCGCTTTTGTACCACAGTTCGAAATTGTCTGCTGTAAGCACGTCAAGCCAGTATGTCTCCTGGTCCAGACTTCTTACCGTGATGACATCAACATCGGCCCTGAACCCGTTCTCGTCAGTGATGACTTCCCGATTGTGGGAGAGAGTCCAGTCCGGATTGACCTGAAATGTGGTCTCCTGTTTCGGTGGCTGCTGAGGATTGGGCTCCGGTCTTCTTCCGGTTCCTTCATCGCTGCAGCCTGCCAGTGTCAATGCGATGACAATCAATGCATTGACGAAATTCATCGTTCTTTTCATCGTCAAGTAGTTCTTTTATTCTCGAAGCAAGGTCTGCTGCAAATATCGTACTTGAAAAATAGTTGCGACTTAAATCGAGAAGTTGTGGTAATGCGGTCCGAATCTCTCGAATGCAGCTCTGTCGAGGTCGTTCCTGTCGTCAGGATGGGCAATGCTGATGAGCAGTTTGGCCCTTTCCTGGAGAGATTTTCCGTACAGATCGACTGCACCGTATTCGGTCACTATCCAGTGTGCATCCGCCCTCGGGGTTACCACACCTGCGCCAGGGTTCAGAACAGGGACGATCTTGGTCTGCCCCTTCTTGGTCCTGGAAGCGAATGCAGTAACGGATTTTCCGCCTTCTGACATTGTCGCGCCTCTTACGAAATCCACCTGTCCGCCTGTGCCTGAGAATATCCTGGTGCCTATGGAGTCCGCGCTGATCTGACCGGTAAGGTCCACCTCCGTAGCGGAATTGATGGCCATCATTTCAGGGTTCTGCGAGATGATCCACGGGTCATTGGTGTATTTGATGTCCTTCATCAGGACGTCAGGATTATGGTCAATGAATTTGTACACTTCTTCCGAACCGAGCAGGAACGAAGCCACTACCTTTCCCGTGTCGATCTTCTTGTGCATTCCATTGATTACGCCTTTCTTTATAAGGTTCAGGATGCCGTCGGCGAACATTTCCGTATGCAGGCCGAGGTTCTTGTGGTCGGTCAATGCTGCGGCCAATGCATTAGGCAATGCTCCGATGCCCATCTGGAGGCACGCTCCGTCAGGAACGAGTTCCGCACAGTTTTTTCCGATGAGTTTCTCGGTCTCGTCCGGCTCAGCGAATGCTTTGGTTACCAGAGGAGTATTGTCTTTTACGAGATAGTCTATCAGTCCCGGTGACACGAGATCGCCGTATGCATAAGGAACATTTTCATTGACAACAGCTATTACTGTGCCTGCGCTTTCAACAGCTGCGAGAGAGCAGTCCACTGATGTGCCTAACGAGAACATTCCGTTTTCGTCCGGCAGCGAGACCTGCACCATCGCCACGTCGCATCTGAGTGCGCCGCTTCTATAGAGTTTCTGTGATTCTCCCAAATGTACCGGAAGATAGTCCGCGTAACCTGCATTGACATTGGCCCTTACATTTGGTCCGAGGAAAAATCCCTGGTCGAAGAAGATTCCATCGTAGCGCGGTTCTGAATATGGAGCCGGTCCTTCTGTGTGGAAATGATGGAAATGAAGGTCTCTCACTTCGCCGTTGTCCGCCCTTCTGCACAATGCCTGGATAAGTACGTGCGGTACGCTGGCTACACTGCTCAGGTGTATGTGGTCACCTGTCTTGACTGCTTTTACAGCTTCGTCAGCCGTAACATAAATCGGGTGTTTCATAGTATTGCTGCTATATGTGTTAATACGTTACAATAATCACAAAGTTAAGCCTTTTTTCTGAAAATTTCGTATTTTTGTTGTCCTTACTGATAACAATATGAAACATACTGAAGAAGAGAAACTTGCTGCGTTCGGCCAGGTGCTGGACGTGATGGACAAACTCAGGGCAGGCTGTCCCTGGAATGCTGCACAGACTTGGGATACTCTGCGTCCGATGACTGTGGAGGAGGTCTATGAACTGAGCGATGCCGTGATGAAGAAGTCCGGCAAGGATGTTGAGAAGGAACTCGGAGACCTTCTGCTTCATATTGTTTTCTATGCCAAGGTGGCTGAAGAGCAGGGCGAATTCGATATCGTCGATGTCTGCAGGCTGCTCTGCGAAAAGATGATTTTCCGCCATCCTCATGTCTTTTCTGACAAGAAAGCTTCTGATGCTGAGCAGGTTTCGGAGAACTGGGAGCTTATGAAGATGAAGGAGAATGGTGGAAACAAACGTGTCCTTTCCGGTGTTCCCGATTCGATGCCTCCTATTCTTAAGGCTTATTCGATGCAGGACAAGGCGAGGGGAGTCGGTTTCGACTGGGAATGTCCTGCGCAGGTATGGGACAAGGTCAAGGAGGAGCAGGGAGAGTTCCAGGCTGAGCTCGAGGCTATGGCCAGCGAGGAAGGCGAACTGGACAAGGCCCCGGCCGGCTACACGATGACCCCGGTTCCCGGTTCCGCGAGGGACCGCGCCGAGGAGGAGCTGGGTGATTTTCTCTTCGCTACTGTCAATGCTGCAAGGCTTTACGGTCTTAATCCGGATACGGCGCTGAACCGTGCCTGCGACAAGTTCCGCCGCCGTTTCACCTATCTCGAAGAGCACACCCTCCGCCAAGGCCGTTCACTAAAAGAAATGACCCTGTCCGAAATGGATGCCATCTGGGACAAGGCCAAAGAAGAAGGTCTGTAAACTTCTGAATATGCTGGGCTAAAACCCGCCATTAAGAAAGGCGCGGGTTTGTACGTAACTCGGCTCGTAGTAAGCTCCGGTGTTGTAATTGTCAATGACTTCGCAGACAGGGGAGTTGTAAACACGCAGCATTTCCTCAGGCAGATTGTCGTCGGTCAATAATGATTGGACCAGTCTTGCATACACTTTTCCCATTTGCGTAGGCGATGGAACCTTATCGGTAAAGCGAGGCGAAATCTGTGTGACATCAAAACTTCCTGCTTCGAGTTTGTAATTGTCGATCCATTCCGCTTCTACCTGCTCCGGATTGAGACAATGACTGGTTTCCGCTATAGACAACTCGTGCAGCAAGCCATCTGTCCCAAGGTGTTCAACCACATATTTGTTGCGCTGATGAATCTTTCTGGCAACTCGCTCTATCATATAGCAGACGAAATACAAGTCATTGAAAGAAATCTGTTCATCAGGAAAGTACTTGTTGCTCATAACTGATAGTAAGATTTGAAATTGAGCGTCTTAAGTGCTCTGTCGGTACAAAAAAGTATCTGGTGGGTAGGATGCTTGAATTTGGCCAATGCCCAAAAAGCTTCTCTGCTACAAAATCCAGCCATTCATCTGTCATCTCGGGAAATACTTTGACTGAAAGATCGGAGTCCGGTGTATATTCATAGACGCACACGATATGAGGATTCCGTTTGGAAATCGCCCATCTTTGAGCCTGCCGTTCGAAACGAGTGCAATAGAATCCGAAACCGAAATCTTTATTATAACCGAAGACTCGTATTTCTGGATTCTTCACTACGGTATTAGTGCCGTGGTATAAAGTAACTGATGATTCAGATTCCATAATTTTCTTCTCTACGACTAAATAGTCCTTCTTTACGCTTACTAATTTACGACTAAAATCTGAAAAATCAACTCGTCCGTAAACGTAGAGTTCGCCTATGATCCTAAAGACTTTGTCAATGGGCAAGCCGCCCGTCTATTGTGTTCAGAAGAGTTGCCGCAACGAAGACGGTAAGCCGTCCACAAGTACGTAGCGTGCCTCGGCACTCTTGAGGACCTGTAGAACTGCTTCGGGGGAGAAGATCCAGTCCGTGAGCGCTCTTTCATCACGTTTCAGCCGGCTTCAGAACCGATACACAGATAGTGAAAAAGAAGGCCTTGAAGAGCATCATAGCCTCCATCAAGACTTCAAAGTAAGAAAAGGACAATGACGAGTCGTAGCCAGACAGGCGGTCAGTCGCGGCGGACGTGGCCACCCCACGG
>ENA-OPVT01001977-OPVT01001977.1-human-gut-metagenome-genome-assembly--contig:-NODE-1977-length-11750-cov-2.273450_pt1 | contig 11750 bp, 6 predicted proteins | sample MGYA00241499_ERZ501990 | MGnify/ENA primary metagenome ERZ501990 (study PRJEB25962, sample SAMEA2042104) | human gut metagenome | biome: human gut; feature: human-associated habitat; material: faeces...
CCCGTGGGTTATACCCTAAGAGCAAACCACCCTTTTTAAGGGTGGTTTTGATTTGGAGCGCCTCCGCATACGGAAACTGCGTCCCGGATTTGGCGCTCAGAATGGGATGCGCTTTCCTTTTGAGCCTCTAGCGGAAAGCGTGTCCCGGAATTTGGCTCCAGAGTGGGATGCACTTTCCGGTTGGAGCTTCAAACGGAAAGTGCATCCCGGAATCCGCGCCTGGAATGGGACGCACTTTCCGGAACAGCCCTCAACCGGAAACTGCGTCCCAGAATTTCGCTTCAGAGTGGGATGACGTTTCCGGCTGAACCCTCTGGCGGAAAGTTCATCCCAGAATTGACGCTCGGAGTGGGACACAGTTTCCGGATGGAACCTCAGCGGAAATTGCGTCCCAGTTTGAGCGTCTATTCCGGGATGCAGTTTCCGCTGGGCGCTTCAGCCGGAAAGCGTGTCCCGTTCTGGGCCTTGATTCCGGGACACGGTTTCCGCTAGGTATGCCATATGGAAGGCGCATCCCATTCTGAGCACTCAATCTGAGATATGGTTTCCGCGGTGCCGCCAACTGGAAAGTGTGCCCCAGTTTGATGGGCAGGCGGGCATAAGCTCAACAACTCCTACAGGTCCACCTCGTTGAGCCATGTCGGCAGCGCGGTCTGCCGGATGCCTGCCGTCTGCAGCTTTTTGGCGAGCACTCCTGCCGAGCGGACCTCGCTGATGGTAAAGCGCAGCAGAGGGTGACCGTAGAGCGATAGATGCGCCTCGCGCTGTCGTTCGGCAACGAGCGCCTCGGCGGTGGTGCGTCCGGCCAGCATGGTCTGGTCGGTATATTTGATGAGCCCGTCGAGCTCGCCCAGCGTGAGTTCCCGCGCCTGGCGCTTCCAGGTAAAGTCCGTTCGTATGGGCTTGGCCGAATTGAAGGGGTCCGTCAGCTCGTATTGAAGCCAATCGGGCGCAAAGCCCGTCTCGATCATGATGGCTCGGGCGACCGATTCCCCGCCGCTCTCGGCGCGGGCGTCGGCATATCGAAGTGTCGTGAGGGCGGTGCGAATCGTGCGACCATTGCGGGCGGTCGCTCGTTGCTCGACGGCCTCCATCAGCTGTTCCCGCGCAAGGCCGAGCTTTAAGATCGCCGAATCGGCAATGGGCATGCCGTCGGCAAAACCAGTTTGCAGCAGGCAATCTGTGGCCGTTTGGATGGGCGGCGTTACCGATATGCCGGCTCTGCGTATTGCTCCGGCCGGCTCAATCTGGTGTCGCTGAATATGTGCGCCCGGACGAGCCGACGGCTTTGTCGAGCTGCAAACATGCACGACGTTCAGGTGTCGCCACGAGACCTCGAGCCCCAGCAGGCAAGCTGCCGAAAACGAGCAGAACGTCCAATCGGGATGGATGATCGCAAGGGCGCGGAGGATCTCGCAATGGCGTTGCGCTCGGTTGAGTTCATCCCAGTGCGTTTTTCGCGCAAACAACCCCGGCATGGGCGAGACAACCGTGCCGCCGGTGCGCCGAAGGAGCGCTTTTCGGATCGCCGTGCTCGGGGGAATCAGACAGCGCCCCTCTTGTTCGGCTTGAGTGAGCAGTTGGTCGATGAGCTGGTCGTTGCAATGGGTCATGAGCTACCGCCTCCTTTTGGGTAGCAAAAACGTATCAGTTGGAACTTGCCGCTCAGCTGACCAAAAGCTGACCAAAATCTAACCATGCAGGTAGATGACCTGCTTTTGGCGACATATTTCTTGTTTGAATCGGTGGGCGGTAATTGGCGACCGTGAACGGTAACTGGATATGAAGTCTTGGTAAGTTTCGGGACGTGTACTTTTTGAAAAAGAGCATTCTATCTGCTGTTTTGTGTTTCTGGATCGCATATTTGAAGGCATGTGATAAGGGCGGCGGACTGTCGCCTTGTATCTGCGGAAACTGTGACCCGGAATTGCCACTCGGAATGGGACGCGCTTTCCGGACAGCCCTCAACCGGAAACCGCATCCCAGATTTCGGCTCCAAACCGGGATGCGCTTTCCCGGCGGCGTTTCTGGCGGAAATTGCGCCCCGGAATGAGCACTCAGAGTGGGACATGCTTTCCTAACGAGGCCGCATGCGGAAACTACGTCCCGGATTCGACGCTCAGAATGGGATGCATTTTCCGGTAGAAGCTTCAGCGGAAAGTGCATCCCAGAATTCAGGCTCAGAACGGGACACGCTTTCCGAATGGGATGCTTGGCGGAAACTACGGCCCAGTTTTTGGCTCCAGAACGGGATACATTTTCCGGAACGGTCCACGTGCGGTGGCGTGCCGCCCCTTCTGCGTGCGCGATTGTCGAATTACGTTATAGCTAGCTATATTATAGGAAGGTATAATATAGCTAGCTATAACGTAAAGGAAGGATAGCCCCATGTTTATCGGAAGAACAGCGGAAATGTCCGAGCTCAATCGACTGTATGGCACGGGCTCCTTTGAGATGCCTGTGATTTACGGCCGCCGTCGCGTGGGCAAAACGCGCCTTATCACAGAGTTCATCCAAGGCAAGAAGGCTATTTACTTTCAAGCTCGTCGCACCAATGCAGAGGCAAACCTGCACGGCTTTAGCCAGGCGATACTTGCAGGCTCGGTTGGTACTGCAGGCGTGTCGTTTCGCAGTTTTGACGAAGCATTCGATGCGTTGGCCACCATGGCTCGCACGGAACGTTTGATTGTCGTGATTGACGAGTATCCCTATCTCGCCCAATCGAATCCCGAGATCAGCTCGTTGCTGCAAGACAAGATCGATCACTTGTACAAAGAGACCAAGCTCATGCTTATCCTGTGCGGGTCGTCGCTTTCGTTTATGGAGGAACAGGTGCTGGGCTACGAGAGTCCGCTATACGGTAGGCGTACGGCCCAGTTTAAGATCATGCCGCTCGATTTTACGACGACCCTCGGCCTGTGGCAGAGCATGGGTCGCGAAGACGCTGCGGTTTGCTATGGCATGACGGGTGGCATTCCTGCATATATCGAGAAAGTTGATCCTGTCGCACCGCTCAAGGACAACATCAAACGTCTTTTTCTTACTCCTACGGGCTATCTCTTTGAGGAGCCGAGCAACCTGCTATTGCAAGAGTGCCGCAATCCCGAGCAATATGATGCGATCGTGCAAGCAATTGCCCAGGGACGCTCGAGGATCTCGGAGATTGCGAGCTCTACGGGAATCCCTGCGAGCAACGTAAAGAGCTATGTGGATAAGCTGGCGTCACTTGGAATTGTCGAGCGCGAGCTGCCCCTAAACGAGACGAGCAATAAGCGAGCCGTGTATCTGCTGAGCGACCAGATGTTTAGGTTCTGGTACAAGTTTGTTCCGCAGAACATCGGGCTGATTCAAAACGATATGGCCGAGATGGCGTATAAGCGCATTGAGCCGCACGTATCGGATTACATGGGTACGGTCTTTGAGCTTATATGCAGACAATACGTGTACGAACTTGCGCGGGCGGGGCAGCTCGATGTGGTTCCGGCAAGCGTTGGGCGCTGGTGGGGGACGGATAATCGCACACATACGCAGGAAGAAATCGACTTGATTGTTGACGATGGCGAGGGCGCCGCGCTGTTTGCGGAGTGCAAATGGCGCAATGAACCGACGGGTGAAGACGTGCTGCAAAAGCTCGTGCACCGAAGCGAGCTCTTTAGACGGCAACGAAAAAGCTATGCACTTTTCTCAAAAAGCGGCTTTACGCAGGGATGTCGGGATGCCGCGGAGAGTAGGGGAGACGTCAAGCTGATCTCGTTTGCCGAGATGTGAGGGCCCGTCCTGTGTTTGTGTCCGCACGAGCGCCTATTCTTACGGCAATATAGCCGCCTATGTAGCTATGTAGCAGGCGGCAGGCAACGGAGAAAGGCCCTAACCGTGTCAGCTGAAAAGACGCCGGGTATCTCGGCTATCGATACGACGAACTTTGCGCGCCAGATTGTGCTGGACTTTGAGTTTGCGCCGGTGCCAAGGCAGCGCCAGCGCCGTGGACTGCGCAACGAGATTATCGAGGTCGGCGCTGTCAAGCTCGACTATCACGGCAACGTTATGGGCGAGTTCTCGCAGTTTGTGCAGACGGAATTTACCGAAGGCGTTGCGTTTCCCGTACGCGAGCTTACGGGGATATCGGCCGTGGACACCGCGATGGCCGATCCGCTCTACATGGTGATCAAAAGGCTCAGCGATTGGATCGGCCGCTACTCCGCCCAGATAGTTTGCTGGAGCGGGACGGATCGCCGACAGCTTTTGACCGAGTGCCAGGCAAAGCACATCGACCTTTCCGCATTTCCTACGGATTGGGCCGACCTGCAGGCGTTTTACACCTCGATCATGAACGTGGGCAGCCACGGGCGCGTCTCTTTGAGTGACGCGGCGACGTGGTTTGGCATCGAGTTCGACGAGTCGACGGGCCACGCCCACAGCGCCCTGGCCGATGCACGCGTAACCGCCAAGTTGCTCAAGCAGGCGATGGACGGGGAGTACCGCGTGAGTCCGCGCGCCCAGGAAGTCCGCCAACGGTGGGGGATGGGCGAGCGAGCCCAGACGCGCCTTTCCAAGAAGTGCCCCGAACTGGGTGACCTGCTGCTGAAGCTGAAGGCGGAGGGGAGGTAGGGGGCGCCCTCCGCCATGCTGGTGCGGCGCCTTACTGCGGTTCCTGATGTTGGCAGGTGGCTGCCGCAGTGGCCTATCACGATTAACTGTGCCTCGTCATCAAAACAAAAGTGCAGACGGAATGGGTCGCGGCGGTTGCGACCGTTGCCCTTAATGTGCGGCAAGATGCAAACCTGCTTACCGTTGTAAGTGCGTTGGCGGAGCCGCATGAGCTCGGTGTCGTTTTTAGTCAGCTTGGTCTCGGTCGGCGCGGCGTCAAACGAGGTCTGATTTTTAAACTCGCTATAGAGGTCTCCGGTCGTCGGGCGCTCCCCAAACTTGAGTTGCCACATAACGGTCGCTACGGATTTAAGGATCTGCCATTCCTCATCAAGATCGGCAAAATCATAGCGGCGTGCCGAGTCGTATGCCTCGGGCAAAACGCAAATGCGCGAGGGCCAGAGGTTCGCAGCAAACTTAAGCTCGTCCTCAAGGGTGCGCGGAAATGCCTCGAGCCCCTCGACAAAACACGCTTCTGCTCTGAGTTCGGTTACCTGCTTTTCCGAGCGGTCGGCTCGCTCCAGCGCCTCTTGGAGTCGATACTTTAAGTTGGCGATCGTGTTCTCGGATTCATCCAACTCGAGCAGGCTGTTTTCCAGTTGCTCAATACGCTGCTCATACGCGGCGTTGCTGTCGGCGTAATCGTTTGCCAGCCCCTCCCAGAGCTGCCTGTCTGCAGTCTCTTTTGATAGCAGCTCTTTAAGGTTGTCCATGGCCTCTTGGCTGTACAAAGCGGCAAGCGCTTCGGTGCGTTTTGCCTCGGCTACGGTTTCATTCTCTGCATGGCGTTTCATCTCTGCCATGCGGCTGCGTAGCGCCCCAATTGATTGACGTGATTTGTACCAGGCAATATCGCTCGTGTCCACAATATCGCCCCTGCCGCGCAAGAACGAGCGTCCCAGGCTCCGGTTAAGTATCGTGGATGTCTTGTTGCCGTACTCGTTCAGCCTATCGCGCCTGATGCAGAGGTGTCGACGTGCGTCTTCTTCGTCAGACAGATTGATGTTCGGTTGGTATATACGAAGTGATGACTTGGGGCAGTTGTATCGATAGGCAGGTGTATCGTAGAGAAAAAGATTAAACAGCTTTGATTTGAGCCGACCATCGGATTCGTCGGCGGCGAACACGTTGGCTAGGCCCATAAGGTTATTGGCAAGCTTGCCGGGATCTTTGACGGGATATCGTCCGGCATCATCGCTGGTTATTAGAATCAGAGGGAGCTCGCGCTGACCGCTCAGAAGGTTGTCGGAGAACTCGGCGTCAAAGTTCCCAAACGTCAGGCGCGTGCACGATGTGTTGACGACTGTCTCCCCAACGCATGCCCGATGATTGGGAAGCGAAAACAGAACCTTTGCGATGCGGGGAATATTGAGGTCCGGTTCTGGCAGTGGCCAGCCCACATAATCGGGCTGGGTCGCGTAGGTGACTTTGATATTGACAAGGCAGGAGTTGTCATCGGCCGTCTCAAGGCCAATGCAAGTGTGCCAGTGACGATACGAATAATGACTGTCGGGCTCGTCATATTCAAAGGCCCAAGCGACGGGAATCTTGCCTCGTTTGTCGTCAAAGGCAGCACGAGTGCAAATGCTCACACGGCTGCCCGTAGTCATGCCTCCAGAATAGCCAATGGGATAGCTCAGGTTTCCAAATACAAAGTCGGAGGCAACGTTTTTATTGCTTGATAAAAACTCAAAGGCACTCTGCTCATGGCGCTTGCGCTTCTCTTTGTCGCGCACCCAGGTGTAGATCTGACGATATGCATCGACGATTGAGGGTGTGGTGGTCGAATAGGGCGAAAGCCTGAACTTTGCTCGGTAATGAATCTGTTCGTTTTCGGACCGCATGTTAGCCTCGCTTGCCTGGTGGCGTAATTGACCTGTGATGCTCAAGTGTAGGCGTTTGAGTAAAGGACATGCATCGAACAACGGGCGTTAGGTGCCAAAGCGTCTGTAAGCGTGCTAAATAGCATCGGCGACGCAGGGTGATCACAAGGCATTCACGCTATTCGCAGCATTGTTGAGCAACAAACCGCGCGAGGTAAAAACGATTCCTTTTGCAGAAAACCCCATGACACGGCAAGCTGATTGAAAGACAATAGATAAAGCTGTAACAAGGGTGATTTATCGTTCACCCCGGTATCAATAAAACCCAGGAGATTTTTCGTGGCCATTCAGACGAAAACTCTTCGGGGGGGGGTGCTCGCCAGCGAGTGTCTTCCTTCGATAGACAATCCTAGCGTTATCTTGCGACACGCATTTTCGCTTCTCGTAAAGCGGGGCGCGTGATGGCAAAGCTAGCAGAGATAACGCCCGGTACGCGCGTTCGCGGTATCGCGGGGGATTCGCCCGTGACTATCAAGGCTGTCGAATGGCATGGCGATTCCATCTTAAACGTAACCTACAAGACGGACCAGGGCGCACTGGGTGACCAACTTCTCTTCGATACAGACGAGGATAAATACATCATCGAAAAGTCCAGCGCCTGGGCGTTCGATGCCGACCCCGATGACCTGCGACTCGTGTCCGAGGCATATCGCATAGGTTTGGCTCATCTGTTCGATCCCTATCTGGCTATTCGTACGTCGTCTATCGAGCCGCTGCCGCACCAGATTTCGGCCGTCTACAAGGAAATGCTGCCGCGCTTGCCGCTGCGTTATGTGCTGGCGGACGACCCCGGTGCAGGCAAGACCATCATGACGGGCCTCCTAATAAAAGAAATGATTGCTCGCGGCGATCTTAGGCGTTGCCTTATCGTGGCTCCCGGTAATCTTGTGGAACAGTGGCAAGACGAGCTGTGGCAAAAGTTTGGGCTCAAATTCCGCTTGCTTACAAACGATGTGCTGGAGTCTTCTGCTACCGGGAATCCCTTCGACGAGGTCGATTTTTGTATCGGCCGCTTAGATAAGCTGGCTCGCAACGACGAGATCCAAAAGAAGCTAAGGGCAACTTCGTGGGATCTTGTGGTGTGCGACGAGGCCCACAAGATGAGCGCGACAAACTTTGGCGGCGAGTTCAAGCCGACCAAACGCTATAAGCTCGGTCAGCTCTTGGGTGACACAACCGAAAACTTGTTGCTCCTTACCGCTACGCCTCACAACGGTAAGCCGGCTGACTTCCGCTACTTTATGGCGCTCGTGGACAAGGACCGGTTTGCGGGAGGCAACCGCGTTAAGAATCCTGCGGCGCGCTCCACTGCCGGCCAGGCTCAGAGCCTTCCGCCCGCCGCTTCGCTTGACTGCGATGTTTCCGATGTGATGCGTCGCCTCGTGAAAGAGGAGTTGCTCAAGTTCGATGGGCGCCCGCTATTCCCCGAACGCTGCGCCTACACAGTCGAATACGACCTATCTCCTGCCGAGCAGGAGCTCTATGACTCGGTGACTCATTACGTCACCGAGGAGTTTAACCGTGCGGAGCGCTTGGGTGGCAAGCATAAGAACAGCGTCGGCTTTGCTTTGACTATCTTGCAGCGTCGTCTTGCGTCGAGTCCCGAGGCCATCTTCCAGTCGCTTCGACGTCGCCGCATACGGCTTGAGTCCAAGCTCGCCGAGGCAAAAAGCGTTGCGAGCGGCAAGGTCGCCTATACAGATAAATGGGGCATCGATGCCAGAGATTTTGATGAGGACGATTACGACTCCGAAGAGTACGAACAAATGGAAGATGACGTCGTAGACACCGCTTCTGCGGCGGCGACTGCGGCTGAGCTCGATGCCGAGATCGCGATTTTACGCACGCTCGAGCGCAAGGCAAACGATGTTCGCATTAGTGGCGAGGACCGTAAGTGGGAGGAGCTTTCGCGACTGCTGCAAGACGATTCCAATATGTTTGGCATGGACGGTCGACGTGAGAAACTGATCATCTTTACCGAACACAAGGACACGCTGAACTACCTCGCAGAGAAGATTGGCTCCCTCCTGGGTGACCGTTCTGCCGTGCTCACCATTAAGGGCGGTATGACGCGCGACGAGCGTCATCGTGCCGAGGAAATGTTCAAGCAGGATGCGAACTCGCGCATCCTTGTCGCTACGGATGCCGCCGGCGAGGGCATTAACCTACAGCGTGCGCACCTTATGATCAACTACGACCTGCCGTGGAATCCCAATCGACTTGAGCAGCGCTTCGGTCGTATTCACCGCATCGGTCAAACCGAAGTATGTCATCTGTGGAACCTTGTCTCCACGCAGACGCGCGAGGGAGAAGTATTCCAACGCCTGTTCAGCAAGCTCGAGGTGGAACGTGCCGCGCTGGGCGGCAAGGTTTTCGACATCTTGGGCAGGGTTACCTTTGAAGGCAAGACGCTCCGTGACTTGCTCCTCGATGCGATTCGCTATGGCGATGACCCCGAGGTACGGGCGCGGCTCAACCAGGTGGTCGATGCATCGCTCGACACGAGCTCCATTAAACGGCTTCTCAAAGAGTATGCGCTTACCGATGACGTCATGGACGCTCGCGGCGTAAACGCCATTCGCGAGGACATGGAACGCATGGAGGCTCGCAAGCTCGAGCCGCACTTTATCCAGGCATTTTTCATGGCGGCAATGAGGCGCTTGGGAGGACGCGTGGCATCTCGCGAGTCTGGCAGGTTCGAGGTGCTCGAAGTGCCGTTCTCGGTTCGCTCGATGAGCATGGGCGGCGAATGCGGTCACGTGCTTGCCTCCTATGAGCGTATTTGCTTTGACAAAGAATCTAAAGAGGGTCCTGGACTCGTTCCCGCGGAGTTGGTATGCCCCGGTGAGCCGCTTTTGGATGCAACGGTGAAGGTGCTGATTGGCCAAATGGGTTCGGCGCTTAAGCGGGGCTGTGTGCTCGTGGACGATAGAGATTTTGGAGACAAGCCGAGACTCTTGCTCTATATCGAGAACCCCGTCCAGGACGACACGACGCTGGCCGATGGCACCAAACGTACGGTATCCAAAGAGTTTAGGTTCGTTGAGGTTGACGCTGCGGGCGAAGCTCGTGATGCGGGCTATGCGCCCTATTTGGACTATCGCGGCCCTCGTCCGTCCGAGGCATCTGCCGCGCACACTATCGCTTCTGAGCAGGAGTGGCTTACCGGCGACATTGACGCGCTTGCCATGGATTTCGCCATTCGCGAAATCCTCCCGGTGAGCCTCAAAGAGGTACGCAATCGTCGTATTCCGCAGGTCGAGAAGATCGAGCGAGCCGTTGACGCGCGTCTTACCGAAGAGGCCAATTATTGGGATGGTCGCGCGTGGGAGCTGGAGGAGAAAGAAAAGCAAGGCAAGAAGACACGCCTGAGCTCTCTGAATGCTCGTCGTCGCGCCGACGATCTGCGCGACCGTAGACAAATGCGCTTGGCGGAGCTGCAGCGCGAAAAGACCATCACTCCCGCGACTCCGAGGGTGCTGGGCGGCGCGCTTGTGATTCCAGTTGGCATGCTACCCCACGACTCGCATGCCACCACCGAATCCAGTGCGGCAGGCAGGCGCGAGGTAGAGCTTGCCGGCATGCGTGCCGTCATGGCTATCGAGCGGGAGCTGGGATTTACGCCGCGGGATCGAAGCGCAGATAACTGCGGCTACGACATCGAATCCGTGGTGCCCGATGAGCTTCGTGCCAAGGGGCCGGCGTTGCGAATGATTGAGGTCAAGGGTCGCACCGCGGGCGCCACTACGGTCACCGTCTCGCACAACGAAGTGATGTGTGCGCTCAACAGGCCAGATGCCTTTGTGCTCGCACTGGTCGAGGTCGATGGAAACACGACCCGAACTTCTTACATCGCACATCCATTTACAAGTCCGCCGGATTATGCCGCGGCAAGCACGAACTACGACATCGCGCGCCTCAAGGAAGCAGGCGACGTGATACTAGAGAGGGAGCAGACATGGCAGTAAAGAAGAAGCTCATCGAGGTGGCTCTGCCGCTCGACGACATCAACGCGGCGTCCGCGCGTGAGAAGTCCATCCGCCATGGGCATCCCTCGACGCTGCATCTCTGGTGGGCCCGCCGCCCGCTGGCCGCGGCGCGCGCCGTCATCTGGTCGTCGCTGGTGGACGACCCATCGGCGCATCCCGAGAAGTTCCCCACCGTGGAGGAGCAGGCTGCCGAGCGCGAGCGCCTGTTTGGCATCCTGCGCGAGCTTGTGGTGTGGGAAAACTCCAATAACGATCGTGTGCTTAATGCCGCCAAGGCTGAGATTAAAAGGTCGATGGGCGACGACTTGCCGCCCCTGCTGGATCCTTTTGCGGGCGGAGGCGCCATTCCGCTGGAAGCTCAACGTCTGGGTCTTAAGGCATATGCGCAGGACCTTAATCCGGTGGCCGTTACCATTAATAAGGCCATGATCGAGATCCCGCCGCTGTTCGCTGGGAAGACGGCCGTGAACCCGGAATCGCGCTCGCGCGCGAACATCGATTCGTGGACAGGAAATAACGGCCTGGCAGCCGACGTCAAATACTACGGCACTTGGATGAAGGAAGAGGCCCAGCGTCGTATCGGCGACCTGTACCCCAAGGTGCAAGTGCCGGCCGAGCAGGGCGGCGGCGAGGCTACCGTCATTGCGTGGCTGTGGGCGCGTACCGTCAAGTGCCCCAACCCCGCTTGCGGGCACGAGGCGATCCTCGTGCGCTCGTTCAATCTCTCCAAGAAGAAGGGCAAGGAGTGGCACGTCGAGCCCGTCTGCGAGGGCGGCGAGGTACGCTTTGAGGTCGCGCCTGGTAAGGCGATGCATGACGGCACAGTGAACCGCCGCGGCGCGACCTGCGTGCACTGCGGGGCGCCTATCGCTTTCGACCATATACGCGAAGAGTCGCGCGAGGGACGCATGGGCGCCAAGCTCATGGCTATCGTCGCCGAAGGGCAACGCGGCAGAATCTACATCGCGCCGGACGAGGTGCAGATAGCTGCCGCCGACGTTCCGATGCCCGATGACTATCCTCAAGGCAAGCTCGCTTATTACCCGGGTCATCTGAACACGAACGTCTACGGCCTAGACGAGTTCTGGAAGCTCTTTACCAACCGACAGCTGACGGCGCTGACGACGTTCTCGGCGCTCGTCGGTGAGGCGCAGAAAAAGGCGGAGGCGGACGCCATCGCTGCCGGTCTTGCCGACGACGGCGTGGGCCTGGCGGTGGAAAAGTTTATTTT
>ENA-OPVT01001978-OPVT01001978.1-human-gut-metagenome-genome-assembly--contig:-NODE-1978-length-11749-cov-1.934240_pt1 | contig 11749 bp, 10 predicted proteins | sample MGYA00241499_ERZ501990 | MGnify/ENA primary metagenome ERZ501990 (study PRJEB25962, sample SAMEA2042104) | human gut metagenome | biome: human gut; feature: human-associated habitat; material: faeces...
GTGACCGCGCACATTCCTGTGCCTGGCATCCGCAGATGATGCATTTACGGTAGGTGCCGCGGGATAACTTCATACCGTCAGTTCCAATGACATCCATATCAAAGAGCCGTCCGAGAGGATGGCTTTCTTCAATTTCAGTAGCAAGTGTCTTGATATCTTCGGCGGGTGCATCCAATGCCATGATCAGTTCATCACCGGAAGGTTCGTGGAATTCTTCGGTGTGAAGGATTGTTATATTGTGAGCAGAAAGAGCTTTTAATAATTCTGCTTTTCCGGAATCAAAAGCTTTCCGGATCAGTTCGTTGGTTTTTACCGGTCCTGGGATGTTCATGCAAAAAGACAGGACTGGTTTATCATATTTACTGATCAGTTCGTTCTGGATGCTTACACGCCGGTCGCGGCAGTTCATCATATCTGTGATAGTTACGTTTATTCCGTTCATATTGAAAGAATTCCTTTCGTATCAAAAGTATATATTTAAATTGAGTTTACATAGTATATTCTTTGTAATCATTATAAGATTTTACCAGTAAATTTTCCAGAAAAAGAATATTTGATTATATATAAAAACAAAGGCTGCAGCTGTTACATGGCTGCAGTCTTTTCCGTACCTTAATAAATATTAAGAAAACCCCACTCTCTCCTGTAAGGTTCCAAGACTATGATAAACCCATAAAGAGATAAACAAAGTCACAAGATAAATGAAAGAGGAGGATACAAACATGGAGATCAAAAGACCTGCAATAGCGGGAACATTAGAATCCAGTGACTGTCAGGTAATGGTAGAGGCCGGAGAAGGAAAGATCGACCTGTCCTTAGACAGTGCAGTAATCAATCAGTATGGCAATCAGATCCGCAAGGTTGCCCTTGAGACACTCTTCTTCGGTCTGATGCCGATCCTGATCAGCATCGCTGGAGAATTCGGAGTCGAAGCAACACACATTGCGATTGTTATGGTTGTATGCCGTAACTGTGCAACATTTATCAGTCTTGTCGTGCCTGCAACCTTCCTTGGTGTCGGTCTTGCGGGTGTTGAGATCAAAGATCATATTAAGAAATGTTTCTTCTGGATATGGGGGTGTCAGCATTATCTGTCTGATATCCGGACTGATCCTGGGTGTGATCAAATTATAGACATTATCAATTATATTGTTATTCCTCATAAAGTTTTACCATTGCAGGACTTAAGGGTATTGGTTCTGCAAAAAGGGATCGGTCTGGATGGGCCGGTCCCTTCTCTCTGTGTTTTGTGGGTTTAATGCATCAGGCTGCGGTTACCAGGTCTTTCTCGTGGACTGAGAGGCCACAATGAAGCAATTAATAATGTATCACATTCTCCTCATTTCTTATCCGTGCAATCACATCCTTTGCCTCTTCACTTTCAAAATACCGCAGCGTACTTTCCGGCACGAGTTTCTTCAATGTATTCATATCATTATCCTTAATCGCCTGCCGTACAGTAGAAGCGCTGATGGCTTTTTCACCATCAGTTTTTCTTGGAACGATCACGCATTCAATGCCGTTTCCCGGTAGTTTTTCTGACATGATATTATTATAGATTCCAGTAACCAGACTGGTTGGTTCTTCGCCGACGTAGCGGCGGTTGATGCCGAGTGTCCGTGCGATTTCGGTGAAGACGGTCAGATCCAGCATGGCTTTCGATGACTGCATTTTCATCTTTCTGGAAATAGCTCGGGAAGGTTGCATTACTGATGATGTACGGGCCGCTGTCGTGATAGCAGATGTTATCAAGATGTGCGGTCCCTTCCATTACGAGCTGTTTTCGAACCTTGAACGGAACAAGGCTTGCATCTTCGCTTACGATGAAAAGATGCAGCAGGTCATTTTCGCGGGCTGCTTTTTCTACTAGATACTGATGACCGAGAGTGAACGGATTGGCGTTCATGACCAGGGCGGCAACCTTACGGTTTGTAGCAGATGTGCTTTCTGTAAGAGTCTGAAGTTGCAGGGCAGAAGAATCTTTCAGTTTCTTCAGATAATTTTTAAACCCTGTCCGTCTGTTTTCCATGAACACGATCTGTCCGTCAATTCTTGCTATTTCATAGAATCCGAGATCGCCGAAGAATTTGGCCGAAGAACATTTCGTATAGAGGAACAGGTGTGTATTTCCGCGGTTAAATTGTACTTCGATCAGATGTGAGATGATCTGGTTCATAAGTCCTTCGCCCTGATGGTCGGAACCTACGGCAAGACAGCGTAGTGTATTGCCGAAGCAGCTTCCGGTGGCGATGATATTCATCTCATCATCGTACATGCCGCACGTATAATCAAGGTTGGTATCCAGGCGGATTTCCTCAGCCTGAAGAAGAGCGGTGACACCCTGAATTGCAGTTTTATCAGAGTGTGAAATCTGTGAAATATAGTAATCAGACATAATGTTTCCTTTCTGTATCTTTCTGTATGTATAGAGTTGCTTTCATGCGGATGATATGCTGCTTCTAGTGTAACATATAGCATAGGCAGCATAGCCAATAAAATATTAGAATTATCATATAATAAAAAGATAATGCGGGAAAGTTTTCTTAATAAATTATAAGAAAAATCTTTCCCGCTGTTCAGCTTCTGGGTGTAGAATATAGCTTAAATATAAAAGAAGACAGAAGTCAGGTAAAAGAACAGGTATAATCGAAACCGTTCTTATGAGAAATTCTGCATAAAGCATACGCAAAAAGGAGAGAAAGAAGAAAAAATATAAGAACTTCTAAGACGGGTATTACAAACTGTTATTACATTTTACAATAATTTTGTTGACTTATAGAAAATCCATGATATGATTCAAATGTTGGATTTAGAAAATGGAAATTTTATGAATAGAACAAGGGGTAAAAAAGATGGATTATAACAAGATTGTACAGGGAATCCTGGACATCGGAGAAGCGATGCTTCAAAGTGGTGCAGAGAATTTCCGACTGGAAGACAGCTTTTACCGCATGTGCAGAAGCTATGGATTTAAGAGATCGGATGTATTTGTCATTCCGAGTAATATACAGGTGACGGTAGAGACACCGGAAGGTGAGATCATTACACAGATCCGGCATATCGAGTCATCAGAACCGAATTTTGATCAGCTGGATTACCTGAACAATCTGTGCAGATATGTCTGTCAGCATACACCGGATGAAAAAGAGATGCGAGAGAAATATCTCGAAGTCATCAATCGTGAACCGCAGAAGCGAATTACAAGATATGCAGCAGGAATCATGGGTGGAACCGGATTTGCGGTATTCTTCGGCTGTAACGTCTGGGATGCGATTGTTGCATTGATCGTATCGGTGATGATCGTGGCCGTCGGTGACTGGCTGGCAAAGCGTGAAAGCAACTTAATGGTTTATAATGCTATTCTTTCGTTCATATCAGAAGTGATCATTATAGTGGCATTGAAGATGGGAGTTGCAGATCATCCGGACCGTATTATGATCGGTATCGTTATGCTGCTGATCAGTGGACTGGGCACGACGAATGGAATCCGTGATCTCCTTCAGAGGGATTTTATCTCTGGATTTATTAATATCATGAACTCGTTCCTTGGAGCTGCCGGAATCGCATTCGGAATCGGTCTTGCGATCATGTTGTTCCATGAAGGATATTCCGATCATTTTATCCTGAATCACAGTGTACCGATCCAGCTGATCTCCTGTACGGTTGCATGTACGGGATTTGCTTTCTGGTTTAAGATCAGAGGAAAGCAGGTATGGTATAACAGTATCGGAGCATTCTTTACCTGGGCAATCTATGTTGTGGTATTTGCACTGAAGCCAAGCAATTTCCTGGCAACGATGATCGCAGCAGTATTCGTTGCATTTTACGCATTTATCATGTCCAGAGTGAATAAGGCACCTTCAACGATCTTTCTGACAGCATCGGTATTCCCGCTGATTCCGGGACCGAATCTGTACTATGTAATGTATGGATGTGTCAGTCAGGATCCACAACTGGCATTCGATGAGACGATTGTTCTGATGGCAACCTGTCTTGCAATTGCATTCGGATTTATCATCGTAGATGTGGCATCCAGAAGTATCATGTATGCACTGAAGAGAGAATATCATATCGGTAAGAGTGCATTGAATCTTCCTCTGATCGGTGGAAAGAAATAATTATAGAAATAAAAAATAGAAATAAGCAGAGAGTCTGAGAGTATGCTGGAAGAGAAGCAATCTTTTCCTGTATATTCTCAGATTTTTTAAACCATAGTATGCAAGAGAAACTGCCAGTGGCAGGAACTGCAGATATGAAAAGCTACGGGAAAAGATGCAGGAAAATACGCCTGTACAGATGTATCACAGACACAAATAATTTTCAGGAATCTGTGTTCCCCTGCTATATTAAAATGAAAAAGTGTGTGTTAAACTGAGCTTATACAGAACGTACTACATATATTGAAAATAAAGAAAAATAGGGAAATATAAATGGAAACAAACGTGTAAAACATGAAATTATAAAAGGACAGCTGCCTATGAATTATGAAAAATTAGTACAGGGAATCTTGAATATAGGAGAAGCAATGTTACAGTGCGGGGCAGAAATCTTCCGCGTGGAAGACAGTCTGTATCGTATGTATAAGAGTTATGGTTTTATGACATATGATGTATATGTGATTCCGAGCAATATCCAGGTGACGGTGGAGACACCGGAAGGTGAGATCATTACACAGATCCGGCATATAGAGTCTACAGGGGCAGATTATGATAAATTGAATTATCTGAATGCCATGTCGCGGTATGTCTGTTCACATAATCCGGATGAAAAAGAACTGGTCCGGCGCTTTAAGAAAGTAATGGCGCGGCCGGATCAGAGTGAACTGATCACAGGGCTTGCACAGATTACAGGGGGAACGGCGTTTGCTGTATTCTTCGGATGTGATCTGCAGGATGCAGTTGTTGCATTAATCGTCTGTCTGATGATCGTTCTGGTAGGCAGATGGCTTAGCAGGCGGGAAGGTAACCCGATGATCTATAATCTGATCCTGGCATTCTTATCAGAGGTTGTGATCGTAACAGCTGTCCGGAGCGGGCTGGGACATCATCCGGACCGTATCATGATCGGAATTGTCATGCTGTTAGTCAGTGCACTTGGTGCGATCAACGGAATGCGGGATGTGATGCAGAGGAACTTTATCTCGGGTTCACTGGAAGTGATGAATTCGATGCTCGGTGCATTTGGTATCGCATTCGGTATTGCCCTTGCAATGATGCTGATGGGAAATATATCGGCGGAAGGATTCGATGTGAATAATAATACAGTGATCCAGCTGATTTCTTGTACGATAGGATGTACCGGTTATGCAAGCTGGTTCAAGATACGGGGAAAGAAGATCCTGTATTCCAGTGTCGGAGCTTTCCTGACATGGGGAATCTATTTACTGGTGTATGCGTGGTATCCGGATAATTTCTTTGCGGTAGTAGTTGCATCCTGCTTTGTGGCGGGCTATGCATTTGTCATGTCGAGAGTCAATCATGCGCCGTCCACCGTCTTCCTGACAGCATCCGTCTTTCCGTTGATGCCGGGAGCGAGATTGTATTATCTGATGTATGGCGTAGTCAGCAGGAACTTTTCACTGGCAGCAGAGCATGCACTTGTACTGTTGGAAACATGCCTTGGGATTGCGTTTGGATTCATCATTGTGGATGTGATTTCAAGAAGCATTATGCGGGCGCTGGGAAGAGAATATCATATGGGGAAAGAATCTACGGTTATTAAAAAAGAGAAAAAATAATGGCTGTGTTACGATGATCCGGATGAATTTTCCGGATTGACAATTTTGCGTCCTTATAATATAGTAAAAGTCAAAGAGAAGATCTGATGACTGACGGATAATGTGGAGTACCACAGGGGAATCAGATACTTGGTAAGAGCCGACCGTCTGGGCAGCATTTATCCCGAAGAGGATGAGTGTTGTCCTTTTTTTACACCGCCCGGTATCGGAAGAGTTGGAAGCAGTGTATCAAAAGGACTGGAAATGCGGAAAGACAACATACGATCAGGAGGAATGAATGATGAAAACAGATATTGAGATCGCACAGGAGTGTACTATGGAGCCTATCACAGAGGTAGCAGAAAGAGCAGGAATTCCAGAAGAATATCTGGAACAGTATGGAAAATATAAAGCAAAGATTGATTATAATTTCTTAAAGAAATCCGATAAAAAAGACGGAAAACTGATTCTTGTGACGGCAATCAATCCGACACCTGCCGGAGAAGGAAAGACAACAACAACCGTAGGTCTTGCAGATGCACTTCAGAGAATGGGTAAGAAACCTGTGGTAGCACTGCGTGAGCCATCTCTCGGACCGGTATTCGGTATGAAGGGTGGAGCAGCTGGCGGCGGATATGCACAGGTTGTACCGATGGAAGATATCAACCTTCATTTTACAGGAGATTTTCATGCGATCGGAGCTGCGAACAACTTACTGGCAGCCATGATCGACAATCACATTTATCAGGGAAATGATTTGAATATTGATCCGAGAAAGATCGTATGGAAGAGATGTGTCGATATGAATGACCGTCAGCTCCGTTTCGTCACAGACGGACTTGGCGGAAGAGTCAATGGTGTGCCGAGAGAAGACGGATATGATATCACTGTCGCTTCTGAGATCATGGCGATCCTGTGTCTGTCAAAGGATATCGCAGATCTGAAAGAAAGACTTGGAAAGATCATCGTAGGTTACACTTATGGCAAGATCGCAGAGCAGAAACCGGTTACTGCACATGATCTGCATGCAGAGGGAGCGATGTGTGCGCTGTTAAAGGATGCTCTGAAACCGAACCTTGTTCAGACACTGGAGCATGCACCTGCAATCGTACACGGTGGACCATTTGCCAATATCGCACATGGATGTAACTCACTGACAGCAACAAGAATGGCAATGAAGCTTGCAGACTATGCGATTACAGAGGCCGGATTCGGAGAGGACTTAGGAGCTGAGAAATTCCTGGATATCAAGTGCCGTATGGCAGGTCTTACACCAAGTGCCGTTGTTATCGTAGCAACCGTACGTGCTCTGAAATATAATGGTGGCGTTGCAAAAGCAGATCTTAACAATGAGAACCTTGAGGCTCTTGAAAAAGGTATCCCGAACCTTCTGAAGCATGTAAGCAATATCAAAAATGTATACAAGCTCCCATGTGTGGTAGCTATTAACGCATTCCCGACCGATACCAAGGCAGAGCTTGATTTTGTGGAAGCAAAATGCAAGGAGCTTGGCGTAAACGTAGCACTTTCCGAGGTATGGGCAAAAGGTGGCGAAGGCGGAATCAAGCTTGCTGAGGAAGTAATCCGTCTTGTTGAAGAGCCGAATGATTTCACATATGCTTATGAACTGGAAGGCTCCATCGAGGACAAGCTGAACCAGATCGTACAGAAGGTTTACGGTGGAAAGAAAGTGGTTCTTACAGCAAATGCCCAGAAGCAGGCGAAACAGCTGGAGGCACTTGGATTTGGCAACTGCCCGATCTGTGTAGCTAAGACCCAGTACAGCTTAACAGACGACCAGACAAAGCTTGGTGCTCCGACAGATTTCGAGGTAACAGTAAGAAATCTTAAGATTTCCGCAGGTGCAGGATTTATTGTTGCACTGACAGGTGAGATCATGACTATGCCAGGTCTTCCGAAAGTACCGGCAGCAACCAAGATCGACGTAGACGAGAGCGGTAAGATCACAGGACTGTTCTAATATAAAGATTTTTTGAGGGGAATTCAGATAGAAAGCGGTAGAGCCTGCAAAAATAGAGGCTCTGCCGCTTTTTATATTGTTGTCTATTGCTCATGGCGGCGGTCCAGCCATTTACAGATGTAGTGGACAACAATGTTCCCGGCCAGAAGGGTAAAGAACAAAGCAACATATTTCTGCATGGTGTTCACCTCTTTCATTCAGGATTGTATCTGCATTATATCATATTTCGAATGAAAATAATTGACTTTTTGCGGTGAATGGACTATGATGTGTGTAGCTAAAGAAAGTAATTATGCTTATCATGGGCAAAGCAAAACCCCCGGAAGTGGTCGAGACTTCCGGGGGGTTTTGTTCCGTTTATGTAAGGTGGTTTAATCCTTTAGGCTGTTACTGCCTGTCGTTTCTGCCCAGCCATTTGCAAATGAAGTAGCTAGCCACATTTGCCATAACAGAAACAAAGAAAGTAATTATAGAACTTGTCATGGGACTTCACCTCCTTTCTGCTGGAGGTTCGGCAGCTTAGGTATTATATCACATATCTTCACTTTACAGAATAATTTTTATGTTTTATTTATACTCAATTCATTTAGCATACTCAATCTATTGTTGGTGATACTCTATTTTAAAAGGAGTATCATTACATGATTTCATATCAACCATTCTATGAAACACTTTTAAGAGAAAATATCACGGAATGTGCTCTGATTTTCAAACACGGTATTCCAGCTAATACACTTCATCGTATGAAGCATGGAAAACCGATTACTACAACCACATTGGATACTTTATGTAGCATCTTGAATTGTAGCGTATCTGATATATTAGAATATATTCCACCAGAAAAAATATAGCGTTGGAAACAGAGGTAAGTTATCTGTTCTCAAACGCTATATTTTTATTCTTTGTATCAATCAATAATAGATATGGTATCAATAATTCTTGCAGGATTCTTTTACTTCTAATATCCTGACAATCTTTGTATTATCCTGACTTCCTAAAATCTTATTCTTCTCCATCAATCACCAGCCCCCAATCCTGTACACCAAGTCTTAACCAATATGTCCGGCTTGCATCCAAGAGTTTCACGGTCATAGGTTTCATAAGATATTTTTCCTCTACACACTCCCTCACCATGAGATGGTTTCCTGTTTTCACTTTTGGGAATTTTCAAGCCTGTTCCTGTAAAGCCTTTATTTATGCGGTTTCTGACGGATTTCAATTTTCCCCAAAATCACTTTTAGAAAAAACACTATGTTCATTCACACATTCCATTATCCACTTTTTCGCACTTTCTATTATCCAGTAAAAGTGAACCATATTTGCTCACAAAACCTCTCTTCTCCCACAAAAATAAGGCTCCGAACCTACTATGTAGATTCAGAACCTTAAAGTGTACAGATTATTCACTTTTACAAAAATAGAATATTGAGATTTGCGAACAAACAACAGGTACTATTCAAACTCGGCAAATCCAAAGACATTCTTAAATATATTTGTTTAAGAATGTCTTTTTTGCCGTTATTTTATCTCTGTTACATATATTATTTTGGCTCGATGATTTTCTGTTGCCGATTTGTTGCCATTTCATTATAACCGTAGCATAAACGTTTCGCAATCGTTATTTTGAAAATATGCTTCAAACCACGCCTTTTTCGCATACAATGCATTCGCTACCGCACTTTCCACAGTCTCGCCACAAGTAATGCAACCTGGCATATCTGGATAAAAAACCACAAATCCCCCTTCATTCTTGTCTTCTGTAATTTCCATGCGATAGGACTTTTCCATATAATCATTCGGTATCTTCATTGTTCTTTTTCCCACAATCTATAACTTCCCAATATCCATTTTTAGGAGAACCATGCCGGATAAGAATACCAAGTTCTTTTAATTTTTTAATATTGCTTTCTATATTTCGACTGGCAACGCCAATCTTTTCTGCTAATTTTGCTGCTGATAACTGGTTATTCTCCAAAAGTAACTTTACTATTTCCTGCTGAGTACTATTAAGCTCAACTATTCCATGTTTCTCCGATGTTTCTCCGATGCTTCTCCGATGTTTCTCCGATGTCTCTATTTTCTTCCATCATCGGAAATAAATTACGGAATAATTCTACACGAAACATATTATCGAACTCCTAAAATCTAGGTTTCGGAAGTCCATACTCTTCAGCAGCGTTCAGGATTCTTTTTATTCCACTTCCCAATGCCTCAACGAGTCCCATTTGGCTAAATATATTGGCAATGCTTTTATTACGAATTTTCGAATGCCCATAATCACAGCATGAACGACCGTGAACGAAAATTGGAGTTAAATTCTACGGATTTAAGCCTTTTTCCGCGATATTTTGAAGTAATCACTAAAAAACGTGAACAACCGTGAACGAAAATTAAGCCCAATATGGAATATATCTTCTCATTTTTACTGCAGCATTTTCATCTGACAGCTTAATATAACCTGCTTCTATAGAGTTTGAAATAATTTTTGAAACTAATGACTTTCTATTTTCTTGAATTCCAAATCTTTCTCTTAGAACACTATTTGATACTTCAATATCGTTCACATAACAATAACACGTATATAAATAACACGTTCTTATTCTATCTGTTTTAGGCCATTCATTTAAATCTTTATACCAATAAAGTTTAGTTCTTGTAAAATCTTCAGCTGTTTCTACTTTTGGCGCTGGAATTTTTAATTCATTCATTCCTTCCTCCATTCGGTCAAAACCACTGCCTCGTTCTTCACAAATCCCAATAATCCTTAAGAAAGAAGCTATATTTTCATTTCTTGAGTGAGGAGCAGTGTCAATGATTCTATTTACTTCAACAAGTAAGCTTCCCGGATTAGAAGCTTCTATCTTTGTATCAAAAACCTCAAGAATTGGGCCATTACCATGTGTTGTAAAATCTTGGTGAATAAGCATATTTCCAATCATTTCACGCACTGCTTTTCGAGGAAACATAATATGTTTCTCTCTTCTTCCGCTATTTATTTCTTCTTCTTGTGGTATTAAATTCATAACATAATCTGTTACATCATCAAATTGAACAGCATATCCTTTGGTAAACACTTGTTCTTTTAAAGCATTTACTTTTCCATTTCCTTTATATTTAATTACTCGTATTGCTTTTCTTTTCAAGCTAGGAAAATCATTAAGATTTTTTGCAAACAATAATGCTCCCATGTTACTTATGGCATAATTTCCGTTATCCATTTGCTTTATAAATTGTTCATCTTCCATATTATACATGATTCCTTCTCTATTACTTGGCAAAGGTAAATTTTTTAAAGTATAATACGCAGCACAGTCCAATAGTTCAGTGACTCTTGATGCTGTGACATTTTCGATAACCGTTTTTAATTCAAATGGTTTTTGTTCAAACAACAACCATAATTTACGCTCTTTCTCTGGAAATTCTTTTAATTTTTTCTTATATGAACCCACTCTTATAAATTCCTCATCCTTGAAACTAGTAGGGCGACTCGTCGCTTGTGGTATTTCTAAAACAACAACTTTTCCTTTTTTAGTTTCAACATCAATAAATTTGAAATCTACCCTTGGCTTTAACAATCTTGACAACCAATTTTCTAATTCCTCATTACCTATTTTCACTTGCTTAGGGTTAAAATTGGTACCTATTATTTCATGAGTAGCATCATTTATCCCCCATAAAAGATAAGCTTTATCTTTCTCACAAATCGTAGATGAATTACTTAAAGCAGATATATATTCGCCTATCATTGAAGGTTCATTATTATTTACTTTAAATTCCAACCATTCTGTTTCATTGGTAAGTTTGCATAATCTTTCAATCAACCCTTCATAATATTCCATTATTGCATCCATATAAATTCTATCCTCCCATTATAAGCTCATGTTAAGTACAACACTTCATTATTATTTTATAATTTAAATTTAAACAATTCTATTATCTTATTAAAATAGATAAAACTTTTTCTTTAAAACTATAAGAATGGATAATAATTCATTATGTCATAATCTATTTTACATCACTTTTATTAAATATCACCACGGTTGCACAATACA